>Ga0209125_1000992_pt1 | contig 30414 bp, 22 predicted proteins | sample BarGraIncub1131A_FD_184503 | JGI IMG/M metagenome (GOLD analysis project Ga0209125, IMG submission 184503) | Arctic peat soil microbial communities from Barrow, Alaska - Barrow Graham LP Incubations 11-31A (SPAdes) (version 2) | ecosystem: Environmental > Terrestrial > Soil > Wetlands > Peat... | reverse complement strand
GAGCAGTGGCGCCTACCGGATGCTGACCCGGCACCGGCGGTCGCCGCAGGGCATATGCACACGGTTCGCAAGGGCGAAACGCTGGACACCGTGGCAAAGCATTACGGGATTGCGCTGGCCGAGTTGAAGCGGCTCAATCATCTGAAAACTAGCCGCCTAGCACCGGGCACAAAATTGGCGCTGGCCTCCCCGATCAAAGCTGACTCGAAAACCGACGAAAAACCAACCGGACGCGTGCTCGCTCGAATTGACGCCAAATCCGGCAAGTCCGACGTTCGTCAGATCAAGCTGTCCAAACAACTAAAAAAAACACCAAAACTCACGCACTACACGATCCGTCGCGGCGACACCCTGGCGTCCATCGCTAGGCACTTCAATGTTGAGAAAGACGAACTGTTGCGCTGGAACCGGGTTTCCCCCAATACCCTGCAACCAGGGCAAATGCTGACTATTCAGCTTGCGCAAAATGACTAAGGAAACTCGCTGACAAGAAAGCGCGCTACGAGAGCGCGTTTTTTTTCAACAGATCGCTCGCTAGCTTAGGCGTACAAATGACAGCGCACCGTGTGCGTCAGCGACCGGCGGGTCGTCGCAGGATAACGTTCCCGGCACAGCGCGCTGGCCTGCGAACAACGCGGATGGAAATGGCAGCCGGCCGGCGGATGGGCAGGCGACGGTGTTTCACCCGCAAGCCGGATAAACTCTGGCTGTGCATCCAGACGCGGGCTAGGGACGGCAGAAAGTAGTGCGCGGGTATAGGGATGCTGCGGCGAACGCAGAATATCTTCCACGGTACCGCGCTCGACGATACGACCGAGATACATGACCGCCACCTCGTGCGCCAGATACTCGACAACGGCAAAGTTGTGGGTAATAAAAAGATAGGCCAGCCCAAGATCGTCCTGCAGCGCCTTGAGCAGATTGAGAATCTGTGCCTGCACGGACACGTCAAGTGCCGAGGTCGGCTCGTCGCAGACGATCAGCTCCGGCTGCACGGCGAGTGCCCGGGCAATGGCGATGCGTTGACGCTGTCCACCCGAAAATTCATGTGGGTAACGCGTGGCAGCCGCCGCATCGAGCCCCACCTGCTGCAACAGCGCTGCAATAGCCGCCACTCTGTCCTCGTGCCGCGAATTGACGCCCAGCGCGCTCATCCCCTCCCCAATAATCTCGCCGACCGATAGACGGGGATTGAGCGAGGCGAAGGGGTCCTGGAAGATCATTTGCATGCGACGGCGGAGCGGACGTAGTGCGTTGCGCGCGAGCCCCGTCAGTTCCCGACCGTCCAACTGCACGCTGCCAGCGGTGGGCGCGATGAGTTGCAATAGAGCCTTGCCAACCGTTGTCTTGCCACAACCCGATTCACCCACCAGTGCCAGCGTCCGGCCACGCATCAACTGCAGGGAAACGCCATCGACTGCTCGAACGGCACCGACCGTGCGTTGTAGGATGCCGCGCCGGATCGGAAAATGCACGCGCAGATCATCGACCTGCAATAACACGGTCTCGGCCGGGATCGTCGCGGACACGGCACTGGCCGGGGACGACACCTGTGTCACCGCCCTGCCCGGTTCCTCCAATAGATGGCAACGCACGCGATGACCGGACGTTGCTTCGTGCCACTGCGGCCACTCTTCGCGACAGCGCGACCAGGCCTGTGGACAGCGAGCCGCGAAGCGGCAGCCGCTGGGCATGGTTGCTAGCGAAGGCACCTGTCCGGCAATCGTTTCCAGCCGCCCACCGCGCCGGGCGAGATCGGGCAAAGCGGCAAACAGTTTCTGCGTGTAAGGGTGGCGTGGTGCGCCAAAAAAAGCCGCACGCGGCGCCTCTTCGACCATCTCGCCGGCATACATGACGCCGACCCGGTGCGCCATCTGCGCGACCACACCCAGGTCATGCGTGATCAGCAATAGGCCCATGCCGCGCTCGGCCTGCAAACAACGCAATAGTTCGAGAATCTGCGCCTGGATGGTCACATCGAGCGCCGTGGTCGGCTCGTCGGCGACCAGCAGACGCGGGTTGCCGGCCAGCGCAACGGCGATCATCACGCGCTGCTTCATGCCGCCGGAAAGCTGAAACGGATATTCGTCGAGACGCCGCCGCGGGTCGGCGATACCGACTGCCGTCAGCAACTCGACGCAGCGTTCGCGAGCCGCCGCACCGGCTGTCCCGACGTGGCGTTCCAGCACCTCGCCGATCTGGCGCCCGACGGTCAGCACCGGATTGAGGCTCGTCGCCGGCTCCTGGAAAATCATTGCCATGCCGCCACCGCGCACGGCACGCATGTCGGTTTCCGGCAATAGCAGCAAATCGCGCCCTTCGAAATGGATCTCGCCACCGAGAATGCGCCCGGCGGCAGGCAGCAGGCGCAGCAAGGACAAAGCGGTAGCCGACTTGCCGCAACCCGACTCACCGAGGAGCGCCAGCGTTTCGCCGGCTCGCAGCTCGAAGTCAATGCCATCGACGGCGGGCAGCACTGAACGCCCACTAGCAAAGCCCATGCGTAGATTGCGCACGCTGAGCAGAATTTCCTTGTTGTCGCTCATGCCGAACCCGCCATGCGCGGATCGAAGGCGTCGCGCACCGCATCGGCCAGCAGATTGGCCGCCAGCACCAAAGCGAACATGAAGACAAAAGCCGCGGCCAGAGACCACCAGACCATCGGTTCGCGGGCCAGCTCCATGCGTGCGTTGTTAATCATCGTCCCAAAGCTAATCGTGTTCGGATCGACCCCGATACCGACGTAGGAGAGCACGGCCTCGGCGAGAACCAGGCTCGAAAAATCCATCACCAGCGCGATGATCACGATGTGCATCAGATTGGGAAGGATGTGGCGCGTGATGATGCGCAGATCGGAGACGCCGAAGGCCTGTGCAGCCTGAATGTATTCGAGCTCGCGCAGCTTGAGCGTTTCGCCGCGCAACAGGCGGCACAGGCTGGTCCAGCTCGTCACTCCGAGAATAAAGCAAAGCGCCAGAAGGCGCAGATCGGCGCGCTCGGCAGCCGTGGCAAACCACTGCGGATGCGTGTCGATCACCACCTGCATCATGAGCACGGCGGCAGCGATCAGCAGTACGCCCGGGATCGAGCTGAGCGTCGTATAGAGATACTGGATTACGTCATCGACCCAACCGCGAAAATAGCCAGCGAGGATACCGAGAAAGATCGACAGCGGCAGCATGACCAGTGTCGTTACCAACCCGATGACTAGCGCCGTGCGCACGCTCTTGAGCACTTGGTAGAGTACGTCCTGCCCAACCTTGTCAGTACCGAAGACGTGGTAATCGACGCAGAGAAAGCCGATTGGCAGCATTACAAAGAACAGCAGGCCAACCGCGCCGAGTACGGCATTCCACGCAAAATCGGTCTCGTTGCGCCAGATGCACTGCCACGCTACCCGAAACGAACAGGCTTCGCCGCGCGCCAAGCCGCTCGCCGTGGCCGCCGCCAGCGCACACCAAGCGAGCAAGCCCAGACTGAGGGCGCGCAACAGGCGCCAAACAACGTCGCTATCGCGTTGTCTCTCGTCGCCACCTAGATGCGCACCGCCATACTTCAAGCGCGGATAGTCACGTGTCTGTCGCACACTCCCGTTTGCCTCGCGTAACTCGATCGCCTCCTTGGCGTAGGCACGGGTCGCCAGTGGCTCGGAGTAGGTTTTTTCGCTGCGTGTGCGTAGCGGAGCGGCCAGCGCATCAAGAAACGACAAGACTTCGACGGCGTAAGCGGCGGGTTTCTGCACCACTTGGCCGCCCCCCTCCTCCGCCTCATTCGCCAGGCGCGGCCGGTAGTGCAATGAATCGAGCAAACCGACCAGCACAAAAGCCATGAGCAGTGTCGCTGCGCCCATTCCGGGGCGGCTGCGCCCAACCCGGCGCCAGGCAGTACGTAGCGGCGGATTGCGCTTGGAAAGCACGGCGAGCAGTACGCCTGCCATAACAAGCAGCCAGATCAGCACGTCGGACCAGAGAATGACGGGAAGGAAACTCATCAGTTAAAGCGTATTCGTGGGTCGACCAACGTGTAGGAAAGATCGGTCAGAATCAAGCCAACAATGTAGAGAACCGACCCGATAAAGACCATGGCACGCACTACCGCGAAGTCCTGCGCATTGATCGCATCGATCGTGTAACTGCCAAGCCCCGGAATGCCAAAGAAGGATTCGGTAAGCAGCGAGCCCATGAAAAGCAGCGGAATCACGACAACAACACCGGTCAAGATAGGGATCAGCGCATTGCGCAGGACGTGACGGAACAACACCGTCACTTCGGAAAGGCCCTTGGCGCGCGCCGTGCGCACATAGTCTTTGCCGATTTCTTCGAGGAAGATGGTGCGATACCAGCGTGTCGACGGACCGATTCCGGAAACCACTCCGATCGCCACCGGCAGAATCAGGAATTTCCAGGCGTCCAGCCCGCCACCGTAGCCCGAGATCGGGACGAGCTTCCAAAGTTTGCTGATCAGATACTGGCCTCCGATGATGTAGAAGAGACCCGAGATCGACATCATCGCCACACATAGAACGACGCCCCAGAAATCGAGATAGCTGGCACGGAAGAACGCCAGGACGAGCGCAAAGGCGACGGTCATGAGGAGGCTGAGGACAAAGGTGGGCAGCGCAATCGCCAACGACGGCCCCATGCGTGAAGCGATTTCCTTGGCAATGTCGCGACCGTCTTCCGCACGGCCGAAATCGCCGGCAAACATACGCGCCGACTTGGTGAAGAAGATGGTCTCGGTCAGCATCGCGCTGCCAACTGCAGCCTCGTTGACAAAGAGCGGCTTGTCGTAGCCGCGCTCAGCCTTCCATTTGGCGATCGCCTCGGGGGTAACGCGTTTTACGCCAAGCTGCATGCGTGCCATATCGTCCGGCGTGTTGACCACAAAAAAAAGAGCAAAGGTGATGAGGTTAACCCCAATCAGAATCGGTAGCGCGTAGATGAGGCGGCGAAGAAGGTAGGCGAGCATGACGGCAAATATATCCTATGGGCGACCTATGGACGCGCCGTGCCGCGCTCTCGGCGGCGATAGCCGATGAGCGCTGGCAGCAAAACGGAAACCAGGAGCAAGACGCCAGCGGCCAGCGGCCACAACACCGGCTCGTTCCACTCCTGCCGCCGACGTTGGCGTTCGGCGACATCAATGCGCTGGTACTTGAGGATGTTGTTGCCGACATCGGTCGGCTTGCGGTTGTGCAGCCAGGCATGGCCCAGTGTGTAGCTCTTGGGGTGGAAGCCGAACACCCACGGCGCATCCTTCTGCAGCAAAGCCACCGTCTGGCGAATAATGGCCAACCGCTCGGCACCGCGTGGCCCGTCGCTCTCCATGTTCTTCATGCGCTCGAACAGACGATCAAACTCCGGATTGACGTAGTTGGAGGCGTTCTCTCCGCCTTTGGCGACCTTGCCCTCGGCACCAGCGAGCAGAAACAAAAAGTTTTCGGGGTCAGGATAGTCCGCATTCCAGCCCAGATAGTAGAGTTGTACGGCCCCTTTGCGAATCTTCTCCTGAAAACGGTTGAAGTCGGTCGGGCGCACCACGAGTTGGATGTCGAGCTTGGCGAATTGACGCGTCAGCCAGTCGACGTGGGATTTGTCGCCCATACCGCCGCTCGTCGTATCGAGGCTGAGTACGAGCGGCTCACCTGTTTTTGCATCGCGACCGTTCGGCCAACCGGCTTCGGCGAGCAGTTTCTTCGCTTCCTCGATCGGTTTGCGCCGAGCCTGCCCATCCACCCAGTCGTAAACCACCGGATTGCTGCCTGGCTCGCCTTCGAGGTAACCGAAAATGCCTGGCGGCAGCGGGCTGGTCGCCGCAATACCGCGTCCGTTCATGAAGATCGAAATGAACTCTTCCTGATCGATGCCAATCGACAGCGCCCGACGCAGTTTGGTCGCTGAGGCGGAAAGGCTGCCGACCACGGGATCGAGCATATTGAAGCCCATATAGTAGGTCGACGGGCGCACGCTGGTCAGCAGACGGATGCCCTTGGCCTGCATTTCATCGGAGAGTTGCACGTCGCCACCGACATTGAGACGCACCGCCTGATCAAAGCTATCAGACGAAATGCCCGAAGCATCATAAAAGCCCTGTAGGAATTTATTCCAATACGGAATACTCTCCTTTTCGCGAGAAAAGATCGCCTTGTCGATGAAGGGCAGCGCCTTGCCGCAATCCGCGAGCAGCCCAGCCGCCTGATCTTCCACCTCACCCGAACAAGGGTAAGTTTCACCGTGGAAGTTGGGATTGCGTTCCAGCACCATGCGGCTGTTCGGGTTGTTCTGCGTCAGCATGAAAGGGCCTGTGCCGACCGGATACCAGTCGAGAGTCAGGTTTTTTTCGGCCATGCCGGGCTGGCTATAAAACCGATCCACTTCGCGCGGCACCGGAGCGAAGAAGGGCATGGCTTGCCAGTAGAGGAACTGCGGGTACTTGCCGCGCAGCTTGATGCGATAAGTATAGCGATCAACGCGCGTGACACCGTCGAGCGCAAAGCGGTCAAGATCGAGCCATGCCTCCGCCGGCAAGTCCTGTGCGGCTTTCTGGAGGGCGACACCGAGTTCCTTCAGACCAACGATGTGCTCGGCCATCATGCCAAAAATCGGCGAATGTAGGCGCGGATGGGCGAGGCGCTTGATTTCGTAGATATAGTCGTCGGCGGTCAACTCGCGGGTTCCCTGGCGCTTGAAATCGGCCAATTGATCAACGGCGCGCAACTTGTCGCGATCGAGAGCCCCGTAAACCGCATGGCCGGCGGCGTCGAGCGCAAAGGCCGGATGCGGCTGATACAAAATACCGGGCCGAATGCGTATTTCATAAACACTGTGCGCGATGCTGCCGGCGGGCGCGTCGGCGGACAACTCGCGCCCGGACGCATCGTAGTAGCGAGGCACCGGCACGCCCTCCGTCGTACCCGAGATCAGTGTATAAGGGCGCTTCAGGTAGTGGTACTGCAGCGGTGGCTCATAGATCTGCGCGGTAAAAGTAATTTCGTCCTCTGTGTAGGATTGCACCGGATCGAGATGTTTGGGGCGTTCAGTGAAAGCCGCGTAGAGAATGTTCTGGCCGCGCTCGGCCGCCGGATAGGGATCATTCTGCTCACTGCGACACGCAGTAAGCAGAAGAAAGAGGGCAAGGCAAGCGAAGCGAAAAAAAGGCATGGAGCGAAGTGTAGCGCGAAGTGTGCAATTTCTTCCGCGCAGAAACGCTTCTCCAGAACCGCGCATGATCAGTGCCAGACGAAAAGAAATGTTCAGCGCCGAGGAGAACGGCAACAGGCCCGAAAATCGGCTCGGTGCGGGCAACGTTAGCAAATATGCCGTAACCCCATCTCGTTACACACTAACATTTACCAGGAGATCGTCGCCCACGTTGTTCGCGACGATTCCAATTGTTCCGTGCGCTGCAACGCGTGACAGCGCCATTGTGGGCAGACGAGGCTCAGTCGGCACAACGAATTACCTTATAATACCAGCGATCGGTTGATTCAAAAACACATAAGACCCCACCAAATTAACGTTACGGGAGAACGCATGGCTTTCCTCGCAGAGAAACGCATTCTTATTACCGGCCTGTTATCGAAGCATTCAATCGCCTACGGCATTGCCAAGGCATGTCATCGTGAAGGCGCAAAACTGGCTTTCACTTATCAGAACGAGCGCTTTCAAGAACGGGTCGAAAAATTTGCCCAGGAATTTGACAGCGTAATGGTTTATCAGTGTGACGTCGCAGAAGATGCGCAAATTGACGCCCTTTTTGTCGAAATCGCCAAGACGTGGCAAGGTCTCGATGGTTTAGTGCATTCAATCGCTTTCGCGCCGCGCGAAGCGATCGAAGGCGACTTCCTCGACGGCATCACGCGTGAGTCTTTTCGCATTGCGCATGACGTTTCCTCATACAGCTACCCAGCACTTGCCAAAGCGGCGCGTCCAATGTTGCTGAAAGGGAACAATCCTGCCGTATTGGCGCTCACCTACCTCGGTGCGGATCGCACCCTGCCAAACTACAATACCATGGGCTTGGCCAAAGCCAGCCTGGAAGCGGCCACGCGCTACCTTGCTTTTTGTCTGGGCCCGCAAGGCATCCGCGCCAATGCAATTTCCGCCGGTCCGATCAAGACCCTAGCTGCGTCGGGCATCGGCAACTTCTCCAAGTTGCTCGCCTACAACGCGCATAACGCGCCATTACGCCGCAACATCACCATCGACGAAGTCGGCAACGCTGCCGCTTTCCTGCTCTCCGACCTAGCCAGCGGCATCACGGCCGAGATCATGTACGTCGATGGCGGCCTGAACACCACCGCGCTCGGCAATCCGGAACCGCTGCCGGCCTGAATTACGAAATCGGACACCAAAAAAACGCCGCCCGGATCGAATTATCCGGGCGGCGTTTTTTTCTTTGGAGTCAGGTGGTCTTACTGCCGTTCTTTCGATTCAAGAGCGACCTTGTTGATGTCGATTTTATAGCGCGCGTGCAATACCGCCAGGTAGGCGGCGAAGTCTTCCTGCGCCGTCATGGTACTGTACTCACGTTGCAGCAGCTTGCGCTGATTTTCGTTCGCTTTTGCCGGCTGACTGACCTTCAAGATTTTGTAGAGCATGTAGGTACCGCCACCGAGCTCAAGACCAGCATAGGCCGGAAGCTTTTGCACGCCGGTCTTGAAGATAGCCTGCAGCGCTGCTGGGGGAACTTGCTGGCCCTGCAGACGCGAGACATTTCTGACCTGAGCCCAGGCAACTTTGTCGTCGCCGCCTTTTTGCAGTTCGGCCAGTTTTGCATCGCCCGCTTTCTTAGCCAGGGTTGCCGCTGCCTGCGCCTTGAGACGAGCTTCGATATCGGGTTTGACCGTATCGAATGGCTTCGCCGCTGCCGGCTTATACTCGAGAATTCGCGCCGCAAGTAGCGTATTCGGAGCAATCTCGACCGCTTCGGTATTGCGTTTGTTCTTCAGCGAATCCTCCGAGAACAACGAAGCCAGGACTCTCGCATTGGCGAGCGGGCCAAGCACCGCCTGAACCTGCGGGCTCGGATTCCGCGGCAACCAGTTGGACTGCTGAACCTTCAGCTTGAACTTATCGGCTACCGGCGCAAGGCTGTCCGACTGCTCGTAGACCGTGTTATTGAACGTCTCTGCCGACTCGGCGAACTTGCGTAGCGCGGCCTGCCGCTTTAGTTCGCCTTCGATTTCCGGACGCACCTCTTCAATCGACCGTTGCTTGCTAGGCTTGATGCCCGTGACCTTGATGATGTGGTAGCCGAATTCCGATTCAACCACACCGGATATCTCGTTTTCCTTCAGTTTGAAAACAGCGTCATCGAAAGCCTTGCCCACCATGCCGCGCGCAAAGAAGCCCAGATCTCCCCCTTTTTCGGCAGAACCAGTATCTTGCGAGTATTGTTTGGCCAGTTCGGCAAACTTCGCAGGCGACTTGCGGACCTGCTTAAGCACTTCTTCCGCCTTGGCCTTGGCTTTTGACTTGTCGGCCTGCGGCGCATCGGCATTGACCATCAACAGGATGTGACTGGTACGACGTTCTTCGCCCTGCTGGTAACGATCCTTGTGGCCTTCGTACCAGGCTTTTACTTCGGCATCAGTGACCACGACTTGCGGCAAGAGCGCATCGAGTGACAAAACCACATATTCAGCCTTTGCCTGCTCGGGGACTTCAAACTGTTTCTTGTTTTCGTCGTAGTATTTCTGCACCATAGCGGGGTCGATTTTCACCTGCTCCCCGAACTGCTCGGGAACGATACGTAACTCCGCAACCTGACGCTCTTCCGACTGAATGCGCAGCATTGCTTCAGCTACGGTGTTCGACACGATCCCGGTGTCGCCCAGTGCCCCGACCAGTTGTTGCAGCGTCAAGTCCTGGCGCATCTGCGCCTCAAACTGCTGCTGCGTCATGCCTTGCGCGCGCAGCGCCGCTTCATAGCGCACCATCGAAAACTGCCCATTTTCCTGAAGCGCGGGTATCTTGCTGATGATTTCACGCAGGAGACCGTCGCTGGCACCAAGCCGCCCCTTGGCGGCCTCAAGCAGCAGGAGACGCTGGTCGATCAGCGAGTTCAAGACGGCCAGTCGCGCCTCAGGGGTATCCATCGCTTCCGCCTTGAAATTCGCCCCCAACGCCTGACGCATACGATCCTGCTGATCGCGCCACGCTTGCTGGAACTGCTGCGCGCTGATCTTCGAATCGCCAACGCTGGCCAAGTCGGCTCCTGCACCGGCATTGCGCACATAGGAGTCAACGCCCCAAAAAGCGAATGGCAAGGTGATCAGGGCGAGGAAAACCTGAACGATCCTCTTGTTGTTGCGAACGGCGTCAAACATGGTGATTGCCCGTCAATCATAAAAAAACGAATGGATGCTCAAAACAAAAAAAGCGAACTTACGTTCGCCTTTCCGGTAGTGGCGGAGTGGACGGGACTCGAACCCGCGACCCCCGGCGTGACAGGCCGGTATTCTAACCGACTGAACTACCACTCCCTAATACTGCAAAACTGCTTCTTCTTCGTGGTGGGTGCTGACGGGCTCGAACCGCCGACATCCAGCTTGTAAGGCTAGCGCTCTACCAACTGAGCTAAGCACCCTTGTGCCATAAGGCTGAAGCGCAAAGGCGGCTAGTTTAACGCATCCTTGAGCGCTTTGCCAACCAAGAACGTCGCCCTCGGCAACCTAACCTTAAACACCGGCTTCACGGGTGAATGGCGACTGTCTTTGTGCCCTATAACGGAAGGACCGGAAACACTGCGCACATCTCTGATAGACAGGGGAACATCGCACATCGATCGCCATGCTCAAGGAAGAGTAAGGCGCCTGGCTGATCGAAAAAAAGCATGCCCCAGGGATTTCCCCAAAGCATGCTTCAACGGTCAATCAATGCGTAACAATCGCTTGCGCAGCAGTAGTCTCGGTGCCGGCGGCAACAGCCGGGACTGCCGGCACCATTGATATCGGCTCTGGCTTGCGCTCCAAGGCAAGTTCAAGCACCTGATCAATCCACCTGACCGGAATGATTTCAAGCTTGTTCTTGATGTTGTCAGGAATCTCGGCCAGATCCCTGACGTTCTCTTCCGGAATCAACACCCGGCCCAAACCCCCGCGTACAGCAGCCAAGAGTTTCTCCTTGAGTCCGCCGATCGGCAAGACTTCACCGCGCAACGTAATCTCGCCCGTCATTGCCACATCGCAACACACCGGTATGCCAGTCAGCACCGACACCAGGGCCGTGCAAATCCCGACCCCCGCCGACGGTCCATCCTTGGGAATGGCACCTTCTGGCAAGTGAATGTGGATATCGCTCTTTTGGTAGAAATCGGGGTCAATACCCAACGACTGAGCGCGCTTGCGGACCACCGAGAGCGCGGCCTGAATAGACTCCTGCATCACTTCGCCGAGCTTACCGGTAGTAATCGTCTTACCCTTACCCGGCAATGCGACCGACTCGATGGTCAGCAATTCGCCACCAACTTCAGTCCACGCCAGACCGGTGACCTGCCCGACCTGATTCTCGCGCTCGGCCATACCGAAGCTGTAACGACGCACCCCAAGGAACTTGTCCAGATTGCGTGCCGTGACCGCAAGCTTGGCTTGACTCTTCTTCAGTAGCAGCGTCTTCACCACCTTGCGGCAGATCTTCGAAATATCGCGCTCCAGCGCCCGTACCCCGGCCTCGCGAGTGTAATAGCGAACGATGTCGCGCAAAGCGCTCTCCGCTACCGTCAACTCGGTCTTGTTCAGCCCGTTGGCCTTCAATTGCTTGGGAAGCAGATAGCGCTGAGCAATATTGACCTTTTCGTCCTCCGTATACCCCGAGAGGCGGATCACTTCCATACGATCGAGCAAGGGCGCCGGAATATTCAGCGTATTGGCGGTCGCCACGAACATCACTTCCGAGAGGTCGTATTCGACTTCGACGTAGTGATCAACGAAGGTCGAATTCTGCTCCGGGTCAAGCACCTCGAGCAGCGCAGAACTCGGATCCCCACGAAAATCCTGCCCCATCTTGTCGACTTCATCGAGTAGGAAGAGCGGATTCTTGACCGCGACCTTGGTCATGTTCTGAAGAATCTTGCCCGGCATCGAACCGATGTAAGTGCGACGGTGGCCGCGAATCTCGGCTTCGTCGCGCACGCCGCCGAGGCTCATACGGACGAACTTGCGCCCGGTGGCATGGGCGATCGACTGCCCAAGCGAAGTCTTGCCAACGCCCGGGGGGCCAACGAGGCAAAGGATCGGCGCCTTCAGACGATCGACACGCTGCTGGACGGCAAGATATTCAAGGATGCGTTCTTTGACCTTTTCCAGCCCCCAGTGATCTCTGTCGAGCACCTTACCGGCCTCGGCCAGGTCTTTGCTGATGCGGGTCTTCTTGCGCCACGGCAAGCCGATCAGGGTTTCAATGAAGTTGCGCACCACAGTTGCTTCGGCGGACATCGGCGACATCAGTTTGAGCTTCTTGAGCTCCGCCTGTGCCTTGGCGACCCCCTCCTTGCTCATGCCAGCGGCCTTGACCTTCTTTTCCAACTCTTCGAAGTCAGCCCCCTCTTCGCCTTCGCCCAGTTCCTTCTGAATCGCCTTGACCTGCTCGTTCAGGTAGTACTCGCGCTGGCTCTTTTCCATCTGGCGCTTGACGCGCCCACGGATGCGCTTTTCGACCTGAAGAATATCGATCTCGGTTTCCAACTGCGAGAGCAAGCGCTCAATGCGCGCGCGGATCTCGAACATCTCGAGAATTTCCTGCTTCTGCTCAAGTTTGAGCGGAAGGTGCGCAGCAATCGTGTCGGCCAAACGGCCCGCCTCTTCAATGCCGGCGATCGACGTCAGGATTTCCGGCGGAATCTTCTTATTGAGTTTGACATATTGGTCAAACTGCGCAATGACCGCACGACGCAAAGCCTCGACTTCATGGTCGACACCCTCTTCCGCCACAACCGGCAGCGCGTGGGCCACGAACATCGTTTCCTGCGACTCGATCGACTCGACATGCGCACGCTGAGTACCCTCGACCAGCACCTTCACGGTACCGTCGGGCAGTTTCAGCATTTGCAGAATGTTGGCAACGCAGCCGATGCTGTAAAGATCCTCTGCTTCCGGATCATCCTTGGCAGCCGATTTCTGAGCCACCAGAAGGATGCTCTTACCAGCCTCCATAGCCGCTTCAAGCGCCCTTATCGACTTCGGTCGCCCGACAAATAACGGAATCACCATATGCGGAAAAACCACCACGTCGCGCAAGGGCAACAGCGGCAGCTCAACAGCTTCGGCAGACAAATTGGCGTTCGTAGACATCAGTTGTGCCCTATAGGTAAGCGTCCATGCCCACAAATGGGGACATGGACCGGTATTTCAAGCTGCCTAGAGCGCAGTGGGTAACAGAGCGCTTCAGTTAGAGCCGGAGACTTTCGGCTGATCAGCGTAGATCAGTATCGGCTGGGCGTCGCCACTGATCATGTTCTCGTCGATAACGACCTTTGTGACATTGTCCATGCCCGGAAGTTCGTACATCGTATCGAGCAGCACGGATTCGAGAATCGAACGTAGACCACGTGCTCCTGCCTTCCGCTCAAGCGCCCTCTTGGCGATGGCGGTCATGGCAGCCGGACGAATTTCCAGTTCGACCCCTTCCATCGAGAACAGCTTCTGGTATTGCTTGACCAGCGCGTTCTTCGGCTCGACGAGGATTTGCACGAGTGCGGCAACCGAAAGTTCCTCGAGTGTCGCCACGACCGGCAGGCGACCAATCAATTCTGGAATCAGACCGAACTTGATCAAGTCTTCGGGCTCGACGCTACGGAGCACCTCACCGACCGCCTTCTTGTCCTCCTTAGTCTTCACTTCCGCGCCAAAGCCAATGCCCCCCTTTTCAGAGCGGTTGCGGATCACTTTTTCCAAGCCGTCGAAGGCACCACCACAGATGAAGAGAATGTTCGTCGTATCGACCTGAACGAAATCCTGGTTTGGATGCTTGCGTCCGCCCTGGGGCGGAACCGAGGCAACCGTCCCTTCGATCAGTTTGAGCAGCGCCTGTTGCACCCCCTCGCCCGATACGTCTCGAGTGATTGAAGGATTGTCTGACTTGCGCGAAATTTTGTCAATTTCGTCAATATAAACAATGCCTTGCTGTGCCTTTTCCACTTCGTAGTCACACTTCTGGAGCAGCTTCTGGATGATATTCTCGACGTCCTCGCCGACATAACCCGCCTCCGTCAGAGTCGTCGCATCGGCCATCACGAAAGGCACATTGAGCATGCGGGCAAGCGTCTGGGCCAGCAGCGTCTTGCCAGAACCGGTTGGGCCAATCAGTAGGATATTGCTCTTGGCAAGTTCGACTTCGTCAGAGCCCTTGCTGTGATGACGCAAGCGCTTGTAGTGGTTATAAACTGCGACAGACAGAATGCGTTTAGCCGGCACCTGTCCGATCACGTACTGATCAAGAAGGGAAGAGATTTCCTTTGGGGTGGGCAAATCGCTCTTGACGCTCTTGCCCGCCTGATCGCCAGCAATCTCATCGCGCACGATATCGTTGCAGAGTTCGATACACTCGTCGCAAATGAACACCGATGGACCGGCGATGAGTTTCTTGACCTCATGCTGGCTCTTGCCGCAAAACGAGCAATAGAGCAGTTTTTCGCTGCCACTTTTCTTTTCCGACATCTGCGCCTACCTCATTCCTTGTTTTGGGCTGAATCAAGCCCACAGGCAGATCGGCACTTAGAGCTGACTAAGCTCAGGCCGCCTGCCGACTGACCAACACCTTGTCAATCAAGCCGTATTCTGCTGCTTCCTGCGCCGAAAGGAAATTGTCTCGATCGGTATCGCGCTCGATTCGCTCAACCGGCTGACCGGTATGGTGTGCCATGATCTCATTGAGCTTGGCGCGCAACGAAAGAATTTCCTTAGCATGGATGGCGATATCCGAAGCTTGCCCTTGAAACCCGCCCATCGGCTGGTGAATCATGACGCGAGAATTCGGCAGCGCGAAGCGCTTGCCCTTGCTGCCTGCGGCCAGCAGGAAGGAGCCCATCGAACAGGCCTGTCCCATGCACAGTGTTGACACATCCGGCTTGATAAACTGCATGGTGTCGTAGATCGACATACCTGCTGTCACCGAACCGCCGGGCGAGTTGATGTAAAAATGAATATCCTTATCCGGGTTGTCAGCTTCCAGAAAGAGCAACTGAGCCACCACCAGATTGGCCGTAAGGTCGTTGACCGGGCCAACCAAGAAAACGACGCGCTCCTTGAGCAGGCGAGAATAGATATCGTACGAGCGCTCGCCGCGACCGCTTTGCTCGACCACCATGGGGATCAAGCCAAGCGCCTGTGGGCTCCAGTTACTTTCGTGATCAAAACTCATGCCAACTCCTTGGGTTCTGGATAGCGGATTGCTCAGGACTTCTGGCCCATCAATTCGTCGAAGGCCATCGCCTTGTCAACGACTTTGGCGCTGGCTAAGGCCCAGGCAACGACATTGTCCTCAACCGCCACGCTTTCAATTTCAGCAAGACGCTGCGGTTGAGCATAGTACCAGCGGACGACTTCTTCGGGATGCTCATAGCTCTGTGCCGCATCCTCGACGATGGCCTTAACCTGATCCGACTTCGCATGCAAGTCATTGACCTTGACAATTTCCGAGAGGATCAAACCCAGGCTTACACGGCGCTTGGCTTGATCGGCAAACCACTCCGGCTGCATCGGAAAGTCTTTCGACTTCATGCCGCGCTGCTCCATATCCTGACGAGCGGCTTGCATCAAACGCTGAACTTCCATTTCAATCAGCGCGTTCGGCACTTCAATGGGATTGGCCTTGAGCAAGGCGTCCATCACCTGCTCCTTGACCTTGCCCTGCAAGCGCTTCTTCACTTCGCGCTTGAGGTTGGTCTCGATTTCGGTACGCATCTTCGCGACATCACCGTCCTCGACACCCAGTGCTTTGGCGAAGTCGGCATCGACTTCCGGCAGCGTTGACTCGTTAACTTCCTTGACGGAAATATCAAAAGTTACCGTCTGGCCGGCCAGATCCTTGGCAAAGTAATCCGCCGGAAAAGTAATCTCAAAGGATTTGGCTTCACCCGCCTTCAGGCCAACAACGGCGCTTTCAAAGTCGGCCAGCATCGCCCCTTCACCGAGCACGAACGGATAATCACTCGCCTGTCCGCCCTTGAAGGGCTCCCCATCCTTCTTGCCAAGGAAGTCGATGACCACACGATCACCAGTTACTGCCGCACGATCAACCGGCTCGTAATGCACGCGCTGCTTGCGCAGAATAGCGAGGGTGTTGTCGACTTCAGCGGCACCGACTTCCAGCACCGGACGCTCGATCTCGACCGTTGTCAGATCACCCAGTTTAATTTCTGGATAAACTTCGAAAACCGCCGCGAATTCCACATGTGTCGTGCTTTCACTCGCCTTCGGCTCAATCTTTGGATAGCCGGCCATCCGCAACTGCTGGGCCTTGATGGCTTCGCCAAAGGCACGATCCAGCGCGTCGCTCAGCGCTTCGTGGCGTGCCTGTTCGCCATACTGCTGCTTGATGATATTAGCCGGCACCTTGCCCGGACGAAAACCCGGCATCTTGACATTCTTGCCCATGCGCTTGAGGCGCTGATCGACGTCCTGGTCGAGATCGGCGATGGCCACCGTAAGGTCCAGACGACGCTCAAGGGAGCTTTTAACCTGCGCGGCTTCTGTGTTGGCGTTTGCGGCGTTCGTTTCCATTGAAAATCCTTGTGATGCGGGCTGAAGGTAAGTTGATCCGTGGTGCGAGAGAAGGGAGTCGAACCCCCACGCCTTGCGGCGCTGGAACCTAAATCCAGTGCGTCTACCAATTCCGCCACTCTCGCGCTCAATTGATCATTTTAACCGAGATATCCCTATACTGTCAGCCGCCGAAAAGCTTTAACGCCCTGACGCATTGCCAACCCGCCTTCGACCCGACCTCCGCAATGTCCGTAGACCACTACGAAAATTTCCCTGTTGCCTCCCTCCTCTTACCGCAGCGGCTGCGCCGCCCGATAGCGGCCATCTATCGCTTCGCCCGGGGCGCCGATGACCTAGCCGACGAAGGCGACGCCAGCGACGAAGAGCGACTGCAGGGGCTCGCTGGCTACCGCGCCGAACTTGACCGCATCGCGCAAGGAGAGCCGCCCTTCAACGCCGCCTTCAACGAACTCGCCGCCATCGTCGGCGAGTGGCATCTGCCGTTGCAGCTCCTGCACGATCTGCTCGACGCCTTCGCCCAGGACGTGGTCAAGAAACGCTACACGGACTACCCGGAACTGCTCGACTACTGCCGACGCTCGGCCAACCCGGTCGGCCGCCTGTTGTTGCACCTGGCCGACCGCGCCTGCGACGACAATCTGCGTTACTCGGACTGCATCTGTACTGCGCTGCAACTGATCAACTTCTGGCAGGATATTGCCATCGATTGGCAGAAGGGGCGCGTCTACCTGCCGCAAACCGATCTCACCCGCTTTGGCATCGATGCAACATGGATCGCTGAACGCCGATGGAATGCCGAATGGGCTGCCCTGCTCGACTTCCAGACCGATCGAGCGCGCCGCCTGATGCTCGAAGGTGCGCCACTCGTTCATCAACTGCCAGGCCGCATGGGCTGGGAAATCCGCTTCACCGTACAAGGCGGCCTGCGCATCCTCGAAAAAATCCGCCGCGCGCGCGGCGACGTCTTCCGGCATCGTCCACAACTCGCGGCCAGCGACTGGTTGCACCTTGGCGCGCACGCGCTCGTGATGTAAAAACAATAAGATTCCGAAACCCCGAGATTACCAATGACTCCCGAAGAATACTGCCAACAGAAAGCCGCCCAGAGCGGCTCCAGTTTCTACTACAGTTTCCTCTTTCTGCCGGCCAACCGGCGACGCGCGATCACCGCGCTTTACGCTTTTTGCCGTGAAGTGGACGACGTGGTGGACGAATGCCATGACCCACAAGTTGCCGCCACCAAGCTCGCCTGGTGGCGACAGGAACTCGCTCGTCTCTACGCCGGCCAGCCCGGACACCCTGTCACGCAAGCCTTGCAGTCACCCCTCGCCGAATTCAATCTGCCGCAGGAGCAACTGCTCGAAATCATCGACGGCATGGAGATGGACCTGCGGCAGGCGCGCTACCAGGACTTCAAGGCGCTGTCTCTTTACTGCTACCGGGTGGCCAGTGTCGTCGGCCTGCTCGCCGCGGAAATCTTCGGTTATCGGGACCGCAAGACGCAGAAATACGCGCACGACCTCGGCATGGCTTTTCAGCTCACCAACATCATTCGCGACGTTGGCGAAGACGCGCGCAGAGGACGCATCTATCTGCCAATCGACGAATTGCAACGCTTTGAGGTGACTGCCGCCGACATTCTCAACGCCCGCTACTCGGACAACTTCCGCCGACTGATGGAATTCCAGATTGACCGCGCCGAGCAGTACTACGACTTGGCTATGAGCGAACTGCCGGCAGAAGACCGGAAAACGCAGCGTCCTGGCCTGATGATGGCCGCGATCTACCGCACCCTCCTCGACGAAATCAAACGCGACGGCTGCCAAGTTCTGACCCAACGTACCTCACTGACGCCCCTCCGCAAATTGTGGATCGCCTGGCGCACCTGGATCAAGAGCTGAAGGCGCCGATGAAAGTCGCCGTCATCGGCGGGGGTTGGGCCGGCCTGGCCGCTGCCGCGGAACTGGCCCAAGCCGGTGTCAAGGTAACGGTTATTGAAGCGGCCAGACAGCTCGGCGGGCGGGCGCGCAGCGTTGTCTTCCCCGACCGCACGCTGGATAACGGCCAGCACATCCTTGTTGGCGCCTACTGCGAAACACTGCGTCTGATGAAAATCGTCGGTGCCGATCCAGAACGGTTGCTCAAACGCCTGCCGCTCGAACTGAGCTTCCCCGGCAGCCCCTCCGCCTTTCGCCTGCGCCTGCCGCGTTTGCCAGCGCCGCTGCACTTAGCGATCGGCCTGTTCACCGCACGGGGCGCCAGCCTCGGCGAGAAGCTGAATGCCGCACGCTTCATGCGGTTCCTGCAAGCGGCCAATTACCGCCTTGATTCCGACTGTACGGTAGACGAGTTGCTCAATCGCCACGCTCAGCGTGGCAGTCTGCGCCGTCATCTGTGGGAGCCCCTTTGCCTCGCCGCGCAAAACACTGGATCGGACTGCGCCTCAGCACAAATTTTCGCCAACGTGTTGCGCGACAGTCTTGGCGGCGGGCGCGCCGAAACCGACCTGCTCTTGCCGGCGGCCGACCTCGACCGATTGTTCCCCCTACCGGCCGCCGAGTTCATCCGCTCGCGCGGTGGCAATATCCGCCTATCGACCCGTGTTGATCGCATCAACGACGATCTCACCATAAACGGCGAGGCTTTCGAGCGCATCATCCTTGCCGTGGCACCTCAACACGCCGCCCGCTTGCTCGCGCCACACGCGGAAACGGCGGGGGTCGCCGCGCTGCTTGCCGGCTATGCCTACGAACCGATTACAACGGTTTATGCTGGTTACCCAGCGGAACTGAAGCTCCCCTTTCCGATGCTCGGCCTCGATAGCGACGGCGAAGACAGGCTCGGCCAGTGGGTCTTCGATCGCGGCGCGCTCGGCGACGTGCCGGGGTTGATGAGTTTTGTGCTAAGTGCCCGTGGCGCAGGGGACGAACGCGACAACGCGACCCTGAGCACGGCGTTGCACTGCGAACTCGAAACGGCCCTTCAAAGAAGACTCCCTTTGCCGAGATGGCACCAGGTCATTCGCGAGCGCCGCGCCACCTTTTCCTGCCGCCCCAACCTGCCCCGGCCTTCGGCACGGACCGCGCGCCCGGGACTCTGGCTCGCCGGCGACTACGTCTGCGCCGACTATCCAGCAACCCTCGAGAGCGCGGTGCGCAGCGGCGTCCAGGCCGCCCGGGACGTACTGGATTAGCAAGCGCTTGATATTTCGGCGCGGATTAACAATCTCAAGACCACCAGCGCCCGCTGTACCCGCAACCGCTTTGCCGAGCACCTCGCACTGCTATACAAGAAACCACGGTTCTGGCATCGGGCCTATCTTGCCGCTCTGTTGGCGGCGCAACGCTTGCGACGGTGCGCGCCTACGGCGAAGCCTAGGGAACCGGAGAGCACGCCCGCACAAGAGCACTTCCAGTGGACGTATCACAAGAACACCCTGGCATTATCAGAAAATTGCGCACCTCGCCCCTTACACAAGCGCCTCGATCCACCCCGCGTGCATCCTTAATCGCCGTCCGCAACGCGCCGCGATTTCGTCGTCGTGGGTCACCAGAATCAGCGTTGTAGCGCGCTCGGCGTTAATGGCGAACATCAGGTCAATGATCTGGTGCCCGGTCTCCGCGTCGAGATTCCCGGTCGGTTCATCGGCTAGAACCAGCTTGGGCCTCGGCGCAAAAGCGCGGGCCAAAGCGACGCGCTGTTGCTCGCCACCGGAAAGATGCTTCGGATAATGACGCAGGCGGTGTGCAAGCCCGACGCGCGTCAGCCAGTGCTCGGCCTCGACGCGTGCATTGGCGGCCCCGGCCAGTTCAAGCGGCAACATCACGTTTTCCAGTGCGGTCAGCGATGGCAACAGCTGAAACGACTGAAAGACGAACCCCAGCAAGCGCCCACGCAACATGGCCCGAGCGTCCTCATCAAGGCCACCGAGCGGCTCACCGGCCAACGCTACCGAACCGCTGCTCGGCAGATCAAGCCCTGCCAGCAGACCCAGCAACGTCGACTTGCCGGAACCGGAGGCGCCGACAATGGCGAGCGTCTCGCCAGCGGCGACGGAAAGCGAAATCTCGTGCAGAATAGTCAGCACCTCGCCGCCGTTATCGACGCGCTTGCTCAGACCGCTAACCTCAACCACATTTGCCGATTCCAGACTCATGCTTCGTTTCCCGACCCTTCGTTGGCTGCTATTGGGACTGATCTTGCTGGCGCCGGCGGCGCAAGCGGCCAAAACCATCCTCGTCTTTGGCGATTCGCTCTCGGCCGGCTATGGCATCCGGCAGGATGCTGCGTGGCCCGCGCTGCTGGCACAGCGCTTGCGAGCCGAGCAGCTCGATTATAACGTCGTCAACGCCAGCATCTCCGGCGAAACGACCAGCGGCGGACGAGCGCGCATCGACGCGGCACTCACCAAGCACTCACCTGCTGTGGTTATCGTCGCACTGGGTGCCAACGATGGGCTGCGCGGCCTGCCGCTAACGACGATGCGCGACAATCTTGCGTACATTGCCAGTCGCGCGCAAAAAACAAGGGCGCAGGTCCTGATCGTCGGCCAGCGCCTGCCGCCCAACTACGGCGCCTACGCCGGGCAATTTCACAAGACTTTCGGCGAAGTGGCACGAGCGCAAAAAATTGCGTTTGTCGACTTCCTGCTCGACGGTGTGGCGACGCAAGCCGATCTTTTTCAGGCTGACAATCTACATCCCACCGCCGAAGCGCAACCGCGTCTGCTCGACAACGTCTGGCAGGGACTCGCCCCGCTGCTAAAATAGCGCCGCACGACCTCAGGAAGTCCCGCCGGATGAGACATGGCATCGCAAGCGTCGAGGAAATCGGCGATTTCAACCCCCTCGACGAAATCATCGATGTGCGCACGCCGGCCGAGTTTGCCGAGGACCACATCCCCGACGCGATCAACTGCCCTGTGCTCGACAATGAACAGCGCATCGAGGTCGGCACGCTCTACAAACAAGCATCCCCCTTTGACGCCAAAAAAATCGGCGCAGCCTATGTCGCCGAGAACATCGCCCACCACCTGCGCACCACCTTCCGCGATCGGCCAAGGACTTGGCGACCGTTGATCGTCTGCTGGCGCGGTGGCCAACGCAGCGGCTCGATGACTCTGATTCTCCGACGGGTCGGCTGGGACGCACACCAACTGGAGGGCGGCTACAAGGCTTATCGCAAGCTGGTGGTCGACCAGCTCGCCGACTTGCCACGTCAGCTTAAACTCACGGTGGTTTGTGGCGCCACCGGCAGCGGCAAGAGCCGCATCCTACACGCGCTATCGCGCCTCGGCGAACAGGTTCTCGATCTGGAGGAACTCGCCTGCCACAAGGGCTCCGTACTCGGCGTCCTTCCTGGTTCGCCGCAGCCCTCGCAAAGGCGCTTCGAGTCCAAGCTGCTCGTTGCCCTGCAAACCTTCAATCTGGAGCGCCGGGTGTATATCGAAGCGGAGAGCCGCAAGATAGGCGCCCTCCAACTGCCCAATGCGCTGCTCGAAACCATGCGTTCCGCCAGTTGCATCAAGATCGAAGCGACTTTCGAGGCGCGCGTGGAATTTCTGCTTCGCGACTACGACTACTTCCTGAACGCTCCAGACTGGCTCAATTCGCGCTTGGACATCCTGCGCAACCTGCAAAGCCGCGAAACCATCGCCCGCTGGCAGGGTTATGCCAGCGGCGGGCGGTGGCGCGAACTGGTGTGCGAGCTGATCGAACTGCACTACGACCCGCTCTACCGCCGCTCGCAGAATTTCAACTATGCTGGCTATGGCACGCCGCAGATATACACGACGGACGACCTAACGCCTGCTGGGGTCGACACATTGGTCCGCCGAATCGTCGCCTCCTGATCAGAGCGCGAGCGTCAGATCGCCGCGCACTGCACACAGGCGCTGCACCATCGCCGGTTTGGGCAGATCAACATATCCCTCTTCAAATACCACCACGCGCAGACCACTCTCCTTGGCCCAATCTAGCAGTTCTTGCGAGCAAAGCAAAAAGTCGGGATTTGATGGCTTGCCGCAGCGCTCGTTGCCGGCCATGAAAGTCTCGTAGATCAGCACACCGGGCGTTGCCAGTGCCGAGAACAAGGCAGGCAAATGCTGCCGAAACAGATAGTTAGTAACGACGATACCGGAAAATGTGCGCCCGCTATAAGGCCACGGCCCACCTTCCAGATCCGTCTCGCGCACCGTCACCCGATCGATGGAAGCCAGTTCCCCGAGCGCCGCGGCGTCGCGATCCACGGCTTCAACGCTATACCCTAGGCCGGCCAGGAGCCGGCTGTGCCGGCCGCTGCCACTAGCCAGGTCGAGAACCTCGCCACCCGGCGGAATGAACGAGGCGAAACGCCTCACCCACGCTGAAGGGGGCAAAAAATGCAGATGCATCGTCTTTTCTTCCATTCACATGCCTTTCGACTATCATTCGCGGTGTCGCGAAGCCCGTAGTCCATGACCCCGGGCGATCATCGTACTCCGCTTACCGTTAGCGAAAACACTCTGCGTTGCTATTGGCCGACGGTTCGCGCCGGTCGTCGCCGACGGGTACCCGCTATACCGCATCTAGAACGGAGGGCATCCCGACCGACACCTCTTTTAAAACAGTGCGTTAATGCATGACGCAGAAGCGGCTTTCCCGTAAAGACCCAAGGGGTAATTTGTGCTAGATTGCTGCAACGCAATACCCCGCTCGAACCGACCCTTCACCTGGTGAATCGCCATGCTTGAACAACATTACCTGACCAGCCTGTTCGAACCGAAATCGGTCGCCGTCATCGGCGCCTCAGACCGCGAAAATTCGGTCGGCAACATCATTTTCAAGAACATTCTTGAGTCCGGCTACAAGGGGCGTTTGTACCCAATCAATCCGAAGCATGCCACCGTTCAAGGGCAGGAAGCATTCAAGTCGATTGAGGAAATCGGCGCTCGCGTCGAACTGGCGGTCATTGCGACCCGCCCGCAGACGGTGCCGACCATCGTCGAACAATGCGGCCGTAGCGGCGTCAAGAACGTCATCGTCATCACTTCGGGGTTTGCCGAGGCGGGCCATTCGGGCGCCGCGCTCGAACGCAAGATGCTCGAGATCGCCCGCAGCTACAACGTGCGCGTTCTTGGCCCGAACTGCCTCGGGATCATCCGCCCCGAGCTCGGCCTTAACGCCACCTTTGCGCGCGTCAATGCCAACGTCGGCAACCTCGCACTGGTTTCGCAATCCGGCGCCATGTGCTCGTCGGTACTCGACTGGGCGAAGAGTAACCGGGTTGGTTTCTCCAGCGTCATCTCGCTGGGCAGCACCGCGGACGTGGATTTCGGCGAAATCCTCGACTACCTGATCTACGACAACCGCACGCACTACATCCTGCTCTACGTTGAAGGCATCCGTAACGCCCGCCGCTTCATGAGCGCCCTGCGCTCTGCGGCGCGCATCAAGCCGATCATTTTGCTCAAGGCCGGCCGCCATGCCGCCGGCTCGGCAGCTGTACAGACCCACTCAGGCATGATCGCCGGTTCCGACATCGTTTTTGATGCGGCGATCCGGCGGGCCGGCGTCGTTCGCGTCAAGAACGTCGGCCAACTGTTCTATGCCTCGAAGGCACTGGCTTCAAAGTTCCGACCACAGGGCAAGCGTCTGGCGATTATCACCAACGGCGGCGGACCGGGCGCCATGGCCGCCGACCGCGCCGGCGACCTCGAGATCCCCCTGGCCAACCTGTCGATGACCACCATCCAGGCGCTTAATGCTTCGATGCCGGCCAACTGGTCGCACAGTAATCCGATCGACATTGCCGGCGACGCGACGCCCGAGCGCTATCGCGACGCCATTCTCGCGGTCGCGCAGGACGACGAAGTCGACGGCATGCTGGTCATGCTCTCGCCGCAAGCGATGACGCAGCCGATGGAAGTCGCCAAGGCGGTGATCGACGTCAGCGACCAAACCTCGAAGCCGATTCTCGCCTGCTGGATGGGTGAGGAACAAGTGGCCGAGGCCCGCCTGGCAATGGAAGCTGCCGCGATACCGGCCTTCCGCATGCCGGAAACAGCCGTCGAACTCTACTATCACATCTCGACCTACTACCGGAACCAGAAGCTCCTGCTGCAAACACCGGAGCCCACTTCGCAAAACGCCCGTCCGGAAACCGAGGGCGCCAAGATGCTGATCGAAGCCGTACTGCAGGAACGCCGCAAGGTGCTCTCGGAAATGGAATCGAAAGCGATCTTGCGTGCCTTCCGCGTCCCCGTAGCGCAGACCATGGTGGCGCGTACGCCGACCGAATCCCTGTTGCTCGCCGAACAGATCGGTTTCCCGATCGCCATGAAGGTCGACTCGCCGGACCTCGTGCACAAGAGCGACGCCGGCGGTGTGCGGCTCAACATCACCAACGCTCCCGCTGTGCGCAACGCCTATCACGACATTATCGAGACCGTGCAGAAGAAGCACCCGACGGCGCGTATCAACGGCGTGTCGATTGAGCCCTACCTAGCTCGACCGAACGGCCGTGAACTGATGGTTGGCGTGGTGCGCGACCCGATCTTCGGTCCGATCATCACCTTCGGCGCCGGCGGCACTGAAGTCGAAATTTTCAGCGACCGCGCGGTCGCGCTACCGCCACTGAACCGTTTCCTCGCGCAGGATCTGATTCGCTCGACACGGGCTGCCAAACTACTCGGCGAATTCCGTAACATGCCCGCAGTCAACATGGAAGCGCTCGAGGAAGTGCTGCTCAACATTTCGGAAATGGTCTGCGAACTGCCCTGGCTGCAGGAACTTGACCTCAACCCACTGATCGTCGATGAAAACGGCGCCATCGCGGCTGACGCGCGTATCGTCATCGATTACACCTCACCGACGGGTGATCGCTATTCGCACATGGCCATCCACCCCTACCCGGTGCACCTGATCCAGGAATGGCAACTGCCGGACGGCCGTACCGTTACCATCCGTCCGATCCGTCCGGAAGATGCCGAACTGGAACAGAATTTCGTCAAGCACATGTCCGACGAAAGCAAGTATTACCGCTTCATGGACACCATCCGCGAACTGACGCAGGCCATGCTGGTGCGCTTCACGCAAATCGACTACGACCGCGAAATGGCGTTGGTAGCGACCATTCCCGGAGAGGACGGCAAAGACATGCAGATTGGCGTAGCGCGCTACGTCACCAATCCGGACGGCGAGTCTGTCGAATTTGCCCTGGCCGTTTCCGACGACTGGCAGAAACATGGCATCGGCCGAAAACTGATGACTGCACTGATCGAAAGCGCTCGCATGAAAGGCTTCCGTGCCGTGGTCGGTGATGTGCTCGCCTTGAACTCCAAGATGTTCCGGCTGATGACCAGTCTCGGCTTCACCATCCACCCGCACCCTGAAGACCCAGCGGTCAAGCGCGTGGTCAGGCCGCTGCACGGCGGCTAATCGCGAGTCGCAACGGGACTTAGCTGCCCACAAAATGCAAACGGCCAAGCTTTTTTGCCTGGCCGTTTGCGTTCCGTTCAAGTATTTCGTCGAACGGCTACTGTCGCTCGAAATTCACGTCGTACGGATACGCACGTTGCGCCTCGCGCGACTCGCCAAATTCCTTCTGTTCTTCGAAGCCGGACGTTTTGTCCCACCAGATGGCACGCCCCCGACGCTGATCCTCGACCCACTCGGGGTTCTTGGCCAGCATTTCGCGCATGAACTTGGTATGCTCGGATTCGTAAAGTGCCATTCGTTTTCCTCCGCAAGGATAGGACTTCGTTAAATTTGCCGATTTCACAACCGGCGAATTATACCCTTACGCGACAAATCGCCCGATGTAGCGCTCTGCCACACTCAGTGATAAGCAATGGCCCGAGCCGACCCGGCGCAATAATCGTCGAGCAAAGCATCGATCGATTCCTCATCGCGCTCGCCGTACGGGATTTGATCTATCGCTTCACGTAGATCTCGTGCTACGGAACCCTGAACATACAGGCTGCGACTGCCGATTTTATCGACCAACTCAAAACCTTGCTGCACCGGATAAGCGACAATCGCATAGTGCTCGCTATCATAGACGATGTTCATGACGGCTCCTCTCCGCCCCGCAGGGCACAAACACCAGATGCGTCCAGATTCGTCAAATTCAAGCTTCGATGAAACGTCTATCGGACTCCTCAAACACGGTTCAGTTATTAACCATACAGAAATCTGACACAAACAAGACGAATAAGTGCCGAGTCCCTTTTCTCTCGGAAAAAGGACAGCTATATTCGCAAACAGCCAGCCGAAGCTCATTCAGCAGTCCCGACGCCACGATCGGCCAGTTTACGGAGAAAATAATGAAAATCACCATCCTCGACACATCAAACCGGATCTTCGATCTAGCGAGGAAATCCGCCGCGCTACTGACCGCCGCGTTGCTGTTCGCAATGCCGCTAAGCGCTCAAGAGTCATTACAGACGTCCAAAGGACAGAGTATCTATCTGCCGGTCTATTCACACCTCTGGCATGGCAATCTGAACGCCAAGGGACAACCCGAGATACTTCAGCTGTCCGCGCTGATCAGCATCCGCAACAGCGATCCAGCGAGTCCAATTCGCGTCATCTCGGCGCGCTACTACGATTCCAACGGCAAGCTGTTGCGGGAATTCGTACCCACTCCACGAACGTTAACGGCACTTGCAACGCTGGAACTCTTTGTTGAGAGGCGCGAAGCGGAGGGTGGCTCTGGTGCCAACTTCCTCATTCGCTGGCAATCCGATGCGCCGGTTAGCCCACCCGTCGCCGAAGCGATCCATTCCGATCTGAGCAGCGTGCGCACCGTTTCGTTTGTCACCAACGGGCGTCCAGTGCGTAGTGAATAGCGGCCTTACCTCCTGGCCAAAAAACAACAAGCCACACCCATTTCCGGATGCGGCTTGTCCGATAGAGCGATAAACGCAACAGCTCTTGTTTCTTGCCTAGTTTTTCTCGAAACGCATAACACCGTTTTCGCAAACGACACGGATCGTATCCTTGGCCGCGAAAGTCCCCTCGAGAATCGCCTTTGCCAGCGGATTCTCGATCTCCGTCTGGATGGCACGCTTCAATGGCCGGGCGCCAAAAACTGGGTCGAAGCCCGCGGTAGCGACCTCGGCAAGCGCGCTGTCGGCCACTTGCAGGTTCATGTCCAACTGCGCCACCCGCTTCTCCAGATAGCCAAGCTGGATCTTCGCAATCGACTTGATGTTAGCCTCGTCAAGCGCATGGAAGACCACGACCTCGTCGATTCGGTTGATGAACTCCGGGCGGAAGTAAGTCTTGACCTCGCCCATCACCGCCAGTTTGATGACCTGGTAATCGTCGCCCGACATCTGCTGGATCATCTGGCTCCCGAGATTTGAGGTCATGACGATCACCGTATTCTTGAAGTCCACGGTACGCCCCTGTCCATCGGTCATGCGGCCATCGTCGAGCACCTGCAGCAAGACATTGAAGACATCCGGATGCGCCTTCTCGACTTCATCGAGCAGAATGACCGAATAGGGCTTACGACGCACGGCTTCGGTCAGGTAGCCGCCCTCTTCATAACCGACATAGCCCGGCGGCGCACCGATCAGGCGCGACACCGAGTGCTTCTCCATGAATTCGCTCATGTCGATGCGGATCAGATGATCTTCGGAGTCGAAGAGGAAGCTGGCCAGCGCCTTGCACAACTCGGTTTTGCCAACCCCGGTCGGGCCAAGGAAGAGGAATGAACCATAAGGCTTGTTGGGGTCAGCCAGGCCGGCTCGCGAGCGCCGGATGGCGTCGGACACCAGCCGCACGGCCTCGTCCTGGCCGACGACGCGCTGATGAATGCGCTCCTCCATTTTCAGCAGCTTCTCGCGTTCGCCTTGCAACATCTTGGAGACCGGAATACCGGTCGCCCGCGAGACCACCTCGGCGATCTCCTCGGTGCCGACCTGCGTGCGCAGTAACTTGTTCTTAGTCTGGCCCTCCCCCGACTTTTCGGCCGCCTTCAGCTGCGCTTCGAGTTGCGGCAGCTTGCCGTATTGCAACTCGGCCACCTTGTCCAGCTTGCCTTCGCGCTGCAGACGGACAATCTCGGCCTTGAGCTTGTCGATTTCTTCCTTGATGTGCGCACTGCCCTGGACCTGCGCTTTCTCGGCCTTCCAGATTTCCTCGAGGTCGTTGTATTCACGTTCCAGCGTGAGCAGTTCGTCTTCGATCAACCGCAAGCGTTTGCGCGACGCCTCGTCCTTTTCCTTCTTCACCGCTTCGCGTTCGATCTTCAGCTGGATCATGCGGCGATCCATCCTGTCCAGCACCTCCGGCTTCGAATCGATTTCCATGCGGATGCGCGCCGCCGCTTCGTCGATCAGGTCGATAGCCTTGTCTGGCAGGAAGCGGTCGGTGATGTAACGGTGCGAGAGCTCGGCGGCGGCTACGATCGCCGGATCGGTGATAACCACGCCATGGTGCAGTTCGTAGCGCTCGCGCAGGCCGCGCAGGATAGCGATGGTGCTTTCCACACTGGGCTCGTCAACCAGCACCTTCTGGAAGCGGCGCTCCAGCGCGGCATCCTTCTCGATGTATTTGCGATATTCGTCGAGCGTCGTCGCGCCGACACAGTGCAGTTCGCCACGCGCCAGGGCCGGTTTGAGCATGTTGCCGGCGTCCATGGCCCCCTCGGCCTTGCCGGCGCCAACCATGGTATGCAACTCATCGATAAAAACGATGATGCGTCCTTCCTCGTGAGCAATCTCCTTGAGCACCGATTTGAGACGCTCCTCGAATTCGCCGCGATACTTGGCGCCGGCTAGCAGCGCCGCCATATCGAGACTGAGTACTTTCTTGCCTTTCAAGGTCTCGGGCACCTCGTCATTGACGATGCGCTGGGCCAAGCCTTCCACGATGGCCGTCTTGCCGACCCCCGGTTCGCCGATCAAGACTGGATTGTTCTTAGTGCGCCGCTGCAGTATCTGGATCGCCCGACGAATCTCGTCGTCGCGACCGATCACTGGGTCAAGCTTGCCCTGGCGAGCACGTTCGGTCAGGTCGATACAGTATTTTTTCAGCGACTCCCGCTGCCCTTCGGCTTCCTGATTGTCGACGCCCTGCCCGCCGCGTACCGAGGCGATGGCCATTTCCAGCGATTTCCTGGACAGCCCATGCTGTTTTGCCAGACGGGCGCACTCGCCTTTGTCGTCGCACAGAGCGAGCAGAAATAGCTCGCTGGCAATGAACTGGTCGCCGCGCTTCTGCGCTTCCTTGTCGGTGAGATTCAGCAGATTGGTCAGATCCCGGCCGATCTGCACCTCGCCGCTGTTCCCCTCAACCTTCGCCAGACGGTCCAGCGCCTGATCGAGTGCAGCCTTCAGTGGCGGGACGTTGACCCCTGTTTGCGAGAGCAAGGACGAAGTCCCTCCGTCGTCCTGCTGCAGCAAGGCGAGCAGTAGATGCTGCGGTTCAATCATCTGGTTATCGTGGCCGACGGCCAGGCTCTGCGCATCAGACAAGGCCTGCTGAAATTTGGTGGTCAGTTTTTCAAGGCGCATGATGACTTCCTTTCGAAATTTCCGGATGGCAAAGAGATGGGGCAGTCCGGGCCGATTTCAAGTGCGCCTTACGGGTCGGCCACCCCATGCGCGAGGGGCTCCATCCAATCCGCACTGGTTCGCTAGCGAACCTTTTGGCCCGAGGCCATGCTGCGCGAAGGCACCGCCGACCGGATTGGCTGGAGGG
>Ga0209125_1000990_pt1 | contig 30440 bp, 24 predicted proteins | sample BarGraIncub1131A_FD_184503 | JGI IMG/M metagenome (GOLD analysis project Ga0209125, IMG submission 184503) | Arctic peat soil microbial communities from Barrow, Alaska - Barrow Graham LP Incubations 11-31A (SPAdes) (version 2) | ecosystem: Environmental > Terrestrial > Soil > Wetlands > Peat... | reverse complement strand
TTCGAACCATTACCCTTATATACAATGCAGTGCCAACGGGCCGGGCTTCTTGAACATTGGATTGAGCCGACCTTGCAGGTCGGGTCAATCCTTATGGGTTAGGCATGATTTCATGGGCGTCCCATTTTCTTTCCATCCCATATTACGACCCCCTGACCGTAACACATGAACTTACGGTCGTTCCCCTCGCTGGCCTCAGGAGCCGCCATATTTGACCGAAATGCTAAATTCGGCGGCTTCGTCCTGCCGACTCGCACGGTACCCTCCCACTCTTTTCCATGATCGATTAAGGCCTTGTGCGCCTGGAACTAGCAAAACCTTGCTGGCACGGAAGCTGCTGATTGGCTATGTAGCTCTCATAACCCTTTGGCACTCTAGTTTGGCGTGCTGGTTGCTATAATTGTATAGGTAGTAAATTACACCGGTCCCGGTGAACCGCATGGAGACCAACATGGCTTCGCGCCTCAGATCACCTCTAAAGGGTCGGAGAAAGGGGGCGCGCTGGCGAAATGATGCCAACCGAGCATACAAAAGGTCGTAAAAGGAGACAAGATCATGGAAGCCGAAGAGGGTAAAAGAGTAAAAATCAGCTTCATCTGCAAGTTTGAAGACGGAACCATCAGCGACATAGCCGTCCGGGACCCTCTGGAATTCGTGATCGGCCAGGGGAATACCTTGCCCTCCCTCGAAACAGGCGTCCTAGGCATGAAGGCCGGCGACTGCCGGACCATCAGGGTGTCCGCCGCCGAGGTAGAGGAATTCCCTTTTAACGAGGACGAAGCCCCGACGGAGGCGCACTTCCCGGCCGGAGCAGAAAGGATTCCTGAATTAAGATACGATTTCAGCCCCAGTGAGGGAGGAGATGACGATGTGTACCTAGCCACCCAGGAAGAATCCACCAAGCCATCGAGCGACCGTCCTGCGGCTGGTCCCGACTTCTTCTTCGAGGTGGAGATGATCTCCGTCGAGGACGATGACCTGGAACTGGGGGAAGAATAACCACGACAATTGCCTTCCGCTGCGGAAGTCCTGAATTGAAGTCCTGAGGGCCGGGTCTTGGGAAATCACTTTTTAACGACTCAGTGCTCTCGATTGGTTGTTACGTTCCGCAAGTCGCCCTCAGTTAGGGATCCACTCACCCTTGAGCTTGGTGCATTGGTCCTCGGCGGCCAAGGTAACCCCGCCTGCGGGCTTGATGCCGAAACCCGGGAAATTTTTGTAGTAGCGATATTTTGATTCAGTGTTCTTGCCCTTGTAAACAATACACGTGCCAATACGTCCCTCGGTGGGACAGGCGCCGGACAAATACTTCACCCCTTTGACCGCCATGCAGGATCGCTTCACCCGTTCGACCTTGTAGGAAGACCCGGTGAACTCGTTGCAAAACCCGCTTGAAGCATTGTTGCAACTCCCCGCAGTTGTAACGCTCGCGTTTGCGGCCTTACCGCCGCCAGCAGCGGCAAAGCTTGCCATCGGCAGAATCGCTACAGCGAACAGCAACATGACGGCATGCGCTCCAAGCCGTATTGCAGGAGTAGGGTGCGTGATCGTGAGTGGTGTGGATTTCTGTTTCATAATGGTTCCTTTCGTGGGGGGGGCGGGCCAGGAGTTGACCGGGCAGCTTATCAGTCAGGTCTAACTGCCTTGTTAGTACCTTCTGTTTTAACTCAACTTTATGCTAGTGTCTAGTGTCAAGGGTCAAGGGTTGACCCCTTCGGGGGATATAGCAACTTTGGTGATTCGTGAAGTTCCGACCACGCGGCTGCAGACCGTCTTCGCTTCGCCCCGCTACCGTTAGGAGACAAAAACAATGAAACAGACCACTGCTCGCGTCGCAGCAATTCAGATGAAGTGTGAGAGCGAGAATATTCAGGGCAACTTATTACGGGCTGCTGCTTTTGTCGAGGAGGCCGCTGCACGTGGGGCCAAACTGGTCCTGCTTCCGGAACTTATGCCAGGTGGCTACACACTTACCGAGGCAAAAAGTGGTAAGGGTGTCATTCTTTTCAGAAAGTGCCCAGTTTGGTCCATTATGGCCCCCTGAAGGTAAAGAGACCACTGACTGGTAAAGTTGAACTTTAATGTTTCCCTCAAGATGATCCGTCAAATATGGCAGTTGTGGCAGGTATGACACGGTTCATAGATAATCCCCCTCAGCGCCTCTCAGTAATTTCCCTTGTATAACCAGATAGTTTTACTCCCAATACCCACTGAACTTCACTGGCATGTTAGTTGCTCCTTACCTTCTTGGCGGACCGTGGGCACTGTTGCTATCCTGCGTATGTTAAACTGGTAGTACGCAAATGATATCCACGGTGAATTAATCTCACTGTTGGCAAAGAAAATCCGAATTGCATCAAGCAACTCAATAACCTGACCGGCAACTCTGCATAGATGAAATGAATCCATAAGGAGTTGAAACATGTCCAAGGAAAGACTGGTTGTCATCGGCGGCGATGCCGCGGGAATGAGTGCCGCCTCTCAGGCAAGGCGCCGCCGACCCGAGCTGGACATCATCGTCTTCGAGAGAGGCCCCTACACCTCCTTTTCCGCCTGCGGGATACCCTACTACGTCGGACGGCTAGTCGACTCGGAAGAAAAGCTCATTATGCGTACCCCGGAAAAATTCCGGGAGCAAGATGGCATCGACGTAAGAGTTCTGCACGAGGTGGAGGAGATAGATACCGCGGGAAAAAAGGTGCGCGTCCGTGACCTGAAGAGCGGCAAGTCCGCGTGGGTGCCGTATGACCAGCTCCTGATCGCCACCGGCGCGCTGCCGGTCCGCCCGGACCTCCCCGGAGCGGATGCCGCCGATATCTTCGGAGTAAGCACCCTCGAAAGTGGCCTGAAGATTCGTCGGCGTCTCGACAAAGGTGGGGTCAAAAAGGTGGTTATTGTCGGCGGTGGTTATATTGGCCTTGAAATGGCGGAAGCCCTGGTGATGAACGACTATGATGTTTCCCTGATCAGTAGGCCCACTCAAGTGATGGGGACTCTCGATGAAGACATGGGGGCACTGGTATCCCAGGCGCTGCGGGATGCCGGCGTCACCCTCTACCTGGATGAGGCGCTCACCTCGTTCGAGACAAAGTCGGGGAAAGTTATCGGGGTGGTCACCGACAAGCGTACCCTTCCTGCCGACATCGTGATCCTTGGCCTCGGAGTGCAACCCAACGCGGTGCTTGCCGCGACGGCAGGCATTCCCCTTGGAAAGAAAGGGTCAATTCGGGTGAATGAGCGGATGGAAACCGGAATCGCCGGGGTCTGGGCCGCAGGGGATTGCGCGGAGTCGTTCCATCTGGTGAGCCGCAAACCTTTCTATATTGCGCTCGGCACGGTTGCTAACCGTCACGGAAGGGTGGCTGGCATCAACCTGGGAGGTGGCTATGCAACGTTTCCAGGGGTGGTGGGAACGGCCGTCACCAAGATATGTCACATGGAAGTCGCTCGTACCGGCCTTCAGGAAAAGGAGCTCAGGAAATTGGGCATCGAGTGGGTTAGCGCGGTGATCAAGAGTCGCACCAAGGCGGGCTATTATCCAGGCGCTGGGGAAATAACGGTAAAGGTCCTCGCCGAAAGAGGCAGCGGCCGACTGCTGGGGGGCCAGATCGTCGGCATGGAGGGCTCGGCCAAGCGGATCGACACCCTGGCAACCGCCCTTCATGCCGGCTTTACGGTGGAGGAGATGATTAATCTCGACCTTGGCTACGCTCCTCCCTTCTCGCCCGTCTGGGACCCGGTCGTGATCGCCGCCCGTGAAGCGGCCAAGAAGCTCTAGTCTTGATGACCAGAGCCTGTCGGTGTGGACGAATGGCGTCAGAAAAGATGCAATTTCAAGGCAAGAGGAGAATAAACTCCTGAGGAGGTCCAAATGAAACGAAAAGCGTCTGCAGAATGGAAAGGAAGTCTCAAGGAAGGGAAAGGTAGCATCTCCACGGAAAGCCGCGTGCTGGCCCAGGCGCAATACTCGTTCGGTACCCGCTTCGAAAGCGGAATCGGCACCAATCCTGAAGAACTGGTCGCAGCCGCCCACGCGGCCTGTTTTTCCATGCAGCTCTCGGCGCTGCTTGGCAAAGCCGGACTGGTTCCGGACCAAATCGACACAACCGTTGTTCTTACTTTCGAGAATCTGGAGCAGGGTTGGACCGTCACCGAAAGCCATCTGGAGGTCAGCGCTTCCATACCCGGAGCCACTCCGGAGTCTTTCGCCAAACTGGCAGAGGACGCAAAAACTGGCTGCCTCATGTCACGGCTTTTGAAAACAACCATCACCATGAAGGCAAAATTAATCGCGTAGACCCCTCACCCGGCCTTCGGCCACCCATACCCTTCGGGCGATGGTATGCTGTGTCCCTTCTCCCTCCGGGAGAAGGGTGCCCCGAAGGGGCGGATGAGGGCGTTGCCACGGAGTGCAGGAACCAAACCGGATATCGACCGTTTTCAGATCGTTAGCCAGCGGAAGAGACCTGGCGCAGTGTGGTGATGTCTCGTAATGGCGGTGCCCCAAACAACCGGTTGTATTCACGGCTGAACTGCGAAGGGCTCTCGTAGCCGACCTGGAAAGCCGCGGTCGCGGCATCCAGGTGTTCCGCCAGCATTAAACGCCTTGCTTCCCGCAGGCGCAGCTGCTTTTGGAACTGCAACGGACTGAGGGCGGTCATGGACCGGAAGTGGTGATGAAACGTTGAAATGCTCATGCGAACCTGGGCGGCGAGGTCATCGATACGCAAAGGCTGCGAGAAATTGCCCTTCAACCAATCGATTGCCCGCGCTATCTGGTGACTCTGACTCCCGGCCGACGCAATCTGGCGCAGACGCTCACCTTGATCGCCCACAAGTAAACGGTAGATGATTTCCCGCTGGATGATCGGCGCGAGTATCGCTATGTCCTGTTGTTCATCAAACAAGTCGATCAACCGTTGAAAGGCGGTCAGCAGCGGCAAGGTCACCTCGCCGGTCGCCATGCCACGGCCTGATTGCTGCGCGCGCGGTTGGGGGAGATTGCTGTCCACCATAAGTTGCGACATCTCGCGCAGATCAAGTTTCAACCTGAGCCCAAGGAATGGCCGCTCCGGGCTCGCTTCGATAATATGCACAACCGTGGGGAGATGCACGGACGTGATCAGGTAATGGTGCGCGTCATACACATAGGTGTCCTCTCCGAGCAGCACACGCTTGGCCCCCTGTGCGACTAGGCAGATACTCGGTTCGTACATGCCGGTGATCGGCCCGGTCGGCTCAATCCGCCGGAAAAGTGACAAGCCCGGGACCGCGGTTGTGTGCAGCTCGCCTTTTTCGGTCAATCGGGCAATGCTCTTTTTCAAAGTTTTGAACGAAACCTCCATGCCGTTATTGTCAATATCCTGATTAACTGTTTGTTCCATCGATGATTCCTCCAACCTGGATACTACTTGACCCTACTTCGCGTTTCAACTGTTATCCAAAGTGTCGGAGCATTGGGCAAGAAATTAGCAGGATTGGTCTATCTGCCTTGGCTCTTTCCGGAGTACGTTACAATTATCAACATAGGTAATCATGAACCGGAGCAAGGAGAAAAATAATGAAAAAACGTATATTGGGAAACAGCGGCCTGGAAGTTTCGGCTCTCGGGTTAGGCTGCATGGGAATGAATTTTTCTTACGGTCCGCCCGCAGACAAGCAGGAGATGATCGCGCTCATTCGCACAGCCGTGGAACGCGGCGTTACATTTTTCGACACGGCGGAGGTCTATGGCCCGTTCACCAACGAGGAACTTGTCGGTGAGGCGCTCGCTCCGCTGCGCGATCAGGTGGTGATTGCCACCAAGTTCGGTTTCGATACCAGTGTCGATCCGAGGGGGATGAAGGGTGGGGCGCCTGCCTTGAACAGCCGGCCGGAGCACATCAAACAGGTGGCCGAGGCCTCGTTGAAGCGTCTCAAGATCGATGTAATCGATCTGTTTTATCAGCACCGTGTTGACCCTGACGTGCCGATCGAAGAGGTGGCGGGAGCCGTGAAGGAGCTGATTCAGGAAGGGAAGGTCAAGCACTTCGGCCTTTCCGAGGCCGGGGTACAGACCATTCGGCGCGCTCACGCCGTCCAACCGGTGACGGCTCTTCAGAGTGAATACTCGCTCTGGTGGAGACGCCCTGAGGAGGAAGTGCTGCCGACCCTCGAAGAACTCGGGATCGGCTTCGTTCCCTATAGTCCTCTGGGCAAGGGATTCCTCACGGGAAAAATCGACGCAAACACAGCGTTCGACAGTACCGACTTTCGCTCCACCCTCCCTCGCTTCACGCCAGAGGCACGGAAAGCGAACCAGGCCCTGGTTGACCTGATCGGCAGAATCGCAGCAAAGAAGAAGGCTACACCCGCTCAGGTCGCGCTTGCCTGGCTGCTGGCCCAGAAGTCGTGGATTGTGCCCATCCCTGGCACCACGAAGCTGCATCGCCTGGATGAGAACATCGGCGCGGTGGACGTCGAACTCACCTCCGACGATCTGCGTGAGATCGACGGCGCCACCGCACAGATCGCGGTGCAGGGGGCACGCTACCCCGAGAAACTGGAGCAGTTGACCGGTCGCTAAACTTGCGCGGGCCGTTACCGGCCGCATCGTCGCAAAAAATAGACGAACAATGCCAAAGCTGGTTCAGCACCCAAAACAAAACCAACAGGAGGATACCTTCATGTTCAAAGCAAAAGCTTACTCCGCAGCCAGTGCCACATCGCCGCTGGCCTCCACCACCATCCCGCGTCGTGATCCGACTGAACACGACGTGCAGATCGAAATCCTTTTCTGCGGCATCTGCCACTCCGACCTCCACTCGGTGCGTAACGAGTGGAGCAGCATCATGCCCACCGTCTACCCCATTGTTCCCGGCCACGAAATCGTCGGGCGGGTCACCAAGGTCGGTTCCGCGGTCACCAAGTTCAAAGCGGGCGACCTTACGGGCGTCGGCTGCCTGGTCGATTCTGACCACACCTGCCCCAATTGCCAGGATGGTCTGGAACAGTTATGCCCGAACCAGACCCTCACCTTCAATTCCCCGGACAAACACCTCGGGGGGGTCACCTACGGCGGATACTCCGACAGTATCGTCGTCGATGAACAGTTCGTGCTGCGCGTCCCCACAAACCTCGATCTTGCCGGGGTTGCACCGCTGCTCTGCGCCGGGATCACGACGTTCTCGCCCATACGCCGCTGGGGCGACATAAAGGGGAAGAAGGTCGGCGTGGTCGGCCTCGGTGGTCTGGGGCACATGGGAGTCAAGTTCGCCCGTGCCTTCGGAGCCCACGTCGTGGTCTTCACCACCTCGCCCAGCAAGAAAGAGGATGCACTCCGTTTGGGCGCCCATGAGGTCATCATTTCCCGCAACGCCGAAGAGATGCAGAAGCACGCAGGTACCTTCAACTTCATCCTCGACACCATCGCCGCCGAGCACGACATCAACGCCTACATCAACATGCTTGGCCGTGACGGCAATATCACCCTGGTTGGCGCGCCGGAGAAACCGCTTGCCGTTTCCGCCTTTGCTCTGCTGTTCGGGCGCCGCAGCCTCTCCGGCTCGCTCATTGGCGGCATCCCCGAGACTCAGGAGATGCTTGACTTCTGCGGCACGCACAACATCACCGCCGATGTCGAAGTCATCCCCATCCAGAAGGTCAACGAAGCCTACGAGAGACTAGTCAAGTCCGATGTGAAGTACCGCTTCTCCATCGACATGGCTTCTCTCAAATCCGAGTAAAGAAAGGGCGCCGGAGAAACATAGGGGGCCGGTCGCTGAAGGTTCGCTTGCAGCGACCGGCCACTGATACCTGCGTAGTGAGGTGGTGGACAGGAGGAGGGTGCGGGTTTACTTCATCTTCGAGGGGAATTCAATGGATTCGCCTGCGACCATGAAGGCGCCCCAGCCCATATGATGAATCGTCCTGGGGTGCTTGCAAAGCGGGTCGATCCACGCCTTGCGCACTTCAAGCACGAAGAAATTGTACTTTTCGGACATGGTGGTATCGACCACCACGCATTCGAGACTGGCGCAGCACTCCTCAATAAGAGGCGCCTTCACAAGGGACGCTTCTGCTGCGGGTCTTATGCATGATGGTTTGTCTCTGGTAGGTTAGTTGCGATATAATTATCATGCTGGGACTTGAGCAATGTCGAGCTTTCCGTGGAGTCGATGCGCACCGTGACGAATGACCCTGGTTACCTTGCAGTCCGATTCCTGGCTGTTTGGCATGTTCAGCACAACATATGCAAGAGGAGTGTGATTATGAAGAAATCTTCCATAATATCAGCTCTGGTGCTTTTCATGGCAGTGTTGATGCTGTCCGGCTGTATTATCCCGTACCCCTACTGGGGCTATGATGGATATTACGACGGTGGGCATCGCGAAGGCGGCCACCACGGGGGCGGGCATCATGAAGGCGGAGAACGTGACTAGTGAAGACTGATCACCAATCAAAGTAAGGAGGCATTATGAGAAGACTATTGGTAGTTGCATCAGCGATGTTTCTATTCCAGTCAGCTTCATTGGCGCAGGCTGACGTTTCTTTCCGCATCAATGTGGGAGGTCCGCCGATTGTAATCTCTCAACCGCCTGACTTCCTCTATCCGCCCGAGTTGGGCTTTGGTGTGGCCGTCGGCGTACCGTACGACATGTTTTACCTCTCAGGCGTCTATTACGTTTACAGAGGTGGCGGCTGGTACCGCACATCTTCCTATGGCGGCAACTGGAGCAGTGTGCGCCCTCGGGAACTCCCTGCTGAACTCCGCAGGCACAACATTTCCAGAATTCATGAATACCGCGACCGTGAATATCGCGGCTACTCAAGAGACCGTGGTCATTACCGTGGAAAATATTTCCGACCTGAAAACCGAGGGCGCGATGATCATCGTGATATGAGAGAACGTGGCCGTGAGGATCATCGTGAAATGAAAGAACAGCGCCATGATGAGCGTGGCGGCGAACGGAGGTAGCAGGGGCGGAATGACAGCCTGAACTTCACACATCTGGTCGCACAGTCATTGAAGCGGCTCTCCTGGTACGGGTACCTTTTGGTTTACCTGCTCCGGGGAGCCGCTTTCGTATTCAGTTCTCACAAGGTATCCTCAACAAAAAACCCCTCGCTGATCCACCCATCATACTTATCATTAAGTTCCCGAGTTGAAACTTCGTGAACGTCTTTCCGCAAGGTAACAAAGCCCACCGTCCACGCCATTTACACAAGCTTTTTCCACCTCCCTTACTGCCCTTATAAAACATTTGCGGCAAGGGGGAAGGTTTGTCCCCCCCCTTGAATAATGTTCCTGGTTCACCTCTAAAAGGATGGGCCAGGCTTTTTTTTTCTTTTCATGTGTGTATAATTTGAAACTTGTAATTTTGGTCCCAATGAGGAAGTCTTCTGACACCCCACTGCGCGAGGCGGCGACGACATGATTCTTAACCAATATTCCGGTGCATGCAGGACTTTCCTCCTTTTGACCTGCACCATGAACCTGCTCTGGCTATGCTGTCCGACGGGGGCCCAGGGGGACGGCAGCGTTCCCGAGCCCAGCATGCAAAGCTACTGCAACACGCCGCTCTTCGCGGCATCCGGCCTGCCGTCCAACCTGTTGCTCATGATCGACAACTCGGCCAGCATGTACGACCTCGCCTATACGGACCCCTCCGGTTACTGCCTCGATAACAACTACCAAATCGACAAAACCTACAGTGGCTATTTCGATCCCATGAGCAACTACAGTTACAGCTTCGCCGACGCCAGATTCGTCCCCGGCGCCACTCTCCCGTCCCCTCCCTGCGGTTCCAGTTCGTGCGCCGCTTCCAAGGATTACCTTTACCTGGAGATGGCGGGGACGAAACCTGATAGGACGGTGAGCATCTTCAAGGCGAGTGGCAACTTCTTGAACTGGCTTTCCATGTCAAAGATCGATATTGAAAAGCAGGTACTTACCGGAGGAAAGTTCCTGCCCGACTTGGGAGGCACGACTCGTGGTGTGCTGCAGGGCGAGACACGCGGCTGCCAGGGGAAAAGGTTCGTTAAGATGATCGACGATGAGGCGCAGATCACCTTCGCCGTGCGCGGCCCGGTTCTCACCGACCCAGGTTTCACCTTTCAGACCAGCCGTGGGGGCGCCACGACGCTGGAGATCTACGACAAGGCGTACAACAGGGATGCCTGCAGCAAGGCGGTGAGCGCGTGGATCAATAAGGACAAGGCCGGACTGATCGCCCAGTCGGATGCATGCTTGGATGTGAAGCAGGAAGTCGCGCCGTTGGGAGGCTTGATGGCCAGTGCCGGCGCGATTTACAACCGGGTCATGAGCGACTGCTACCATTACCTGGTCGAGAATACCCCCATGACGGCTGATCATATACTCCGGGACGATTGCATGGAGCGGTACCATGGCATTTTCGGCTATGGAGCGGAACTGCCGCTCAATGCCCTGGACGGTGTCTGTGGTAACAGCGTGCCCAGTTCCTCCGGCAGCACGATCGGTTTCCTGGGTAAGTGCTACGCTGCCCTGACGGACGAAATGCGGGATGGGTGCATCAGAATCGAGACGACTAACTACTGCAACGAGATCAAAAACCCGTATGTGACCGACCCGTCCTCATCCGCCAACATGACCGGGACCAATGCGAATGTTCCCGGTTTCGTTCTCGACGCAGGCATCTCCAACCTCGGGAAGGTCGCCGGCAGCTTCAACGCACGCGTCTACCTAGCCTCGCCACCGACGGGACTGATCCAGCAATTCAGCAACAGCATCAATTTCGGCGCCATGGTCTTCAACGCAAACGGAGCGGCAGGCGAGGAATGCGCCGTCGGCAAGCTGCCCTGCGTCAAGCATTGCAGTCTCGATGCGAGCCGCGAGTGTTCGGTGGATTCCGACTGCGCCGACAACTCCGGGCCATGCGTGGCAAGCAGCGACGGCGGCAGGATCATCTCCTATATAAACGACCCGGACTCACCTCTTGGCGATCACGGCACGGGCCTCATCGCCGCCATCGACGGGGTGACGGCAAACGCCTGGACCCCTTTTGCCGAGTCCTTCTACAACGCGATCGGATACTTCGCCAACCGGACTGATCTCCGGCTCCAGGTCGCCGACTTCGACACGATCACCAAGCCCGCGCCGTCAAGGTCCAGCTGCCAGGGGAACCACGTGCTTATCCTGAGCGACGGCATGTCGACGGCGGACAGCAACCCGAGTGTGGAAGCGCTCGCCTCTCTTTACGGCGCCGCGGCTAACGCAGCTACCGGGAAGGACAGCGCCAATGCCTGCCCGGTATATGAAGGGAGCAGAAGCCTGGATGATCTCGCCTGGATCGCCGCGCACCGGAATATAAAGACGTTCAGCACGAGTTCAGCCTCCACCGATGTTCCCGTCACGAAGGTCCAGTCCGTGACGACCCATGTCATCTTCACCGGCAGCTCCAACGGAGCGCCGGGAGAATGCGACCCGGCAGTCCTGATGCAGCATACCGCGGCAAACGGCGGCGGCGTATATGCAAGCGCTTCCGACCCAAACGCGCTCTACGGCAAATTCAAGGCGGTGCTGCGCCAGATAGCGGAAGGCGCCAACTCGGGGGCTGACGCCTCCATCCTCGCCACCGGCCAGGGAAACGGCGCCGTCTTCCTCCGGGAGCAGTTCTATCCGACCAAGAGCTTCGACGGTGGCACGACCGCGGCATCCTGGATCGGGGAGATGCAGAGCCTTTGGTACTACATCGATCCCTTCATCGGCGGCAGCGCCGGTGCCGGCAGCGCGATCCGGGAGGACTCGGACAGGGACCTCACGCTCAACCTGAAAAACGACCGGGTGGTCCAATTCCAAGGCAATGCCGCCTCGCTATTCCATGACGTGAACGGCGACGGTATCGCCGACGGCGCCCCCCAGTCCGTTTCCCTCGACGCGGTGAACGCGTTATGGCGGGCCGGAATCGGCTTGTGGCAACGGTCCGCGGCCGACAGGACGATCTACACCCAGACAAACGGCAGCGCTCTTATCCGCCTCAGCTCCCTCAACACCGACTCAAATGCCGGTCTGCTGCAGGCTCTGGATGCCAGCGAGGCGCAGCAGATCACCTCGTATGTGACAGGAGAGGACAGCCCCTCGTACCGGAACAGGACGATTGCCATTCCCAAGGACATCATCCCCGGCGTCGGCCCGGCAACCCACGTCTGGAAACTGGGGGACATCATCTCCTCAACCCCTCAGTTGCAGTCCTCTGTGGCGCTTGGCGGCTACCACCTTCCCTCGCCAACGGGATACAACGATGCCTCGTACCGAGGCTTCATCAATTCCAACGGCTACCAGAACCGCGGCATGGTGTATGTCGGGGCGAACGACGGGATGCTGCACGCGTTCAACCTGGGTAAGATCAATGCCGGCGGCTCCGGGGACCAGAAGGCGACCCTTACGGGATCGGATGCCGGCCAGGAGCAGTGGGCATTCATTCCCAAGAACGCCTTGCCGTATCTCAAATACCTACGAGATCCGAACTACAAGCATCTGTACTATGTGGACGGGAAGAGCACGCTCCTGGACGCGAGCATCGGCGACACCAACAGCGGCGCCTGCGTCAAGGGGAGCTACTGGAACTGCGCCAAGACCAAGGAGATCTGGCGAACGGTCCTGATAGGCGGGATGGGGATGGGAGGGGCCTCGTGCGACACTGGGGGCGACTGCGTCCCCACCCCGATATCCGATCCCACCAACCCATCCAAGCGGCTTGGCTACTCCTCCTATTTCGCCCTCGACGTGACCGACCCCGACCACCCTTTGCTTTTGTGGGAGTTCAGCAACCCCGGTCTCGGCTACTCCACGACGGGGCCGGCCGTGGTCCGGGTGGGAGACCCCCTGCTTAACGGGAGGTGGTTCGCGGTGTTCGGATCGGGCCCCACCGGGCCGCTCGAGAACGGTCAGTTCAAGGGGCGCACCGGCAAGGAGCTGCAGTTTTTCGTGGTCGACCTGCGGACCGGCAATCTGGTGGCGACCATCGCGACCGGAATCGCCAATGCCTTCGCAGGGTCGCTGAGCGGCGCCGCCATCGACACGGACCGGCGTGCCGGTAGCTATCAGGATGACGCGCTCTACGTGGGGTACACCCAAAAGGGCGCGGGCGGCACCTGGACCGGAGGGGTGCTGAGGCTTTTGACGAAGGAGAATCCCGATCCGAACCTTTGGTTGAAAAGCACGGTGATAGACGGCATCGGACCGGTAACTTCCGGCATCGGCAGGCTTCAGGACAGGAAAAGCCTCAAGCTGTGGCTCTATTTCGGGACGGGGAGATACTTTTTCAGCCAGGACGACATGCAGGAGCGGCGGGCCATCTACGGCATCAAGGAGCCCTGCTACAACTACGCGGTAGAGGGCGTGGTTATGAGGCCGGACCAGCTCGACCCGACCTGCGCCGCTTCGGCGAGCGGGACCCTGGTGAACCAGACGACCACCCAGCACACGCTTGCGTTGACCGATCCCGGCTGGCGCATCGATCTGGATTCCGCGCAAGGTCCCGTTGGTGCCGAGAGGCTGATCACCAATCCGGTCTCGATCACGGGCGGCGCGGTATTCTTCCCCACCTTCCAACCGAACCTGGATCCCTGCCTGGGCGATGCATACCTCTGGGGGGTGAAGTATGACACGGGAGGGACCATCCCGGACGGGTCGATTCAGGGGAAGGCATTGATACAACTCTCAACGGGCAGCGTTCAGGAGAATGGGCTCACGGAAAACCTGACTGACAAGGGCGACAGGCGCGGCCCGGCGATGCCCGGCAAACCTGGCGGGGTGAAGGTTGTTTCCAACAGCGGGCTTAGGCCCTTGAAGAAGATCATCCACATTCAGGAGCGCTGAGGCTGCCGCGCTGGCACTCCCACGCGCAAGCACTGCGGAGAACGTGATGAACAAAAGATCTTTTCTTTTCCTGCTCATCCTTATCTTGGCATCGCCGCCCGTCCGGGCCCACGGCGCCGTTTTGGACGGTTTCCGCATTAACGATGCCGGCAGCGTCAAGATCAGCGGCGCCGGGATACGCGCCGTAGCCGTGCAGCCTTGGGACGGAAAGATCGTCATCGGGGGGGAATTCACCATCGCCGGCGGCACACCCCAGATTTCGCTGAAAAACCTGGCGCGGATCAACACCGACGGCACGCTCGATGCGGGCTTCACTCCGGCCCCCAATGGAGGTGCTGTCAACTCCATCGTCATCCAACGGGACCAAAACCTTATCTACGTTGGGGGGAGTTTCAACTCGGTTACCAGCAAAGACGGATTGAAAGGGAGAAACGGTCTGGCGCGGCTCAAAAGCGGCGACGGAACCGTTGACGACTTCAATCCGGCGACCCAGGCGGGGACGGTAATAAACGCCCTAACCCTGCACCCCGATGCCAGGAGCATCCTGGTTGGGGGCAGCTTTACCCAGATGGCGGGCGTGTCGTGCAGCAATATCGCGATGGTCTCGGTATCCAGCCCCAACGATGGGATGCTAACCGGGAGCTTCTCCGCGGGGACCAGTGACGCCGTCGACGGCGGCGCCGTCAACGCCATTTTGCTGCAGGACGGGATGGTTCTGGTCGGTGGAAGCTTCAGCACTCCCCGGCCCTACCTGGCGCGATTCGACGCGAGCGGCGCCCGGGACCGGAATTTCCTGGCCGCTCCGGGTGCCGCTGTCAGGTCCCTGGCGCTGCAAGCCGACGGGAAGATCGTCCTTGGAGGAGATTTTACCTGGATCGCCAGCGTCGAGGATCCGGGTGGCCGGGAGCGCAAGTACCTGGCGCGCTTGCAAAGCAACGGAACGCTGGACGACTTCAACCCGAGCGCCAACGACTACGTCACCTCCATCGTCGTGCAACCAGATGGCAGGATCCTCGCGGGGGGGGATTTCACCAAGATCGGCCCCTCTGCAACCGCGCGAAACCGCGTGGCCCGATTCAAACCGGATGGCAGCCTGGACGGTTCCATCAATCCCGATGCGGACGCCGTCATCAATGCCATTGCCCTGCAGCCCGACGGCAAGTTCCTGGTTGCTGGGGGGGTCTCGACGGCCGCGGGGAAAGCGCGCACCAGGCTGGCGCGTTTCTACTTTAACGGGGCGCTGGACGACGACGCCTCCCCCCTAGATCCGTCTCTCGCCGGAGATGTGATGACGCTATCCCTGCAACCCGACGGCTCGACGACTATCGCAGGTTTGATTCGCGCAGCCCCTCCGGAGGTTGGAGGTCGGGTCGCCAAGCTGAACGCCAACTTGAGCCTCGATAACTCGTTCGGACCGGGGCTTTGCCTGACCAACCAGGTGAATGTTCAGGCTCTCCAGCCCGACGGCAACCTCATCGTCGGCGGGTGGTTTCCCTTGGTCAATGGCGCCACCCAGAAATATGTCACGCGACTGGATGCAACTGGGACACCTGATGCGACATTCGCCAGTTACTTTAACGGTCTGTCAAGACTGGCCCCGAACAGCAGGGTGCAAGCATTGGCGCTGTTGCCAAGAGGCTCCCGCATGTCGAAGGAGACCTGGTCCGAGGGCAGGTTGCTGGCTAAGAACAGCCCGCTCGACGATGGCATGGTGTACCTCGGGGGAGTTTTTAAGTCCTTGGATGCCGGGAATCAGACGATTTACCTGGTAAGGGTCAAGATGAACGGTGAGCTGGATACGACCTTCAACCCTCCGCTTCTGGACGGGATCGTTTACTCGGTGGTCATACAACCAGACGACAGGATCCTCATAGGAGGGGACTTCACCGGGCGCATCATGCGTCTTGAGACAAACGGGGATAGGGATGAAAGCTTCAAGCCGCTGGTGCCGGATTACGCGATCACCTCGATCGGTCTGCAGAAAGACGGACAGATCCTCATCGCCGGAGCGTTCACCAAACTGGAATCGGCTACGCAGTCGATTGTTCGCTATAACATCGCGCGCCTCAACAACCTTCGGCGGCTCCTGGACGACGGATCCATGGCGGACGACGGGTCGGTGGACCTTTCCTTCCAAGTTGAGCCGATAGACAATTTGTATGGTGAAAGCATGCTCAACGGCTTCAGCTTGCAGTCGGATGGAAGCATGCTATTGTACGGTTTTTTCGATCAGGTACGTGACGGCAGCACCACGAAAACGCTCGACTGTGTCGCCCGGGTCGGTACCGGCGGTAAACTGGACGACTTAAGCCTTTTTGCCTTCAAACCGGCTAACAGACGGCTTGGTCTGGTAAATGTCATTAACCTGCAAGCGGACGGAAAGATAGTCGTCGGCGGGGGGTTCACCGTTCTCAGGGATAGTGCGCCGACTAATAATCTGGCCCGTTTCTCCAACGGTTGGGCGACCCAGGAACTCTCTCTGGAGGGCTCCGCCATCACCTGGCTGCGCACGGGGACCGGACCGGAACTCTGGGGAGTGACCTTCGAGGAATCAGGGAACCCGGAAGGCCCCTGGACCTTCCTCGGCCGGGGTGAGTCCATTCCTGGCGGGTGGGGGCTTGGCGGCCAAGGCCTGGTACCTTCGCAGAACCGCTATCTGCGCGCCAGGGGGTACGTGGTCGGCAGCGGTGGGAACAGTTCCGGTTCAATCATGGAGTCCGTACGGCTCTACTATCTGAAACAAACCAAGAAAGCTATCACTATCACGTCAGGTGACGCCTCCAGGGAGTACGGGGCGGAAAATTCTCCTTTAATCAGCAATTTCAGCATGATCGGGAGCCTGGCAAGCGGGGATGTCATATCCGGAATAACGGTCAGCAGCGCCGCGACAGCGACCGCGCCGGTCGGAAGTTATGAATTGACACCCATTGCGGCCCTCTTCGGCTCCGGGTCCGCCGACCATTACGATATCACCTACAAGCCCGGCACCCTCACCGTAATCAAGAAGAATGCCTCCGTGAAGCCAACCGCGGCTAGCAAAAGCTACGGCGATCCCGATCCCCCCGCGCTACACGGTACCCTGTCAGGGTTCCTGCCGGACGACCTTGTCAGCGCGACCTACAGCCGTACGCCCGGTGAGCGTGCCGGCCTGTACAGCATCGTCGCAACGCTCGCTCCAGCCGGCGTTCTGGGCAACTACGACATCACCTACCAGGCCGCGAATCTCATCATCAACAGGAAGCCGGCCACGGTTTCGGCGCTCGCCAAGGGGAAGACCTACGGCGGCGTCGATCCGGAACTGACTGTGGCGCACAGCGGCTTCCTTGTCGGTGATCTGGGCGCCGGCAAGATCTCCTTCACAACGGCGCGAGCCGCGGGTGAAAACGCCGGGACCTACGATATTACGCCGATGGCCAGTGATGACGGCACGGTCCTTCTGGCCAACTATGCGTGCTCCTACCTCCCCGGGACTTTCGCCATATCGAAGTCGCCACTCGCGGTGACCGCTGACAACAAGAGTCGGACCTACCTGGCCGCCAACCCGCAGCTCACGGCGAGCTATCAGGGGTTCGTCAGGGGAGATAGCGCGGCTGCGATCTCTGGTGGGCCCGATCTCTGGACAGCGGCCACCCCGGCGAGCCCGGCGGGAAGTTACGGCATCATCGCTTCTCTGGGGACCCTTGCAGCGCGCAACTACAGCTTCATCCTTGCCAACGGCGCCCTGAGCGTCACCAAGTCCTGCCAGGAGATTGTCTTCCCGGCCCTAGGAGAGAGGACCTTTGGTGACCCTCCCTTCGAGATCGGGGCGTCGGCCTGCAGCGGGCTTGGCATTACCTTCGCCAGCTCGGACCCGCGGGTGGCAACGATAAGCGGCAATCTCCTCACCATTACCGGCGCGGGAAGCGTGGTCATCACCGCGTCCCAGGGAGGAAGCGACAACCTCGACAGGGCGCCCGACGTGTCCCAGACGGTTATCGTGCACCGGGGCGGGCAGACGGTGAGCTTCCCGTCGCTGGCCCGGAAGGTGCTGGGAGATCCCCCCTTCCTCCTGAAGGCAACCGCGTCCAGCGGCCTGCCGGTGAGCTACCAGAGTTCGGACCGAGGCGTGGTTGAGATAACAGGGAGCATGGTGACGATAGTCGGCGCGGGGACGGCCGTCATCACCGCCCTGCAACCAGGAAACGGCAATTACAACCCGGCGCTTCCGGCATCCCAGCCGCTTACCGTTGCCCTGGAAGGGGTCCCTCCGCGGCTCCAGCTTTCCACCCTTTCCTCCGGCTCGATCACCGCCAACCCGGTGCTGAACATCATGGGAGTTGCCGGTGACGACTCGGGGATCGCGAGCCTCACCGTAAACGGCGCCGATCTGACGGACCGGGCAGCGCTCTTCAGCGCCGCCGTGCCGCTTTGCGTCGGGGATAACAGCATCGAGGTGACCGCCCAAGACGGCGCGGGGAACCGGACCACCGAGACAGTGAGCATCACACTCGAAGCGGGCGCACCGGAGATCTCCCTGAGAACTCCAGCGGATAACAGCGTCACCAACGCACCCCTCTTCGTTGCAAGCGGCACGGTCTCGCCGGGGAGCAGAGTTACCCTCGGCGTGAACGGCGCGGCGCTGCAGATCTTGATTGTTGCCGAAGGCGCCTTCACCGGGAGCGGTTATCTCGAGCCGGGGGTGAACACCATCGAATTGAGCGCCGCACTTTCGGGACGGGTCTCCGGGGTGAAACGAAGCGTTATCCTGGCGCCCGGCAAACCGTCCGTCGCCATAATGGACCCGGTACAGGACCTAAGGACGGAGAAGGATAGCATCACCATCCGCGGGGAAGTGGGGGGGGAGGTCGCAAGCGTGGTACTTGACCTTGGCGGGGAGGGTTTCTCGCCGGTGCTTCAGGCGGGACTCTTTCAGCAGATAATTCCCCTGGCTCATCCCGGGGAGTTCCGGATCACGGTAAGGGCCACGGATATAGTCGGTAACTCGAGCGTCGCCCAGAGGAACATCATCCGTGTCGACAGGATCATGGGGGATCTGGACGGCGATGGTTACGTCGATATCGGGGATGCCGTGGCGGCGCTCAGGATTTCGCTCGGCATGGATCAGGCCACCACGTGGGCGCTTGCCCATGGGGACCTGGCCCCCTTGGTAAACGGGGCCCCACATCCGGACGGCAAGATCGATGTCGGTGACCTGCTCGTCCTACTGCGTAAGATTGTGGGCTTGGTGGACTTTTGAGCCAGGGTTGCTAGCTGTTCTGGAGTAGAATAGCAGTAGGAGCTGCCACGGGCTGTCAGGGTGCTATCTTGGGAAGTCGTCTGACAGCGGGCAAGGGGTGAAGGCCAATAAGGGAGGTGCGGGATGAAACAGATCAGGTTGACACTGCCGGAATTATCGCTTATCGCGGGAACCAGGGCCGCGCTTGGCGTCGGGATCGCCCTATTGTTCGCGGACAGACTGAGTGACAGACAGCGAAAGACAGCCGGTTGGGCCCTGTTTCTCACCGGGGTGGTAAGCACTATTCCACTGGGAAAGCTTGTCCTCGACAGGAGGCGCTGACCCCACGCATTGACATCGGAAGATCGAACCCAGGGTGGGCGATTAACATCGCCTTCCCTTCACACTTGGAGGCTTCGATGCATAAGAGGAAACTGGGCCGGCAGGGCCTCGAAGTCTCTGCCATGGGGCTTGGCTGCATGGGAATGTCCTTTGCCTACGGGCAGTCGGATGATGCTGAGTCGGTCAAAGTGCTGCGCCGTGCGCTCGAACTGGGAATCAATTTCTGGGACACGGCCGAGATGTACGGCCCGTTCAGCAACGAGAAGCTGATCGGCCGCATGTTGAAGGAAGTCCCGCGCCAGCGCGTGATCATCGCCACCAAATTCGCCTGGAGGTTTGGCCCCCATGGCGAGCAGATTGCCCTGGACAGCAGCCCCGTCCAGATACGGAAATCGATCGAGGGTTCGCTCAGGAGGCTGGGCACCGATTACATCGATCTTTACTACCAGCACCGACTGGACCCCGCCACCCCGATCGAGGAGACCGTCGGGGCGCTAGCCGATCTGGTCGTGCAGGGCAAGGTCCGCTTCATCGGCCTCTCCGAGGTCGGTCCCGGCACGGTACGCCGGGCCCACGCCGTGCATCCTCTGAGCGCGGTCCAGTCGGAGTTTTCTCTCTGGGAGAGGGGGGCCGAGGAGAAACTCCTCCCGACACTGCGCGAACTGGGTATCGGATTGGTGGCCTACAGTCCGATGGGGCGTGGCTTTCTGACCGGTAACATCCAGAACCCCGAAGACCTCGAACCGATGGACTGGCGCCGGGGGAATCCGCGCTTTCAGGCGGAGAATCTACGCCACAACCTGCAACTTGTCTCGCTGCTGCGCGAGATCGCCGCTGCCCACGACTTGACCCCCGCGCAGTTGGCGCTGGCGTGGGTTCTGCGACACGGCGGCGACATAGTTCCCATTCCCGGGACCAAGCAGTTGCGCCACCTGGAAGAAAACGCGCAGGCGACAGGACTGAAACTTGCCGAAAACGTCTGGTCCGCACTGGATGGAGCGCTTACCTCCTTTAAGGTGGCAGGTGAGCGCTATCCGGAAGAGGCGATGCGGCTCATCGACTCTTCGGAGTAAAAGGGGAGCCGGCAGCGGAACTGGCATCCGGCTCAGTCCCGCCCCTTGCTGAACCGGAATGGCCCGGTGCGACACCCGCGCATGGATTTCAAGCCTCAGAGTCCCTGGCAACCTGTCTCGCGTCAATGGTGTATAGTTTCCAGTAGATCTCCAGTATTGATATTCCACGGTATTAGCCAGGTTCCCGGCGGCTTTTCTTCAGAGGGAACATTGCTAAAGGAATCGACTGGCGTGCGATTGACAGCTTTCCGAGAGACAGGAGCAGCACCATGACAAGCGATCCACTTCCCGAAACCCTTTCCCCCGGCCTGGACCAACTCTGCGTAAACACACTACGTTTTCTCGCCATCGACGCGGTCCAAAAAGCGAACAGCGGCCACCCCGGCATGCCGATGGGCGCGGCTCCCATGGCATATCTGCTCTGGACCCGGTTCCTGAGACATAACCCGGCGCATCCCGCCTGGTTCGACCGCGACCGTTTCGTGCTCTCGGCAGGGCACGGTTCCATGCTCCTTTACGGACTGCTGCACCTGACCGGTTACGACCTCCCACTGGACGAGATCCGGCGCTTTCGCCAGTGGCAAAGCCGCACGCCCGGCCACCCCGAGCGCGGCCGCACCCCGGGGGTCGAGGCGACCACAGGACCGCTGGGACAGGGCTTTGGCAACGCCGTCGGCATGGCTTGCGCAGAGGCGCGGCTTGCCGCCCGTTACAACCGGCCCGGTTTCCGGGTAATCGGCCACTTCACCTACGTGATCGCCGGGGACGGCGATCTGATGGAGGGGGTGACCTCGGAGGCTGCCTCGCTCGCGGGGCATCTGGGGCTGGGAAGGCTCATCTGTCTCTATGACGACAACCGTGTTTCCCTCGCCGCCTCGACCGACCTCTGCTTCACGGAAGATCGCGCCGCCAGATTCGAGGCGTACGGCTGGCAGGTGCAGACGGTCGCCGACGGGAACGACCTGGAGGCGATCGGGGGTGCCCTGGAAAATGCCAGGATCGAGACACGGCGTCCCTCGCTGGTCGTGGTCCGTACCCACCTGGGGTACGGCTCCCCCGGCAGGCAGGACAGCTTCGAGTCGCACGGCTCGCCGCTTGGCCCCGACGAGGTGCGGCTTACCAAGGAGCGGCTCGGCTGGCCCGCCGAGCCCGCCTTTCACATCCCCGACCAGGCGCTCGGGCATTTCCGGGAGGCCCTTCCCAGGGGTGCCGCAGACGAGGCCGCCTGGGATATGCTCCTCAGCGGCTACGCGCGGGAGTATCCGGAGCTTGCCCTGGAATTCAGGCAGGTCATGGAGGGAGATCTTTCTCCCGGTTGGGACCGTGCGATCCCCGATTTTCCCGCCGACCCGAAGGGGATCGCGACTCGCGTCGCAACCGGAAAGGCGCTGAACGCGGTGGCGGCAAGAGTGCCACAGCTGGTGGGCGGCTCGGCTGATCTGGACCCCTCGACCTATACCGCCCTTTTGGGGATGGGGGATTTTGAGAACGCGGATTTTGATGCGGCCGACCGGCAGGGGGCGGTGGGAGGCGAGTGGGGACCCGGGGGCGCCAATATTCACTTCGGCGTGCGCGAGCATGCCATGGGGGCGGTCCTGAATGGCCTGGCTGCCCACGGCGGCACCATACCATTTGGCGCCACCTTCCTCGCCTTCTCGGACTACCTGCGCCCCACGCTCCGCCTGGCTGCGCTCTCCGGGTTGCAGGTGATCCACGTCTTCACCCACGACAGCATCGGCCTCGGGGAGGACGGCCCGACCCATCAGCCGGTGGAACATCTGGCCAGCCTGCGCGCCATCCCTAGACTGGTGGTGATCCGTCCCGGCGACGCCAACGAAAGCTGCGTGGCCCTGCGGGTCGCACTCGCCATGAAGGGGCGGCCGGTGGCCCTCGTCCTGTCGCGCCAGGCGGTGCCGACCTTGGATCGTACACTTTACGCGGGGCCCGAGGGTGTCGCGCGAGGTGGTTATATCCTGGCCGAGGCGCAAGCCGGCTTCCCCGATTTGGTCCTGATCGCGACCGGCTCGGAGCTCTCCCTGGCTCTTTTGGCGCGGTTGAGACTCGCCAAGGATAAGGTGCGGGTGCGAGTGGTCTCCCTGCCAAGCTGGGAGTTGTTCGACGAGCAGTCGCAGGACTACCGCGACGCCGTCCTTCCCCCCGGGGTGACCGCGCGCCTATCGATCGAGGCGGGTTCACCCCAGGGGTGGCATCGCTACGTCGGCTCCCTGGGCGGGGTGTTGGCTGTGGAACAGTTCGGCGCTTCCGCCCCCGGCGAGGTGGTGCTCAGGGAGTATGGCTTCACCGTGGAGAACGTCCGCAGCATAGCACTCGGGTTGTTAGGCCGCACCGGGCAGGGGGAGTGATGCGCATCGTAAATCCCGCCGATCACGACGGCTTCGCCCTGAAAGGGCCGCTTGGCGCGCTTAGGTTGCTTCGCTTGAGGGAGAGGAGGACGTTTCATGAAAGAGAACCCGCTATCAAGGGTTGAAACCTTGGGCCAGAGCATCTGGCTCGATTTCCTGAGTCGCCGCATGCTCGTTTCTGGCGAGCTTGCCTCGCTTATCCTGGAGGACGGAGTGAGCGGGGTGACCTCCAACCCGGCCATCTTCGAGAAAGCGATCGCCCAGGGCGCCGACTACGACACCGCCATCAAGCGCCTCTCTCGCAGGGGGTTGAGTGCCCCTGAGATCTACGAGGAGCTTCTGGTGGAGGATGTCCAGATGACCGCCGATCTCCTGCGCCCCCTGTATGACAGGCTGGACGGTGGGGACGGCTTTGTCAGCATCGAGGTTTCCCCACACCTAGCCCATGACAGCGTCGGCACCCTCGTTGAAGCGCGACGGCTCTGGGAGCGGGTAGGCCGTCCCAACCTGTTGGTCACGGTTCCCGCTACCTGGGAAGGGCTTTCCGCCATTCGCCAACTGATACGCGAGGGAATCAACGTCAACGTGGCGCTCCTGTTCGGGATCTCGCGCTACCGCGCAGTTGCCGAGGCATATGTCGACGGCCTGGCTGAACGGGCCTCGCGGGGGCTTCCCTTGGAGAGGGTGGCTTCGGTGGCAAGTTTCTTCCTAAGCCACATCGACGTCCTGGTCGATACGCTTCTCGCGAAGCTTGGGGTGGGAAATGTGGGGGGCGTTCCCCAGGATGCTCTGCCGCTTCGCGGGGAAATCGCCCTGGAGTCCGCCAAGGTCGCTCGCGAGGTGTACCGGGAGATCCTTGCCGGTGACCGCTACCTGACACTCGCCGGCCGCGGAGCCCGCCAGCAGCGGCTCCTCTGGACCAGCACCGGCGCCAAGGATCCCGCCTACTGCGACGTGAAATACCTCGATGCGCTTATCGGGCGGGAGACGGAGAATGCCGCTCCGCTGGAAACGCAAGACAACCCTCGGGACAGGCCCGCGCCCCACCGGGAACAGGGACTGCGAGAGGCGTCCACCGTTTTGGAGCGGCTTGCCGAACTTGGAATCGAACTCTCAGCCGTGACCCTGCAGCTCGAGGATGAGGGCGTAGAAAAAATGGTCCGACCTTTTGACAGCCTGATGCTGGCGCTGGAGCAAAAACGCGTGGCGGCGCTCGGCTGACCACGCTTTAGCAGGGAGTCTTCATAAAAAGGAGAAACAAGATGCCATACATCAATGTAGGAGAGGAAAACTCGGGAAGCGTCGATCTCTATTACGAGGATCTCGGTACCGGCAGGCCGGTGCTGCTGATCCATGGCTGGCCGCTGAGCGGCGCTTCCTGGGAGAAGCAGGTCTCGGCCCTGCTCGCTGCGGGGTTTCGGGTCATCACCTACGATCGCCGGGGGTTCGGCCAGTCCGGCAAACCCGCGACGGGCTACGACTACGACACCTTCGCCCTGGACCTGCACAAGCTCATGAAGAAGCTCGACCTGCGTAATGTCGCACTGGTCGGCTTCTCCATGGGGGGCGGCGAGGTCGCCCGCTACCTGGGTCGCCACGGGTCGGAGCGGGTGAGCCAGGCGGTGTTCATCTCTTCGGTCGTTCCGTGCCTGCTGAAGGGCGCAGACAACCCGGATGGAGTGGACGGCAGTGTCTTCGAGGGGATAAAGAAGGCGATCGTCGCGGACCGGCCGGCGTTTCTCTCCGCCTTTCTCGCTGATTTCTACAACGTCGACCTTCTGGGCGGCAAACGTATCAGTGACCAGGTCGTCCAGTACAATTGGAACGTCGCCGCCGGCGCCTCGGCCAAGGCGACCTTGGACTGCGTCTCTGCGTGGGGAACCGATTTCCGCGAGGATCTATCTCGGGTCGAGGTGCCCACGCTGGTAATTCACGGCGATGCCGACCGGATTCTTCCCATAGCCGCCACGGGAATCCGGACCCACAATGCCGTAAAGGGATCCCATCTGGTGGTGGTTGGGGGTGGGCCTCACGGTCTGATCTGGACCCACGCGGAGAAGGTGAACCATGAGCTGCTTGAGTTCCTCGTCTCCAATAAAGGAAAAACGCCATGACAGTACGCCGCATCGCGAAGATTTTTAAAAGCAGACCGACTATAGAGGGGGCGGGAGTGCATCTCAAGCGGGCCTTTGGCTACTCGCAGGTCCCGCAGTTCGATCCGTTCCTGATGCTCGATGACTTTCATAGCGCCAATCCGGCGCAATACCTGGCCGGATTCCCCTGGCATCCCCACCGGGGAATAGAGACCATTACCTATGTCCTGGAAGGGCTCGTGGAGCACGGCGACAGCATGGGGAACAAGGGGACCATCGGTCCCGGCGATGTCCAGTGGATGACCGCCGGCAGCGGCATCATCCATCAGGAGATGCCCAAGGAAAGCCCGACCGGAATGATGTGGGGCTTTCAGCTCTGGGCGAACCTGCCGGCGACGCAAAAGATGATGCCCCCTCGCTATCGTGAGGTTAAGGCCGCCGATATTCCCGTGGCGACTCTGGATTTGGGGGTGAGCATACGGGTAATCAGCGGCGAGGTGGACGGCGTCCGGGGACCTGTTCGTGATGTCGTCATAGACCCTGAACTGCTTGACGTTTCCGTTCCGGCGGGGACCTTTTTTACCCACAGCATCAAACAGGGGCATACGGCGATTGCCTATGTTTTGGACGGTGAAGGCTATTTCGACGACCGGCGTGACCCGTTTGCCTACGAAATGGTCGGATCGGGATGGATGGATGTTGCCAGACGCTGCATGTGCGGCCCTGAAACCGTGGTGCTCTACGAGCAGGACGGCACGGAAATTACGGTTACTGCCGGGGACCGGCCGGTCCGCTTCCTGTTTATCGCCGGAAAGCCTTTGAACGAGCCGGTTGCCTGGTACGGTCCCATTGTCATGAACAGCCAGGAGGAACTGCGAGAAGCCTTCGATGAATATGCCAAGGGAACCTTTGTCAAGCAAACGAAGCAGGGTGATTGAGCTGTTGTCCTGATGGGATTTGCCGCCATCGGATAAAGCCTGGCGCAAGTGGTGCAGTTTAAGACCTGATGGCTCCTGTTGGCCGGCATGGTGAGTAAACTGTCAACCCCATATATCCCCAAGTTTACCGTAGTTAACCGAAACGATCTTTCTGATCAAATCGGCCCCTGCGAGCTTCATCGCAGGGGCCGATCCGTTAGTCATCTACTTAAAATTTTATTTTCGGATTATATTGGGGTTGTCTTCCGGCGGATTATTTTCTATTGGCTTAAGCTTCTCACACTCAGGGTAGCAGGATTGAACCTTTTGGATGCATGATTCAACTTTGGCTGCCTGAACTTCCGGGTCAGTTGCGGGAGGTTCATTCATGCAGTCGGTGTATTCACTGTCGCATCTGGCTCTGCACTCCGAGTAATCTTCGGCAAACGCGAGCTGACCTTGGGAAAATATGATCTGACATAACGTTAGAATAATAGTGAGCTTATTCACTTCAGTACACCTCAATTGAATGAGTTGAAGTCGAACTCTCAAATACTGTCAGGTCCAAACGCTTCCCTTAAACAAAATCCTCCAGGTATGATCAGAATTTCACCCTGAGTCCCACCGCCGCGTTGTGGCTTTCAAACTTCATCTTATTCTCGATGCTGGAGTCATTAAAGGATGCGTTAGATGTCCCGAAGTAGCGGTAGCCGACGTCCAGCGAGAGCATCCTGCTGAGGGCTATTTCGAGACCGGCGCCGGCCTGATAAGCGAAGACCGTGTCGTCGTCGGACCGGTACAGTCTTGTCCGGAGCCCCGTGGAGGTATCCCTTCCCTCTGTGTCGCTTTGATGAATGGCGGCAAAACCTATTCCGCCGCCAAAGTACGGTGTGATCGGGCTTGGGTTGTGCAGATCCAGGAAGGCGTTGCCCATCATGGCCAGGACACCGATTCTGCCGTCAATATCGTTGTACCTGATTCCGCTGATCCGATCGTCGACCTTGTTTATCTCTCCATGCTTGTAGGACAGTTCTCCTTCCAGCCGCAAAAAGCCGAAATCGAAACCGCCGGTGCCGCCGACATTGACGCCGGGGTCGAATCCAACCCGGTCATTCAGGTCGCGACCCGCATTAAAGTCGTGGCCTGTCGCAGTAGTGTCGGTCGGGAAGGTCACTCCGATGAATCCTGACACGTACGGCCCCATGCGGGGGGGGGTCGCGGAGCAGATCGTGGGGATGGCGAGGGTTGCCAGGGCGAGAAAAGCAACGAGTTGTTTTTTCATGGCTAGTTCTCCTTGTATCGTTTGGGTTACTGCCAGCCGGTTGCAGGGTTTTGCCGGATGGGCCGTGAGTTGTTGCTACTGGACTAATTATACAACGCGTTTCTTTCAATGCATGGCGTTTCCACTTCAACCAGCGCGCGGAGTTCAATGTGTAGTGGGGAATCGGGCGAGGGATGTTTGATACTCAGACTGTTCCAGACATCGAGGTGGCGAGGGACACTTCGTTGTCACGCGACGCTGATGAAATCCAGGCCTTCCCGCCATCCGAGCCCTTCCGCCACAGACCTGAACTGTTCCCGCGCACCGCGCAGTCCGATTGCGACGATCATTTTTCTTCCCGCGAGTTCCAGCTCTTCAGGGCGCAGCACCGGCGCGCCATGGAGGATTTTGCCTATCTTGCGCGGATCGATATCCAGCCAGTGAGATACCGCGACTCCATCAGCCAGCAGCAGGCGCTGCCAGGCCCGCGCTTCCAGTCCCGCCCCGGCTATGACGACCTCGGAGCTGTTTTTGAGGAAGCCCAGGCGCAGGTGATGGAACTTGCAGCGGCGAAAGGCATGAGAGGCGTACTGGTCCATGGTCCGGGTGGCGCGTTCCGGATGGTCCCGCCAGAAGAAGAGCGTGCCGGGCAGGCGCGCAAAATGTACCCCCGCCGCCGCCATGCGCAGCCAGAGGTCGTAGTCCTCCGCCCAGCCGCAATCACGGTAGCCGCCCAACTGTTCCGCAATGCTGCGCCGGGTCATGATGCCTGGATGGATGAAAGGAGACTCCACATACAGGTCCAGCATGATCTGGTGGTGATCCACCAGGGAATTCTGCCAGGTCTCGTAGGCCAGCATCCCCCGCTTCAGGTCGGCGCGGGGGAAATGCCGGAAACCGCAGGCAACCAGCCCGGTATCTGGGTGAGCTTGAAGATAGGAGGCCTGCATCTCCAGGCGCCGCGGATGGCTGATGTCGTCGCCGTCCATGCGCGCGAGCAGAGGGGCTTGACACGCCTTGAGTCCCGTGTTGAGTGCCGCCACCAGGCCGCCCCCTTCCCTCCGGATCAGGCGCACCCGGCGATCGCCGCGGGCCGCGGCGTCCAGGATGGACGGGGTGCCGTCGGATGAACCGTCGTCCACCACCACCAATTCCCAGTCGTCAAAAGTCTGCCGGTACAGGGAGTCCAAGGCCGCTTGAAGGTAGCGCTCCTCGTTGTGGACCGGCATGAGGATTGAGACACGGGGTGTGCAGGGCATCAGGGCCTCGGGTGTTTGGGTTTAATTAAATCCGCTGCTTAGCGGGATTACTGGCGCCGGGCGAACCAGGCGTGAATCATGAAGCCCGCCCGTTCACCTTCATTAAGTGGAAGTAAATTACCCCCGACTCACTCTCCTGTCAATATATGCATCATGCCAGTGGAAGAGGCAGTATCTGTCGGGGCTTTTGGCAGACCGATTCGTGGTGGATTCAAGTTTAAGGAACTGGTCAACATGCTCGGAGACCCAGATTACTTATTGCGTCCGGCAGTATCCGGCGTCTTTGCCCTGGCGGGATAGGTCGCGCACAAAATAGGGGCGCCCCTCGCGAGGGGCGCCCCTATTTATGCCTTGAACAGACTTTGTCCTGCCTTGCCTCGTCTGTAACTGTGCCTCCGGTTGTGCGCTATTCGCTCACGATGTAGGAACCATCCTTCTTGAAATCGACGCTGGCGTTGAGGAACTTGACCGCGTACCCCTTCCCCTTGACGACGTCAAAGGCCATTTCGGCCCGAACGCCGGTGTTACAGTAGAACACCACCTGCTTTCCTTTGGGGAGTTCCGTGAACCGTTTCGCCATCTGCTCTGTCGGTATGTTGATGGAGTTGGAGATCCGTTCCTTGGCGTACTCTTCGGAGGTGCGGACATCCACCAACAAGTTCCCCTCCCCAAGCCCCTTGAGGAACTCGGCCGGGTCCATCTCGTTGGGGCCCAGCCTCTTCTTGTAGACGATCCGGTCAGAGGGGGCACCCTTTTTCAGCTCGAAGCCGCTCCGCTGCCACTCCTTGGTACCTCCCGGGAATCCGGTGACGTTGGTGAAGCCCCAGTCGCGGGCAGTGCTGACCGCGGCATTGACGTCGCTCTCCTTGTCGCCGTAGAAGACCAACTGCGCCCCCTTGCTGCTCGGGAACCTGCTTTCGGACCCTTCCATCCTCGACAGTTGGATGTTGACCGCGCCGGGGATATGCCCTGCCTCGGAGGCTTTGGGCTCGCGCAGATCGACCAGCACGATGTTGCCGTCCTTCAGGAAGGAACTGCTGGGTACCGTGTAGTGCTCGGCCTTCTTCCAGCCCGGTTCCCCCCCGGTATAGACCTTCACGTCGCTGTAGCCGAGGCTGCGTGCTATCTGGGCCGACTTGTGACTCATGCCGCAGGTGACACCTCCGCAGTAGAACACCAGCGGGATTTCCTTTCTCGACGGGAGCAACCCTGCTCCCTGCTTTTCCAGGGTGGGGAGCGGGATCGAGACCGCAGTCGGGATATGTCCCGCCGCGTACTTCGAGGCTGGCCGCGCATCGACCAGAAGGTAGCGCCCATCAGCGTTCCCCGTGGAGATCAGTCCCTCGAGTTCCTTGACAGTCATTTCCCCCACGCCCGCGGGGAGCTTCGGGATGACCTTGGTGATCCTGGCCGCCAGGTTATCGTCACCTTCCCGCCGGTATTCGATGGATACGTTCTCGCCGGGGAGGATATCCTTGGCGCTCGGTACGTTTTGGAACGAAGTCTGATCGTTGAACCGGATGATCAGGGTAGACTTGCCCGCCTGATCAACCGCGACGGTCCTGGATTTGATCACAAGTGTGCGCACCGATCCGCCCACCGTGACGGGGCCTCCCTCTGCCGCAGCCAGTGTTGTGCCGAGCAGCAGCAAGCAGAACAGCACACATCCGAGCCGGCCTATGGAACTCTCCATGTTTCATCTCCTCCAGTCGTTTGTTTTGGCTTTGCAACGTTATATGTTGCCGTGCGTCCTCTGGAAAATAGGCCAAGGTTGTCCAACCTCTTCAGAGGTAGTCGATAAGTATTTTAATTAACAATCAGTCGATAATCAATGCGTCGGATCTTAAATGCGGAACCTGTCTCTGTCAAGTATATTCTAGGTGATATATATGCTTATTTGGGTAATGGCATGCCATTTACAGGGCATTTGGAAATAAGAAAGGGCTAAAGTGTCACCGGCGAGCTGAAAGTGTGATTTTTGTGGCTTCTTGAAAATGTTTCTTCTTCTGGTCCTTCTTCTGGTTCTTCTTCGCTTTAACCCATCAAATCCTTTGATTTTTCTTCTCGCTTTTAATCC
>Ga0209125_1000989_pt1 | contig 30471 bp, 30 predicted proteins | sample BarGraIncub1131A_FD_184503 | JGI IMG/M metagenome (GOLD analysis project Ga0209125, IMG submission 184503) | Arctic peat soil microbial communities from Barrow, Alaska - Barrow Graham LP Incubations 11-31A (SPAdes) (version 2) | ecosystem: Environmental > Terrestrial > Soil > Wetlands > Peat... | reverse complement strand
AAAAATCAGCGTGTGAGCCGGATGTGTTAGCGTTATCCATGCTTGCGCCTTGACCACTTTTGCTAGTATTCCATAAAGGGATTCGCTTCGGTCATAACACGTATGCACTCAAGGTCATTTTCGCCGTAGCACAAATAGGCAACCGCTTCCGTTGTTACCCAACGCCTGCACAGGAACAGACCCTGTTGCAGTGGATTGGTTTTTGGTTGTCAGCGGAACATCTACAATTCCAAAATGGGCGGAGATCGGTATTTCCGCCGCTTCGCCCGAAAGTCGTTGTCGCATACGGGCGAATTCGCCCCAATCGACCAGCAGTACAGCCAGTTCAAAACCGAACTTACGCCGTGGCTTTCCGAAGTCCCCTGTGTGGTGCTGCGCAATGGCGCAGTGCTCTGGAAGCAAGCCTATGGCCGGTATTTCTCCAAGCTGGGCGGTCGCCCGGTAACGCACACAAAGCACGGCAAACAGTCGGTGTGGCTCACATCCGAACTGTTCAAGTTCGTCCCCGTCGTGGATGCCGAGACGGGCGAGATCACCGGTCTGCACCCTTAACGCTGTCGTCTGCCATGTCCGCTGCACGCTGCGTCAACGCCTTGGTGTTGGCGTCGAGTTGTTGTGTAATGCGGGCGGCGGTTTCTTGTGCCTGTCTTGCTTGTTCGGCCTGGAGTTTTGCCGTGGTGGCGGTAGCGGTAGCAATGTCAGCGCCGCAAGCGGCGAGGAGCAGCGGGAGGGTGATGAGGAGAAGCGAACGCATGATCTTCTTTCCGGGCAGGGGCGATGCCCGATAGGCTTGCCAACTGTAGGGTGTCGTCAGTGTAGACTGTCTGCGGTGGGGCACATAGACTGAAATGCTTGGCTGTCAAAATCGCTCGCTGTTGTGGTTCGGCCGCCGGCGGTTGCCGAAAATCGACACGGGGTCGCATCACGGTGGCGTACCACTGCGTTATTAGCTTGGCGGCGACGGTTCTTTCCTAGCCGGTCCGTCGAATAGAACAAAACTTGCCAACGAGTCACCGCTTGGGTGACGGGCGCGGAACGAGGAGCATATGGAAAACCGACCCCGAATACGCCGCGCTCAATCTTGCGCCACGGACGAGCGTCAGGCCGTGCGCGAATTTTACGCGGGGGTGATGCAGTCGGAGATGGCGCTGGTGATTTTCTTCTGCTCCAGCGAATTCGATCTGGTGGTGCTCGCCGACGAAATGCGGCGTCTGTTTGCCGGCGTTCAGGTCGTCGGTTGCACCACTGCCGGCGAAATTGGACCGGCCGGTTATCTCGAACACAGTCTGACGGGGGCGAGCTTTCCAGCCAGCCTTTTCCATGCCGTTAGCGGCCGCATTGAGGACTTGCAGGAATTCCAGGCGGCAACCGGTCAGGCCTTCACGCAGGCATTGTTGCAGAGGCTGGAAACCCAGACACCGCCAAGCGGAGTCGAACACCGCTTTGCCATGCTGCTGACCGGGGGCTTGGCGGTGCGCGAAGAGTTGGTTACACGCGTCTTGCAGAGCGCACTGGACCGATTGCCTCTGCTCGGTGGCTCGGCCGGGGATGGTGTGAATTTCGGCAGTACCTACGTTTATTCTGAAGGGCGCTTTTGCACGGATAGCGCCATCCTCATCCTGTTGTCCACGAATTTGCCGATCAAGCTCTTCATGACGCAGCATTTTGTCGCCTCCGACGAGCGGTTGGTCGTCACCGAGGCCGATCCCGCACTGCGTATCGTAAAGGAAATAAATGGGCTGCCGGCGGCCGTGGCGTACGCGCGACTGCTCGGTGTGGCGGTGTGCGATCTCTCTCCCAAGCTCTTTGCTGCCTGGCCGGTCGTTGTTCAGATCAACGGCACGAACTATGTGCGCGCCATCCGGAAAGTCAATCCGGATAGCAGCCTGACTTTTTTCTGCGCCATCGAGAACGGACTGGTTTTTCGCGTGGCGAAAGGCGTTGGCCTGCTCGCCAACCTGGAGCAAGCCTTGGCGCGAGTGCGCAAGGAAATCGGCCCGCCGCAGCTCATTCTTGGCTGCGACTGCATCCTGCGCCACCTGGAGATCGCGCAGAGTGCCGATAAGGACCGGGTCGGCGAGTTGCTACTACGCAATAACACAACCGGTTTTAGCACCTATGGCGAGCAATTCCATGGAGTGCATGTCAATCAGACCTTCGTCGGCGTCGCGCTTGGCATGGCCCCCGCAGAGACCGCGGATGCCTGACCAGGGAGGGGAGGGCAACGGGCTCGACCTGCCGATTTTGCAGGACGAAATCGTCCGCCTCAAGAAGATCGTCCAGGCGCTGATGGATCGCGCCGAACGTAGCGCGAGTGTCCAGAGCTCTGACTTCGGCCTGTTCCAGACTGCGATCGTGTTGGAAGAGCAGGTCCGCAGCCGCACAGCGGAACTGGAAGCGGCATTACGCGAAAACGAGGCAATCAATCACGCCTTGCGCGAATCGGAGGCAAAATTCCGTGGACTGGTGAGTCAGTCACTGGTCGGCATAAGTATCTTTGAAGACGGCAAGTTCAGCTACTCCAACGCCAAGTTCGACGAGATTTTCGGTTATGGTGCTGAGGCGGTCCGCGAGTTGGGTTTGCTTGATATCACCGTGGAGAGTGATCGCCCGCGCGTTGCGGAGCAAATCCGTAGGCGTCTGAGCGGGGAGGTGGAACAGGTCGCTTATGCTTTCAGCGGCTTGCGCAAGAACGGCGCCGTGATTGATATCGAGACGCACGGTAGTGCCATGGAAATTCGTGGCAAGCGGGCGTTGATCAGTTTGGTCGTCGACGTGACGGAACGCACCCGCGCCGCGCGCGAGCTACAGACCTTGCAGGACAGGTTGCGCGAGCAGGCAACACACGATGCGCTAACCGGTCTCCACAATCGTCACTATCTGGAGGAAAGCCTGAGCCGGGAGCTTATCCTGGCCAGACGCCACGGCCATCCGGTAAGCTTGATCATGGCCGATCTCGACCTCTTCAAGGCGGTCAATGATCGCTACGGACACCTGGCCGGTGACTCGGTATTGCGCGTTTTCGGCGATCTGATCAGGCGACACGCGCGCGGCAGCGATATCTCCTGCCGCTACGGCGGCGAAGAGTTCCTGCTGGTTCTGCCGCAGATGGCGAAGGCCAAGGCGGTCGAGCGGGCCAAGCAGTTATGCTGCGCACTAGCCGCTGCCCGAATCGCTTACGGCGAATCGTCGATCACGGTGACCGCCTCGTTCGGCGTGGCGACTTTTCCTGGCGATGGGCAGACCGGCGACCAGATAATCGCTGCCGCTGACCGGGCGCTGTATGCCGCCAAGACGGCTGGCCGCAACCGCGTCAACGTCAGCGGCAAGCCCGTTGCGCCGGAAGTAGGCGCCCCGGAGGGTGGCGCGGAGTAGGCGGCAGCCCTGATTCACGGCACGTTGGTCGACGCAAGCAGCCCTGCCGCGGCCCGCCTCGTTACCCGTTCTCCTCTATCCCGAATACCCGGTGTGCTGTATTACCGGCACCATGCCCGCTGGGTAAGCTCGCTTTGGAAGAGGGGCCGCGCAGCAACGGCCTGCCAAGCAGACGTTACGGACCGGAGCCGGAGGGGCGTCATCGTGGAAGTCATCCAGTTAGCCGAGCTGAAAGTGCGGGATGGGCGCTTCGTCCAAGAGATGAAACAGCGCGCCCTGGCGGTGCAGGAAGCCGCGAACGTCGCCGCGTCCGCCCGGTTCGCCTACCGGCCGGAGGTCGATGGCTTGCGCGCCGTGGCCGTCGTTCCCGTCGTGCTCTTCCACGCCGGCTTTGCCTTATTCCCGGGCGGCTACATCGGCGTCGATGTTTTTTTCGTGATCAGCGGTTATCTGATTACCTCGATCATCCTGGCCGAGCAGTCGCGCGGGCATTTCTCGATCGCGGCCTTCTACGAGCGCCGCGCCCGTCGTATCCTGCCGGCGTTGTTCCTGGTGATGCTAGTCAGCCTGCCGTTCGCTTGGTGGTGGATGACACCGCACCATTTCAAGGGCTTCGCGCAAAGCGTGGTGGCGACCACGCTGTTCGCCCCGAATATCTACTTCTTGCTGAAGAGCAGCTACTTCGACATCGATGTCGACGAAAAGCCCCTGCTGCACACCTGGAGCCTAGGGGTTGAGGAGCAGTACTACATCGTGTTCCCCTGGCTCGTCGTAGCCTGCCACCGCTTCGGTCCCCGCGTGCTGGCCGGCGTCGTCGCGGCGACGGCCGTCGTCTCGCTCGGCGCCAGCGAATGGGCCTCATGGACTCATCCGATTGGCAACTTCTACCTGGCGCCGACCCGCGCTTGGGAGCTAGCGCTCGGCGCGCTGCTGGCCATCGCCGCGCGCCACGGCTTCCCGCGCACGCTGCCCGGTGCCCGCTGGTGCAACACGATCACGCTGCTCGCGCTGGCCATGATCGTCGCGCCAATCTTCCTCTACCAACAGCACACGCGCTTCCCGGGCCTGCACGCACTGCCGCCGACGCTGGGCGCCGCGCTGATCATCGCCTTCGCGCGCGCCGACACGCTGGTCGGTCGGCTGCTGTCATGGCGCTGGAGCGTCGGCCTTGGCCTCGTCTCCTACAGCCTGTATCTCTGGCATCAGCCGATCTTCGCGTTGGCGCGCCTGCACAGTAGTGGGAAGCCGGCCTTGTGGGTATTCGGCGTCCTGAGTGTCGTTTCGCTTGCCCTGGCTTATGGCACCTGGCGTTTCGTCGAGCGGCCGTTTCGCGACCGGCACCGTTTCGAGCGCCGGCAGATCTTCGCGTTGGCCTTTGCCGGTTCGCTCGCCTTCTGCGCCTTCGGTTTGCTCGGGCATTTTGGCGAAGGGCTGCCAGGGCGGCTCAAGCCAGAACAGCTGCACATCCTCGCTTTCGGTGACCGGCCCGAGACCCCGCGCGACAACTCTCCCGGTGCAGCTTGCTTCCTGACTCCGGAACAGGGCGCCGCCGCGCTCGGTCGCTGTGTCGAGAACGAGGCGGCAACGGGCCGTTCGCTTTTCCTCTGGGGCGATTCGCACGCCGCCCATTTGTACGCCGGCTTGCGCCGGCAGTTGGCGGGCACCGCGAAGTTCAGCTACCTCACCGCCAGCGCCTGTCCACCGCTGGTCGGTGTCGACGCCGACGTGCGTGCCGGCTGCTACGCGATCAACCAGGCCATCCTGGCGCGCATCGTCCAGGAGCGCCCGGACCGCGTGATCCTCGCGGCGGTCTGGGGAAATTACGACTGGCGCCCCCTGGGCGCGACGCTTGAGGCTTTGAAGGCGGCGGGCATCGCGCAGGTCGAGGTAGTCGGCCCGGTACCGCGGTGGAACCCCTCCTTGCCGGTGGTCCTGGCGCGCTTTGGCGTCGGCTTTGGCGAACTGCCTGAACGTACTGAGCTGGGGCTCGATCCGTCGACGCGGCAGCTCGATAGCGAACTGCGACGATTCGTCGAGCGGCGCGGCGCGACGTACGTCTCTCCTTACGGCATCCTGTGCAACGCGGAAGGCTGTCTGGTGCGGGTCGGGGCTACCGTCGATTCGATGATGCAGTGGGACGTCTCGCACCTGACCCGGCGCGGCTCGGAGTTTCTGGTATCGCGTTTCCATCCGTAAGTAGCAGCGCCGGAGCTGGTTATACTGCGCAGATGAGGCCCTTTTTGCGCATTCTGCTGCTGCTCGTCGGTTCGCTCCTCGCGCCGCTAGCCTCTGCGGGCGATCTGGTCATTTCGCGCGCCGTGCTGGAGGACGCGAGCGGTACCCTTGACATCGCTGAAGTGGTGGGACGCGAGTTCGTTTCGGTTGGGCCGACGCTTTCCAAGGGGGTGAGCGATTCCGCCTATTGGCTGCGCTTGCGTGTCCGGGCGCCGTCCAGTGGCAGTACGGTGGTGCTCTTCGTTCGCCAGCCCTTCCTCAACGAGATTCGCCTGTACGAGGCCGATGGCGGCAACCCGGCAGCCTGGAGAACCAGGGTGACCGGCAACCACTACGCCTACGAGCAACGCGAACGCGCCAGCAACTCGCTGGGTTTTTTCGTCGACGTGGTTGGGCCGGAGGCGACCTACTACCTTCGCCTGAAGACTCGCAGTCCGTCGCAGCTGACCGTTGAAGCCCTAACGCCGGACGAGGCCAATCGCCTGGACCAAGAGTTTGATCTCCTGGAAGTATTTTTTGCGACCGCCATGCTGTTGCTGCTGTGCTGGGCGATCCAGAGTTACTTTCTTGACCGCTTGCCGGTGGTTGGCCTGTTCGTCATTCATCAGGCCGTGTTCACCCTGTACGGCATCGCCATTACAGGCTACCTGGCGCCCTGGCTACCGGTGCATTACCCGCAACTGGTCGAATGGTCCACCGCCATCCCCTACTGTGCCGTTAGCTTCACCACCTTGCTTTTCTGCCGCGCGCTGTTCAAACCGTATCAGCCGCCGCGACGGTTGATGCGCGGGCTGAGCCTGATGCTGCTCATTTTTCCCGTTCAATTGGTCGCCATCGCGCTTGGCCATATCCCTTTTGCAGTCATCATCAACCTCGTGCTGATCCGGGTCTCGTGGTGGTACTTCGTGCTTGTGGCCTTTTCGTTGCGCCAGGAACACGCGCCGAGCCGTCGTCTGCTGCAGACCGTCTTTGTCGTGGTCACGCTGATCTTTACTTTGTTCTGGCTATCCGGCGCCAGCAGCCCGTCCGACACGAAAAGCCATCTCTACGGCAGGCAGACGCTGATCGCCAACGGCCTGATCATCGGCGGCCTGTTTGCCGCGCTGTTGAACGCGCGTCTGCGCCGCTTACTCGAGGAGACGCAGCGCTCCGCCATGGAACTCGTCATGGCGCGGAAAACGCTTCAAAGCGAGCGTATGCTCAAAGAGCGGGCGGAAACCCAGGCCCGTACGGACTACCTGACCGGCCTCTTCAACCGCCGTCATTTCGTCGAGTTGGCCGAGCGCGAACTGGTGCGTTCGATACGCTACGAAAGGCCGTTCACGCTGATGATGATCGATGTCGACCATTTCAAGTCGATCAACGACCAATGGGGGCACAGCGCCGGCGACATAGTTCTCCAGAAGGTGGCTGGCCTGGTCGGCGGCATGTTGCGCAACGTAGACATTTGTGGTCGCATCGGTGGTGAGGAATTCGCCGTCGCCATCCTGGAAACGGCGGGGGCGAATGCCAGGGATGTCGCGCAGCGGCTGTGCACGACGGTGGCGGATGCCCGTATCGCCGTGCAGGAAGATGCGTTCATCCAAGTCACCATCTCGATCGGACTCGTCGAATTGGGCGGGCGAGACATCGCCTTCGACCGATTGCTCAACGAGGCCGACCGGCTCATGTACAGCGCCAAGCAACAGGGGCGGAATCGGGTCGTGGTCGGCGAATACTACGCCGCCTAGTGGCGACGGGACGTCTCGGCCGGTCGTTGTCCGCCCTGGGTTGGCATCTGCTGCCCGATAGAACAGTCAGATCACAAAGTGCCCGGGCGAGCCTTCTTAAGCTGTCCTTAAGAATAAACGCATAGCCTCGGTCGGGATTGGCCATGCCGACCAATTCAACCCAATGGAGGTCCGCTATGAGAAGCTGTGTGCTTGCAGCAAGTATTGCATTTTCCGGTGCAAACGTCGCTTGGGCGGCGCTGGACGAACCGATCAAGCCGATTTTAGCTGCCAAGGTCGCCGACCCGGCCTTGGTCGAACTCGGCAAGAAGCTCTTTTTCGATCCGCGCCTGTCGAAGTCCGGCTTTATCTCCTGCAATTCCTGCCACAATCTGTCGATGGGTGGTACCGACAACCTGAAGACGTCAATCGGCCACCACTGGAACGAGGGGAATATCAACGCACCCACCGTACTTAACGCCAGCATGAACATCGCCCAGTTCTGGGACGGTCGCGCTAAAGACTTGCAGGCCCAGGCCGGAGGCCCCATCGACAATCCCGGAGAAATGGGCTCTTCCCATGGCCTTGCGGTTGAAGTACTGCAATCCATTCCGGCCTATGTCGCCGACTTCAAGAAGTCCTTTGGCGGTGACCAAGTCACCATCGAGCATGTCACTACGGCCATCGCCGCCTTCGAGGAAACTCTGGTCACCCCCAACTCGCGCTTCGACAAGTGGCTGAAGGGCGACCACAAAGCCTTGTTGGTGAATGAGCTGGCCGGCTACAAGCTGTTCAAGGACAGTGGCTGCGTTGCTTGCCACAACGGGCCAGCGGTCGGTGGCAACTCCTACCAAAGAATGGGCATCGTGGAGCCCTACAAGACGTCGAGCCCAGCCGTCGGACGTTTTGCGGTCACCGGCAAGGATGCCGATCGCTTCAGCTTCAAGGTGCCGACGTTGCGCAACGTGGAATTGACCTATCCCTACTTCCACGATGGCGCCGCCAATACACTGACCGAAGCCGTCGACATCATGGGGCGGCTCCAACTTGGCAGGAAATTCACGGGCGACGAGAATGCCAAGATCGTCGCCTTCCTGAAGACGCTCACCGGCGATCAGCCAGACTTCAAGTTGCCGACCCTGCCGCCGTCTTCGGACAAGACGCCCAGGCCGCAGCCCTTCGCACTGAAGTGAGTGCGTTACTATCGACGGCGACCTGAATCACCTGCATGGGGGTGTCCGATGCGGCTTGCCACATGCCGAGCCGCTTTAACTTTCCTGGAGTAAATCAATGAACTGGAAAAACACCACGATCCGTTACGGGTCGCTTTCGATCGCACTTCACTGGCTGATGCTGTTACTGCTCACCGCGGTGTACGCGTGCATCGAGCTGCGCGGGTTCTTCCCCAAGGGCAGCGATCTGCGCGAGGCGCTGAAGACCTGGCATTTCATGCTCGGCCTTACGGTTTTCGTCCTCGTCTTGCTGCGCCTGGGGGTGCGGGCGATGAGCCCGGTTCCGCGTATCGAGCCGAATCCCCCTAAGTGGCAGGACCTGTCCGCCAAACTGATGCATCTGGCGCTCTATGCGCTGATGCTGGGTATGCCGCTGGCCGGCTGGCTGCTGCTCAGCGCGGCGGGCAAGCCGATCCCCTTCTTCGGGTTGCAACTGCCAGCGCTGATCGGCGAGAGCAAGCCTCTTGCCGACGTGATCAAAGAGGTGCACGAGACGGTGGGCACGGCGGGCTACTTCCTCATTGGCTTGCACGCCGCCGCCGCGCTGTTCCACCACTATGTCGTCGGAGACAACACGTTGCGCCGGATGCTGCCCCGTCGGGACTGAGCCGCTCGCATCACTCCAGCAAGGGATGCAGCCACACGAACAGCGCCTGCCCCTGCGATTCGGCCAGCCGGGCTAGGCCGGCGAGCTCGCGCAACAGCGAGTGCACCTCGTCGTTTTTCCACTGCGCGCTTTCGAAGGCTTCGCTGGCCGCTAACTCCTCGGCGAGGAGCGCGACGACGTCGTCGTCGATGGCCTGCAGTCGTTCTAGCGCCCCGCTGCTCAGGCGTAACACCACGGCATGGCCTTCGGCAATGTATACCGGCTCGTAAAGACCGAGGGCGTCGGCGAAGGGGTCGCCGGTCAGCAGGCAGTGCAGCGTGACGATCTTGGCCGTGTCGATGCCGGGTGTTTCGATGCCGCTCCATTCGGCCAGCGGCTGCGACGATTCGCCGAGCGCCGCGTATTCGTCTTCTTCTGCGGCGACGATGAGGGTGACTATGTCCACGAAATGTTTTCCTGTCTTGTTAAAGGTGTCTGCCGGTCGGGGGTAAGGCTGCCGTGCGACTAGGCGCGCATTATCTCCGTCGGCGCTTCGTTTTTCCAGCAACTGCGGGCTTGTCCGACGGACCGAGTGCCTCGCCGGACAGACGAACCGTCTCGCCGATGACTCGATGATCTGTTTGAAATCGCCTTCTGCCTCCGCTTCTTCATCTTTCGGGTATGTCCAGTACATATCTATCAGTATTGCCGATGCCAATCGGAAAGGGGAGGCTTGGTAGGAAGGATGCGAGGTCCATGAGCGCTTCCTGCGTCGCCTGTTCGCCAGAAATTGCAGATTGATGCGGGGATTTGCGGTCAACGTCAGTACGCGCGGCGACGCTGACCACCCGTTCCGCGGTGCTTCCACCAGCCAGCAAGCTGCGGCGAGAAGAAAACAGCCGCCCTGGCAGACGGCGGTCTTGAAGCATCAGATCTGGCCGGGAGTGTTGCAGCCCGCCCGGCGTGGAATCAATTTTTACCGTTTCTTTATACCCGTCACCCAAGTCTTTCGAAAACATTGATACCGAATTTTCTAGCATGGCGCCGTTGTAATACCTACAAGGAGAGTCTCTATGGATATCGTCTATCTTGCCGGCATCGGGCTGTTTTTTGCACTGATGGTCGGGATGGCCGCCGGCTGTGCCCGGCTGGGGAGGGGAAAATGACCTGGCTTTATGTACTCAGCGGTATCGTCGCCACCGGCCTGCTGGTTTATCTGATCGCAGCGCTGCTTAATCCGGAGGACTTTTCATGAGCAATCATGCCTGGCTTCTTCTCGGAATCTTCCTGTCCGTTCTGCTGCTGACCGTCAGGCCCTTGGGCGTTTACATTGCCCATGTGATGGAAGGACGCTTCCGCTTGGGTGGCAAGATCGAACGCCCTCTCTATCGACTGTGCGGCATCCGCCAGGAAGAGCAAATGGGCTGGCTGCAATACGCCTTTGCCATCCTGCTCTTCAGCGTCATCGGTGTCCTCGTGGTGTTTGCCCTGCAGCGCCTACAGGCTTTCCTGCCGCTTAATCCGCAGGCATTCCCCAATGTTAGCCCGGACTCCGCCTTCAACACCGCCTTGAGTTTCGTCACCAACACCAACTGGCAAGGCTACGGCGGCGAATCGACGATGAGTTATCTGACGCAGATGCTGGCGCTGGCGGTACAGAACTTCTTCTCGGCCGCCACGGGCATCGTCGTGGTCATCGCGCTAATTCGCGGCTTTGCCCGCCATTCGGCAGCGACCATCGGCAATGCGTGGGTCGATCTGACACGCGTCACGCTCTGGGTATTGCTGCCGATCTCCATCGTTTACGCCGTCTTCCTGACCAGCCAGGGCGTCATCCAGAACTTCGACGCCTACAAGGACGTGACAACCCTGGAGGTGACCAAGTACGACAACCCCAAACTTGACACTGCTGGGCAGCCCCTGAAAGACGACAAGGGCGTGGCTGTTACCGAACCGGCGGAAACCCCGACCCAGACGCTGGCCATGGGGCCGGTCGCCTCACAGGAAGCGATCAAGATGCTGGGCACCAACGGTGGCGGCTTCTTCAATGCCAACTCGGCGCACCCCTATGAAAACCCGACGCCGCTTTCCAATTTCATCCAGATGCTGTCCATCTTCCTGATTCCGGGCGCGCTCTGCCTGACCTTCGGGATCATGGTGGGAGATAGCCGCCAGGGCTGGGCGGTGCTCGCGGCCATGACACTGATCTTTGTGGTTCTGGCCGGTGCCGCCATGTATTTCGAACAACAGGCCAATCCGCTGCTGACGCACCTGGGGGTCGATCCGGGCGCCGGCAACATGGAAGGCAAGGAAACCCGCTTTGGCATTGCCGATTCCGGATTGTTCGCCGTCATCACAACAGTGGCTTCCTGCGGCGCGGTCAATGCCATGCACGACTCCTTCACCCCCCTGGGTGGTTTGGTGCCGCTGGTCGGGATGCAACTCGGCGAAGTGGTCTTTGGTGGCGTCGGTTCCGGCCTCTACGGCATGCTCGTTTTCGCCATCCTGGCTGTTTTCGTTGCCGGCCTGATGATCGGTCGTACCCCCGAATACCTGGGCAAGAAGATCGAAACCTACGAGATGAAGATGACCTCCATTGCCATCCTGGTGACGCCGCTGCTGGTGCTGATCGGTACGGCTATCGCGGTGATCGCTGTCGACGGGCGGGCCGGTATCGCCAACCCTGGCGCGCATGGTTTCTCAGAAATCCTCTATGCCTTCACTTCGGCCGCCAACAACAACGGCAGCGCCTTCGCCGGTCTTTCCGCCAACACGCCCTTCTACAACATGATGCTGGGGATCGCCGTGTGGTTCGGCCGCTTCGGCGTCATGGTCCCGGTGCTGGCCATGGCCGGCTCGCTCGCCGCCAAGAAGCGCCTCGCCGTCGGTGCTGGCACCCTGCCGACCCATGGCCCGCTCTTCGTCACCCTGCTGATCGGCGTCGTGCTGCTGGTCGGCCTCTTGAACTACGTGCCGGCGCTGGCCCTCGGCCCGGTCATCGAGCACTTGCTGCTCGCGGCCGCCCACTGAGCCCCGGGAGAGAATAATGACTCGCAAAACCTTCACTCTATTCGATCCGACACTGGCCATTCCGGCGATCGGCCAGGCCTTCAGTAAACTGAATCCGACCGTGCAATGGCGCAACCCGGTGATGTTCGTTGTGTACGTCGGCAGCATCCTGACCAGCATTCTCTGGGTCCAGGCGCTGGGTGGCCAGGGCGAGGCGCCGGCCGGCTTCATCCTTGCCGTCGCGCTCTGGCTGTGGTTCACCGTGCTCTTCGCCAATTTTGCCGAAGCGCTGGCCGAAGGGCGCAGCAAGGCCCAGGCCGCCTCCTTGCGCGGCCTGAAAAAGGAAACCTGGGCGAAGAGACTCGCTGAGCCTCGCCACGGCGCCAAGTGGCAGATGGTGCAGGCTGACGATCTGCGTAAGGGCGACGTGGTCCTCGTCCAAGCCAACGAAACGATTCCGGTCGACGGCGACGTCATCGAAGGCGTGGCCTCTGTGGATGAATCGGCGATCACCGGCGAATCGGCGCCGGTCATCCGCGAATCCGGCGGCGATTTTTCGGCCGTCACCGGCGGCACCCGCGTGCTGTCGGACTGGATCGTCGTGCGCGTCACGGTCAATCCCGGCGAGACCTTCGTTGACCGCATGATCGCCATGGTCGAAAATGCCAAGCGCCAGAAGACGCCCAACGAAATCGCCCTGACCATCCTGCTGGTGGCGCTGACCATCGTCTTCCTGGGCGTCACGGTGACCCTGTTGCCGTACTCGATGTTCAGCGTCGAGGTCGCCCAGGCCGGCACGCCGATCACCATTACCGTGCTGATCGCGCTGCTCGTGTGCCTGATTCCGACCACCATCGCCGGCCTGCTGTCGGCCATCGGCGTCGCCGGCATGAGCCGCATGATGCAGGCCAACGTCATCGCTACCTCCGGGCGGGCGGTCGAAGCGGCCGGCGACGTCGACGTGCTGCTGCTCGACAAGACCGGCACCATCACCCTCGGCAACCGTCAGGCTTCCACCTTCCTGCCCGCCGATGGCGTCACCGAAGCGGAACTGGCCGATGCGGCCCAGCTCGCCTCACTGGCGGACGAAACGCCAGAGGGTCGCAGCATCGTCGTTCTGGCCAAGCAACGGTTCCAGCTGCGCGAACGGGAAATCCAGGCCCTTGATGCCCACTTCGTGCATTTCTCGGCGCAAACCCGCATGAGTGGGGTGGATCTGGCCGGCCGACAAATCCGCAAGGGCGCAGCGGATGCCATCCGGAAATACGTCGAAACACTGGGCGGCGCGTTTCCAAAGTTGGTCGCCAGCAAGGTCGAGGAAGTCGCCCGCCGTGGCAGCACGCCACTGGTGGTGGCCGATGCTGTTGAAGGTAAAGCGCGCGTGCTCGGCGTCATCGAGCTCAAGGACATCGTCAAGGGCGGCATCAAGGAGCGCTTCGCCGACCTGCGCAAGATGGGTATCAAGACCATCATGGTGACCGGCGATAACCGCATCACGGCGGCCGCGATAGCCGCCGAAGCCGGCGTTGACGACTTCCTGGCCGAAGCGACGCCGGAAGCCAAGCTGGCGCTGATCCGCCAGTACCAAGCGGAAGGCCGGTTGGTGGCGATGACCGGCGATGGCACCAACGACGCCCCGGCGCTCGCTCAGGCCGATGTGGCCGTGGCCATGAATACCGGCACGCAGGCCGCCAAGGAAGCCGGCAACATGGTGGACCTCGATTCCAACCCGACCAAGCTGATCGAGGTTGTGGAAACCGGTAAGCAGATGCTGATGACGCGCGGCTCGCTGACCACCTTTTCCATCGCCAACGACATCGCCAAGTACTTCGCCATCATCCCGGCGGCTTTCGTCACCACCTACCCGCAGCTGGCCGCGCTCAACGTCATGGGGCTGGCGAGTCCCGCGTCGGCCATCCTGTCGGCGGTGATCTTCAACGCCCTGATCATCGTTTTCCTCATCCCGCTTGCCCTTAAGGGCGTCAAGTACCGCCCGCTCGGCGCGGCGACGCTGCTGCGCCAGAACCTGGCGATTTACGGCCTGGGCGGCGTCATCGTTCCCTTCATCGGCATCAAACTGATCGACATGGCGATTGCCGCTGTTGGTCTGGCCTGAGGAGAGGTCGTTTGAAAACTGCCTTGCAAATGCTTATTGGTTTGATGTTGGCTTTAACCAACATGATCGGAGTGGGTTATTTGGTCGTCATGGCGGTTCATGGCATCAACCAGTCTTAAGGAGAAATTCATGAAAACCCTGTTACGCCCCGCTATCAGTCTCTTCATCCTGCTTACCGCCGTGACCGGTGTGGCTTACCCGCTGGTCGTCACGGGCATTGTCAAAGTCGCTTTTCCTGCGGCGGCTGAAGGCAGTCTGATTGTCAGAAATGGCAAACCAGTGGGTTCCAGTCTGATCGGGCAGAACTTCACCGATTCCAAGTATTTCTGGGGCCGGCCGTCGGCTACTTCGCCCCAACCCTATAACGCCACGGCCTCCAGTGGTTCCAATCAGGGACCGCTCAATCCGGCCCTGACCGATGCGGTCAAAGGACGGATCGAGGCCCTGAAGGCGGCTGATCCCGCCAACACCAGGCCGGTCCCGGCTGATCTGGTTAGCGCTTCGGCGAGCGGCCTGGATCCCCATATCAGCCCGGCTGCTGCCGAATACCAGCTCGAGCGCGTCGCCAGGGTCCGTCAGTTCGACACTTCCGTGGTCCGGGCGCTGATGGTTCAAAACACTGAAGATCGCCAATGGGGGCTCTTCGGCGAGCCGCGGGTGAATGTGCTTGAACTTAATCTTGCTCTTGATGCTCTTCGCCAACCAACTACACAAAGACTCCCATGAAAAAAACCCTTATCACCAGCGTTCTCTTTGCCGCGTTTGCGGTTCCGGCCATCGCGCAAATTGCTGCTCCGGCCGCTCCTGAAGCCGCTCCTGCCGCAGCTCCGGCGTTAACCACCAATCTCGGCCTGTTCTCCAGCTACCGTTTCCGCGGCATTGACCAGACCTTCGGCAAGCCGGCCCTGCAAGGCGGCGTCGACTACGCCCACGAGAGTGGCTTCTATGTCGGTAACTGGAACTCGAACGTGTCATCCGGCGCGGGCTATCCCGACGGCAACCTGGAGATGGACTTCTACGGCGGCTACAAGACCAGCTTCGGCGACATCGGCCTGGATGTCGGCGGGTTGTACTACTACTACCCTGGTACCGAAGCGCGTCCGCTCTCGAACATCAACCGCAAGAATCCATCCGCAACGACCAGCGGTACAGTGCATAACGGCGAACTCTACATCGCTGGCAGCTGGAAGTTCCTGTCACTGAAGTACTCGTACGGCGTGACCGACTACTTCAACGCTCCCGACAGCAAAGGCTCGGGCTATCTCGACCTGTCCGCCAACTACGATCTGGGCGAAGGCTGGGGCATCAATGGCCACGTCGGCCATCTCAATGTGCACCACTTCGAGTACGCCAACACGACCGGCTCGAGTAGCGCCGACTACACCGACTGGAAAGTCGGCGTGACGAAGGATATTTCCGGCTGGGTGGTCGGCGCCGCCTATGTGGGCACCGACGCCAAAGGCGACTGCGGCAAGACCGAGTTCTATTGTTTCGCCAATTCGGTAAACAGCAACGGCGCAGCCGGAGGCCAGACCAAGGATGCTGGCCGCGGCATCGCCGTTCTGTCGGTCAGCAGAACCTTTTGATTGAACGGCGGGGGCGCGGGTCCTGTCCTCCTTCTTCAGTAACGGGATGCGCCGCACCTCTGCTCCCCCTTTTGTTCGGATCATGGCGAATTCATTCCCTTGCGGAGGAACCCATCGTGAGCACCATCGCTGATCGTCTCTGGCCCGAAGACATCCTCCTCAACGTGGAGGTTGCCAACAAGAGCGAGCTATTTGCAGCAATCGGCTGGCATATGGAGCGCGAACATGCCATGCCACGGGAACGGGTGGTAGCCAGCCTCTCCCAACGGGAAAAAATCGGATCAACCGGCCTGGGCGAAGGCGTCGCAATTCCCCACGCTCGCGTCAAGGAGCTTGAGCGGATTCAGGTCGCCTACCTGCGCCTCAAGTCACCGATTCCTTTCGATGCGCCGGACGGCAGACCGGTGTCGGATGTTCTTGTCCTGCTGGTGCCGAAGGAGGCGACGGAAGAGCACTTGCGAATCTTGGCCGATACCTCACAGATGTTTGCCGATCGCCGGTTTCGTGATCGCCTGCACCTGTGCAACCACAGGCTGGAAGTCAAGCGGTTGCTCGAAGAATGGTCGTTTCCCTCCTGATTCCCGGCGTCCCGTCTTTACGATCTTTTTATAGTATTGCCCCGCCTTTATTCAGTATCTTGAAATCGGCTTGCCTAGTATTCGTTCGTGGTTGGCCTTTTTGAAAGGGAACGAAATGGATAAGGTGAGTTTTCTGCTGGCAGTGGCTATTACTGCGGTGGTCATCCTTCTTCCCTTGGGGCTGGCTCGACTGTTTCTTATCGAAAGTGAAGGAAAACGTGAACTCAGACCTATGCATGGGCATCACTTCCAGAAATGATGACTATGAAGTTGCGGTCCTGGTCGCCGGCAAGACGGCGGTGGTGATGAAATTTCCGGCGACTGCAGTAAGCGTCGAAGCCATCAAGGGCTTTCTGGCCAGTCACGAAAACTCCGTTAGGCTGGCGGTGGCGGGCGTTGCAGCGCTGAGTCTGGCGCTGGCTCTGGGCAAGGGGACCAAGCAGGAAACTTTCATCGTCTCGTTGGCGATCGCCGACCAGGCTGTGGCCTTAGCCCGTTATGCCGAACATACCGCCTGAATCGATCATGGTGCTACACAGGTGTCCTGTTTGCGGTAAACAACACGGGGTCCATGCCATACTGGACCGCTTGGCATGGGGGCGACAGCTGACCTGTTCCCCCAAATGCAAGACGCTTTTCTCCGGGCTGGTAAGAGCCCAGGTTCTCGCAAAGATAGCCCAAGATGTGCAGGATGACGGTGAGCGAAAAGGCGGGGGTAAGTCTGGTGCCATCAGTTAGACCCGCATTTTTCATTTTTTTGATTCAAATGCGCTGGATGCTTACGAATGCCCGATCACCGTCCTGACCCCGACCAGTTGCTCGCTCGCGTGCAGGAGGAAGCGACGCGCGCCAAACGTGGCCGGCTGAGAATTTTCTTTGGCGCCTCAGCCGGCGTCGGAAAGACCTACGCCATGCTCGGCGCTGCTCGGCAGCAATTGCTGGCGGGCGTAGACGTGCTCATCGGCGTGGTGGAAACCCACGGCCGCATGGAAACCGAGGTCATGGCCGACGGCATAGAACGGCTGCCCCTGCGAGACATTCCCTACCGTGACCGCGTCCTGAAGGAATTTGATCTCGATGCTGCCTTGGCCCGCCAGCCGGCACTCATTCTGATGGACGAACTGGCCCATTCCAATGTGGCCAGCTCCCGCCACCCGAAGCGTTGGCAGGATGTGGAGGAATTGCTGGCAGCGGGAATCGACGTCTATTCAACGGTCAATGTCCAACATCTGGAAACCCTTAACGATGTGGTCAGCGGCATTACCGGCATCCGTGTCTGGGAGACTGTGCCTGACAAGGTTTTCGATGCCGCCGATGAGGTTGTGCTGGTGGACCTGCCCCCCGACGAACTCCTGCGGCGTTTGACGGACGGTAAGGTCTACATGCCGCATCAGGCGGAACGGGCAATTCGCAACTTCTTCCGGAAGGGCAACCTGATCGCTCTGCGGGAGTTGGCCCTGCGCCGTACTGCCGACCGCGTGGACGACGACATGCTCCAATACCGGCGCGACCAGTTCGTCTCCCCTGTCTGGCAGACGCGAGATTCCTTGCTCGCCTGTATTGGCCCAGGTGAAGGGGCGGAAAAAATCATTCGCACCACGGCGCGCATCGCCAGCCGACTGGAAGTGCCATGGCACGCTGTTTACATTGAAACCCGCGCACTGCAGCGCTTGCGCGAAGAGAAGCGCCATCGAATCCTGCGCAACCTCAAGTTGGCCGCAGACCTGGGGGCCCAGACGGCGACCTTGTCTGGCGACGATGTGGATGCGCTGGTGATCCGATACGCCCGCAATCACAACCTCTCGAAGATTGTCGTTGGTCGGGATCACCCCCGTTTGTGGCGCCCCTGGTACCGTTCCTTTGCCGACCGGGTCGGCCAGCAGGCCCCCGATCTTGACGTCATCCAGGTTGCCCGCACCGATGAGGACCAGGCGAGTGCCAAGACAAATCGTCAGGACGTCGTTGGTAACGTACTGAGCCAGTGGCCGGCCTACGGCATGGCCGCCGTCGCTTGCGGGCTGACGGGCCTTGCTGCAGCTGCCCTTTTCCCGATCTTCGATCTGGCCAACATCGTCATGCTCTTCCTGTTGGTGGTAGTCCTCGTCGGCGTGCGCTACGGCCGGGGACCGTCGGTGCTGGCTTCGTTTCTGTCGGTCGCCATTTTTGATTTCTTCTATGTCCCACCGCGCTTTTCCTTCGCCGTCACCGACGTCCAATACCTGATGACTTTCCTCGTCATGCTGGTGGTGGGACTGACCACCGGCCAGCTTACCGCTGGCTACAAGTATCAGGCCAAGGTCGCCACCCGCCGCGAACAGCGGGTCCGTTCGCTTTATGAGATGTCCCGGGATCTTTCGGCCGCGCTGATGCCCGAGCAGATCGCTGAAATCGGTGATCGCTTCATCGTGACTGAGTTCGGCGCCAAGGCCGCTTTTCTGCTCACGGATGAGACAGACAAGTTGCAGCCCCCGATTCCTTCCGCTAGCGGCTTGCCCGCAGTCGATCCGGGTATTGCCCAGTGGGCTTTCGACCATGGGGAGGCCGCCGGACAAGGCACCGATACCCTGGCGGCCAGCCCTATTCTCTATCTGCCGCTCAAGGCGCCGATGCGTCTGCGTGGCGTTTTGGCCCTGGAACTGCGTAGCCCGGACCGTCTGCTGATCCCTGAACAGCGGCGGCTACTCGACACCTTCGCTTCGCTGATCGCCCTTGCCCTGGAACGGGTTCACTATGTTGATGTGGCGCAGCGTACGACCGTTCAGATGGAATCCGAGCGTTTGCGTAACTCCCTACTGTCGGCCATTTCACATGATCTGCGCACACCCATGAGCGTCTTGGTCGGGCTGGCGGATTCCATGTTCCTGACCCGGCCGCCGCCCACAGGAGCGCAGGCCGAGATCGCCAGATCGCTACGCGAAGAAGCAATCCGCGTGAACGGTCAGGTCAACAATCTCCTCGACATGGCCCGCCTGCAAGCGGGGCGCGTGGAGTTGAACCGGCAATGGCAACCCTTGGACGAGGTGGTGGTCAGCGCGCTAAGGACCATTGAGCGAGCCATAAGCGACCATCAGTTCAAAGTTCATCTCGACGAAAATCTGCCCTTGGTGGACATCGATTTCGTCCTGATGGAACGGGTCTTCTGTAACCTGCTGGAAAACGCCGCGAAATACACCCCGGCCGACAGCGTGATTGAAATTGGCGCCAGAGCCACGGCCATGGCTGTCGAGGTCTGGGTGGATGACAACGGCCCCGGAATACCTGAGGGTAAAGAAGAGGTGATTTTCAAGAAGTTTGAACGCGGCCAGCCAGAAGGTACGACGCGAGGCGTCGGTCTGGGTTTGGCCATTTGCCGGGCGATCGTCGAAGCGCATGGTGGCGACATTCATGCCGTAAATCGTCCTGGCGGCGGGGCGCGTTTCTTGTTCACATTGCCTAAAGGCAGCCCGCCGGAGCTCGTTCCCGAGGAACTTGTTGACGCCGGGGAGCCGCGGTAAATGTCCAGCCATAAACCCGTCGTTGTCGTCATCGAGGACGACGACAAGATTCGCCGTTTCGTCAAACTGGCCCTCGAAGATGACCAACTTGATGTGTTCGAGGCGGATTCGGTCAAGCGAGGCCTGATCGAGGCTGGTACGCGGCAACCCGACCTGGTGGTTCTCGATCTAGGTTTGCCGGATGGCGACGGGGCAGACTTTATCCGTGACTTTCGAACCTGGTCGGAAATCCCCGTCATCGTCCTTTCGGCCCGTACCTCGGAAGCCGATAAGGTGGCGGCACTAGATGCGGGGGCCGACGATTATCTCGTCAAGCCGTTCGGGGCCGCTGAACTGCTGGCTCGCGTCCGGGCGCATCTGCGTCGACGGTTTCGCGCCGGTACAACCGGCCAGACGGTGTTCGAGTTCGGCCGAATCAGGGTCGACCTCGGAAGACGTGTTGTTGAGAAAGAGGGGCAGCCGATTCATCTGACACCGATTGAATTCAGGCTGCTATCTTATCTGCTGGCCAATCCCGACTCGGTTTTGACACATCGCCAGCTATTGAGAGCCGTCTGGGGGCCGTCCCATGTCGAGGACAGTCACTATGTTCGCGTTTATATGGGGCTGGTTAGGAAGAAGATTGAGGAGGACCCCACCCGCCCGATCCACATCCTTACCGAATCCGGTGTGGGATATCGTTTCGTCACTTAACAACGGGGTCTCCTGAGGGCCTCGCCTGCCGCTGTGTCCGCCACCAACGTCGCCGACGCAAAGCGCATCATCACCGCCGGCGTCGGACGATTTTGGCTTCGACAGGCTTGGCTGGCAAGCCCAGTGCCCGACGTGAAAGACCATCCGCTTCACCGTTGCGCTGCCGCGGAATCCAGACCAGTTGAACCTGCTCGAAGCGTGTCATCCACGTCCGTGCCCGGGTAACCAGCTCGCGCAGCGGGACAATTCCGGTGCGGTCCGGCCCGAGCACGTAGCGAATGGTCACATCGCTATCGCCACGCACCTGTAAGCGTGTCGCGCCGACGCCGTCGGCTAGTTCCAGGACGGCGCAGAGTGCGCAGAGCTCAGCTTCGTTGTTGCACCCTGAACCCGCCAGCTCCGATTTCTCGAAGCGCGTTCCATCTGGCGCCAGCAAGAGCGCGCCGATTCCGATTCTTCCGGGATTGGGTAGCGCCGAACCGTCAAACCAGGCCTGCCAGTATTCCTGGGGTTCGGCCGCGAGCGTCGATGGCGCTGCGTTGCAAGGTTCAGTATTCTTTCCTGGATTCAAGATTGTTCCATTTTCTGGTTGCACCAGCTGTTCTTCGCAAGAAGAAGAGGACGTTGCCGAGTCGTGACGTAAAGGTTGGGTCTTCAAGGGAAAATGCGCTTTGCGCCGCTCGCCGAAGCTAGCATACTGAAGAAAATGATCCGATACGCAAAATACAAGAGGGAGAACAAAGCGACATGCTGATCAACTGTGTGGCCTATCAGAACGGGGCCAAGCTAAGCGATATTTCCATTGAAGAGATCAGCGATTATGTCGGCCGACCGGATTGCTTTGTCTGGGTGGCGCTACGCGATGCGAGTGCCGAAGAACTAGAGGAGATGCGCGAGGAATTCGACCTGCACGAATTGGCCGTCGAGGATGCGCGCCATGGCCACCAGCGACCGAAGATCGAGGAGTACGGCGATTCGGTGTTCGCCGTCATGCATTTGCCGGAACTGGTCAAGGGCGAGATTTCGGTCGGCGAAGTCAGCGTTTTTGTCGGCAAGAACTACGTGCTTTCGGTGCGCAACCGCAGCCTGCAGCATTTTCTCGGCGTGCGCGAACGCTGCGAAAAGCAGCCGCAGTTACTCAGCCATGGCGCGGGCTTCGTCCTATATGCCTTGATGGACGCCGTGGTTGATCGCTACTTCCCGCTGATCGACAGCTTCGAATCGGCGTTGGAGAGTATCGAAAAGGAAATCTTCACGCCAGGGTCTGCGCGCTGGAATATTGAGCGTTTGTACGAGCTGAAGCGAAAGACCATGGAGCTTAAGCACGCGGTGGCGCCGCTCATGGAAGCGACAAGCAAGCTGTTCGGCACGCGCGTGCCGCCCGTTTGCGTCGATAGTCGCGACTACTTTCGCGATGTCTACGACCACTTGGCGCGCATCAATGCGACGCTCGATACCTTGCGCGACACGATCGGCACCGGTATCCAGGTCAATTTAGCGATGGTCGCCATCGAGCAGAACGAGATCAACAAACGGCTTGCCGCGTGGGCCGGTATCTTCGCCGTGGTCACCGCACTCGCCGGCATCTGGGGTATGAACTTCAAGGCCATGCCGGAATTGGAATGGACCTACGGCTACCCCTTCGCTTTGATGGTCATCGGTACGGCCGGTGGCTTCCTTTTCTACCGCTTCAAGCGTTCCGGCTGGCTGTAGCTCCCTTGAACGACCAGCGCCCCGACGCCGACCAGTTGCTTGCTCGCCTCAAGGATCAGGAAGCGCGCTGCCGGCGCGGTCGCCTGAAGATTTTCTTCGGCGCAAACAGAAGGACGACCCGGCGCGCGCTAAATACCTGCCCACCGAGTCGGGCGTTGGCTACCGCCAGCGGCTGCCGTAGGCCGCCCTTACTTGCCGAGTTTCTGCTCGATCGTGGCGACGGGGACGGCGCCCGGGACACGCTCGCCATTGGAGAAGACGATGGTTGGCGTGCCATTGACTGCCAACTTATGCCCAAGATCGAGGGATTTTTGTACGGCCGAGGTGTCGCAGTCGCCCTTGCCAGTTGGCGTTGTGCCGTTGACCATCCAGTCGGTCCAGGTCCTAGCTTTGTCGGCGGCGCACCAGATCTGTTTCGATTTTTCCAGCGAGTCCGGCGAGAGGATCGGGTAGAGGAAGGTGTAGATCGTGACGTTGTCGAGCTTGATCATGTCTTTCGCCAGCTTCTTGCAATAACCGCAGTTCGGATCCTCGAAGGTGGCGAAAATGCGCTTGCCATCACCGCGCACCTGTTTGACGGCCAGTTCGAGCGGCAAATCGCTGAACTTGATCGCGGTGAGTTTCTGCATGCGCTCGTCGGTCACATTCTTCATCGTCTTGCCGTCGATCAGCGTGCCGATCATCAGCGCCGAAACCTTTTCGTCGGTGTAGATGATCTGGCCGTCGGCGTAGACTTCATAGAGCCCGAGGTAGGGCGTTTTGGTGACGCTCGTGACCTTGCCGTGGATCTTGGCTTCGACCGCCTTCTTGATGCCGGCTTCGTCGGCCAGGGCCGGCAGGCTGAGCACGGCGGCCAGGGCGAGCGGCAATATCTTCATCAACATAAAATTCTCCAATTTCAGGGGGCTGTGTGGGGGGTTAGAAGGCGCCGAGCGCGTAGCGCACGAGCAGATTTTTGGCAATCGGCAGGCCGTTGGTCAGGCGCATGCCGATGTTGCGCAGGGGTTTGAGTCCCGGTAGATGGTTGCGGAACAGCTGGTGCAGGAGGTGCGTGGTCGATTGCATGAGCAACGTTTCTTCGCGCCGCGCCCGCTGATAGCGGCGCAGCAGGCGTTCGTCGCCGATGTCCTGCCACTCGGGCGTGGACGCCAGCAGATTGGCGAGCACCTTTGCGTCTTGGTAGCCGAGGTTGATGCCATGGCCGGAGAGCGGGTGAATGCCGTGCGCCGCGTCGCCGACTAGCGCCAGGCGCGGCGCGACGGTGTGCGGCACGCGCATCAGGCGCAGCGGGAAGGCGGTAGCCGAGGTGAGCGGAGTCAAAGCGCCCAGTTCATGGTGGCCCGCGGCGCCGACGCGGGTGCAAAGTTCGTCGGCAGGCAGCGCCAGCAATGTCTCGGCGTGCGCGTCCGGGGTGGACCAGACGATCGAGATCCGGTTGCCGGCCAAGGGCAGCCAGGCGAGTACGCCGTCGTCACGAAACCATTGGCGCGCGATGCCGCGGTGCGGGCGCTCGCAGGCAAAGTTGGCGACCACGCCACGTTCGCCGTAGGACGTGTTGATCGCCGGCAGACTGGCCGCTGCCCGCACCCAGGAATCGCGACCGTCGGCGCCGACCAGCAGTCTGGTGGAAAGGACCTGACCGTCGGTCAGCGTGAGCTGCGCGGCATCCGTGTGCATGTCGAGCGCGGCGGGGGTCGCCGGACAGAGCAGCGTGAGATTGCCCTGGCGCTTGACGTTTTCCCACAACTCGCAGGCCATCAGTGAGGATTCGAGAATCCAGCCGAGTTGTGCAACGCCGCTTGCATAGGCCGAGAAGTCGAGCCGCGCGCCGCCGTCGCCGATGATCTGCATGGCGTCGATCGGCGCCATGCGCCCGGCGTCGAGATGCTTCCAGGCACCAATCGCCTGCAGGAACTCGGCGTTGGCCGGGCTGATGGCATAGACGCGTGCATCCCAGCCCGCAGAACGAGAGGGGGCGCGGTTTTCCACGAGGGCGATCTTGAGGCGCGTATCGCGCAGGGCGCAGGCCAGGGCGAGACCGGCCAGGCCGCCGCCGACGATGACGACGTCAAATGCAACGACTTGCATGGTGAAGAAACTCCGTTGAGGGGCGATTGTGCCCTGCCGGGCTAGCGTTTTACAAGCGTTACGGCGCGTGATAAAAGTCTGCCCTCAATGAAATCGACCGCACTTCCCAATACTTGGCGCTATTCCCCGGCTCTCGTTCGTGACGAGTACGACTCGCCGATTGATGCCCTGCTGGCGCTCGGCGTGCCTCGCGACGAGGCGATGGATCTGGTCGCCGCTTCATGGCGGGGAAGCGCGGCAGACTACATTGTGACCGTCGTCCATGGTGGCCGCTCGGTCGCAGTGCTGCCGCTGCCGGCGAGACGCTGGGCGGCGTGCAACGTCTTTTCGGGGAAAGTTTGCGCGACCCCGCACGAAGCCGAGCGGCGACTTGAAAGACTGCTCAGGCGAGGCCAGCGAGACTATATCGGCATGTTTTCCCTGCAACAGGCTGACCTTGAATCATCCTGTTCTGGTTCGAGCGAGTTGGACATTGTCCAGGCAGGACCACGATGAGTCCGCGATTGAACATTGTCTCCGGACAGAAGTCATAAATGCTTTCCAATTCCTGAAGCGAACGGCTTAGGCGGCGCATGAAGCGCCTTCTTCACTTTGAGCGGATTGACGCTTCGCGGGCGGGCCTGACAGCACCATATCCTCAATGTCCGCATGGCTGGCACAACTGGCCATCATTAAACAGTACGTCGAGGAACAGCAACGGTCTAAATGACCGCTAAGGCGCGGGCACAATATGCGGCATTGCTACGTCGGTCTTCCGCGGCACCCCTTTCCACCTTGCCATAATCTCGCTCGCCACGTGTTTTTTCGGGGCGATTTGCGGCACAAGCCCGATTACTTCGCTAACGGTTCCCACCCTGACTTGTCCGGGCTGGTCTTCCCAGCTTCCGGCTGCGAGGGTACTGACCCGGTCGAGTTTGCTCATAAATTCTTCACAGAGCATCGGTCGTCCTATCTACTATGAGGAGACGCCCGCACTCCGGTCCTACGTGACGCCATCGCTCTATCGTGCGCTCCAGAATCACTATCGATGCGCGGCTGCTCATTTGGGGAGGAGAACAAGATGTATGGAGTTGATGTAGGCCAGCTTCGTATGCCTGACGAGAGTTCGTTTCGCTCCAGACCCATCAGCGGTTGATCCAGCAACCGGATGGCTTCTGCTTCTATCTGGTCAAGCACACGATCAGCCGCTCTGACGCTATCTTCGGCAACGTAGAGCCAAGCCTCCAGCAAGTCATTCTAGACGCTGGCTGAATAGAACACTTTCGCCATCAGACCGCCTTTGGTGACGCCAGGATTGCCCTGCCACGCTCCTTGATACTCGACATGCTGACCTCACGGACGCGCCCAGCATTTATATCAGCAACACCTTGGGCAATGTCAGCCTTTGTGACTCACCCGGGGGGCCTTAGCGCATAAAAAAAGCCGCAGACCCTTGCGGATCAACGGCTCTTTGCATTCTTGGTGGTGATGGGCAGAATTGAACTGCCGACCTGTGGGTTATGAAACCAAAAAAAATATGGTTTATTAGAGTTGATTTATATTCCTTATCCGGCCTGTAACTGTCATGAATGCTAGTTGTATCTGAAAGTCCCGCTGTTATTGTGTAGATTTGTATTGCTCGATATACTCTGAATATGCCTACATAGTGCCTACACGGGAGCGTCGAGCGATGAGCAAGCGGGAGAACTTCACGGCTAGCCGGGTAGCTGGCTTCAAGTGCGAACCGGGCAAAACCCAAAGCATATACTGGGACGGAAAGACCCCTGGCTTAGGCCTTCGCGTAACACCTGCGGGGGTGAAGTCGTACATCTTCGAGACTCGCCTGAACGGTAAAACGCTGCGGGTAACGATTGGCGACGTGCGAACATGGGCCATTTATAAAGCGCAGGAAGAAGCAACAAGCCTGAAGGCGATGACCGACAAAGGCGACGACCCGCGCCAAGTGAAGGCAGAGAAGAAGGCGGCGACCGAAGCCAAACGCGAGGACGCGAAGAACGCAGGAGCGCCTGCGATTGACGCATGGAAAAACTACATCGCAGTCAGGCAAGGAAAATGGAGCGCCAGCCATCGCGCTGACCATGCGACCGTGAGCAAGGCCGGAGGGGAGCCGCGCACAAGAGGAAGGCGCAAAGGAGAGTCAGACAAGACCCAACCGGGGGCGCTGTTGCCACTGCTGGCACTGCCACTGGCGCGGATTGACGCGGACCATGTACGTGCATGGCTGAAGGATGAAGCGCTGATCCGGCCAACTCACGCCCGGCTTGCATTTGGCTTACTGCGTGCCTTCCTGAACTGGTGCGCTGACTGCCCCGAGTACCGCGCCCACACTCACACCGACGCCTGCGCCTCCCGACTGATCCGCGACGAGTTGCCGAAGAAGGCTGCAAAGAATGATTGCCTACAGCGTGAGCAGTTGCCGCTATGGTTCGAACATGTCAGCAAGCTGGCAAATCCTGTGCATTCTGCTTACCTTCAAGCCCTGCTGCTGACTGGCGCCCGCCGCGAAGAACTGGCCCCGCTGAAATGGGATGACGTAGATTTTCAGTGGAAAAGCCTCACCATCAAAGACAAGATGGACGGGTGTCGAACTATTCCACTGACGCCTTTTGTTGCCTGGCTGCTAGTTGCGCTCCCGCGACGCAACGAATGGGTGTTCTCAAGCCCAACCGCTGCGTCTGGCAGGCTGATGGAGCCGCGTATAGGGCACAACAAGGCATTGACCGCCGCTGGCTTGCCGGCGCTTTCCCTGCATGGCCTGCGCCGTTCCTTTGGCACGTTGGCCGAATGGTGCGAGATTCCTGCCGGCGTCGTTGCTCAAATCATGGGCCACAAGCCGAGCGCGACCGCCGAGAAGCATTACCGCCGCCGACCGCTCGACCTGCTGCGCATGTGGCACGTCAAGATTGAGGCATGGATTCTGGAACAGGCCGGCATCACGTTCTTGGCCGATGCGCCTATCCTGCGAGTCGCGCCCGATAATCCCGCATGACAATTTTTGTTGTAACGTATAAAGTACAAGTATGCACGATATTCAGGATTATGTGACAGCAGAGGGGCGAGACCCCTTCAAGGATTGGGTTGCCTCCCTTGCTGACCGCATGGCCCGCGCCCGATTGCTGGCGCGAGTGCAACGGATGGCAGCCGGAAACTTTGGCGACTGCAAGCCGCTGGATGGTGGCGTGTGGGAGCTGAAATTAGACCACGGCCCCGGTTATCGTGTCTATTACGCCCGCGCCGGAAGCCGCCTGATTTTGCTGCTGATAGGCGGCGATAAGCGCAGGCAAAAGGCGGATATTGCCGCCGCCCTTGTTTACTGGCAGGACTGGCAGAGGAGAAACAAATGAGCAAGGCATCGCGTCCCCATGATGCGGCAGTAATCGAACTACTTCGAGAAGACCCGGCGTTTGCAGATGAATACCTGAGCGCTTGCACAGAAGGGATAGACGAACCCGGAGGCCGCGAGGCGCTGCTGATGGCATTGCGGCAAGTGGCAGAAGCTCAGGGCGTGGCTGCGGTTGCCGAACGAGCCGGCCTGCAGCGCGAGGGGCTTTACCGGGCTTTGTCGCCCAAGGGAAACCCGACGCTCAAAACTCTGCTGGCAGTCCTCTCTGGTGCAGGGTTGCGTTTGGCTGTGACGCGAAGCGACGATAGGCCGCATCCAGCCTGACGCCGGGAAAAATGAGTGAGCAACGATTTAACTGCGTTGGGATGCCATCGAGGACACGCGCAGGCGGCCAGCATGCGCGCCCGGGCAGAACTGACGTGGCTTTGCACGGTCTGCTTTGGTAGCAATTAACCGTTCAGATTTTTCTCCAATTCCTTTGCCAATTGATCCGACATACTGTCTGTTATCGGCTCAGGAGTATTTTCGCAAAGGACAGGCAGCTCATCAGGTACGCCTTCAGGGTCAATTCCAGTGCCGACAATCTCAACTTTCAGCGCGCCTAGCTTTATATTCTCCACAGCATTTGCTTTTAATATCAACTCAACAAGTTTCTTGTCCATCGCTTGAAATTGATCGCGTGACACATGCATCATATTGTAGTGGCCATTTGGCTCATCGATCCAGAAGACGATCGCCTTCGGCTCAAGGGGTGTTCCATTGACCAACGTGTCGAATCGTGCGTTGGCTTCTTCGCGCGAATCGTGCAACACCTCTAAACGAAAATTCTCAATACGCCGTTGGACAAAAAGATAAAGCGCGGAAACGAAAACCGTGCAAAAAATAGAACTCAGGATAGGAGCATACCAGCGCGCCCACCAATCTGAGAGCATCTCTGTCCGATAACCATAGGCTTTCCCCCAGGTGTCAAGTAGCTCATTGTTCAGGGATATGTAGAAAGGGTGGTCAGGCAAACTGATGTTCTTCTTGCCATCGCGAAACGGCTTCACGAAATCGAAATCTGAAGCCAGCACTTTGGCGAGTTCTGCGCAGAGCTTGCTCGGTTGATCGCACGCGGCGAATCCATCTGCGACGCTCTTGATCCGCTTGCGCAAGGGCTCACATGGGGCCGAGAGCTTATCGCAATCGCTGAGAGTATAGGCCATCCCTTTAAGGGGAATGACTTCGGTCCATTCCGCCTTTCCATACATGGCGGAAATCTCCTCGACTTTCGCCAATTGCGTTGCATTGTCATTGTTTGCGCGAATTGCGCCAGAAAAAGCCATTAGGATGATTGCGAAAATTACGTGCATCACAAACCCCTCAGCAAATTTTCAGAACGAACAAAGTGAAAACGATTTCGAACGTCCTCTGATATCACCAGTGTTTCACCGGTGCTTTTCCATCGTCCTGTCCCTGGCTCCCGAATCCATAGAGGTAAAGGCCTGTCCAGATGCCCTCGATAACAGCTGATGATTCCCTGAATGTTCGTGACGTAAAGAACGGCGACGCAACATCTGTTTACAATTGACTGGACGTTAGCTAGCAACGCTTGATCCAAATCACGGCCGCGTTTGGGTGTTAGCTCGACTTCCAGCGCAGCCCAATGCCCCTGTGTGGCAGCGGTTCTCACCAACGCGTCCGGCCGCTTTTTCCCAGACAGGTCTGCCTCGTGAATAAGTCGCTCCGGACGAAACTCAGTGATGTTGGGCAAGGCTAGAATGGCCTGCTGGACTGCGAGTTGATGTTTCACCAAACGGTGCACAATGGACCCGGAGTCGGTATCGTAATCCACTAATTCTTCCGATAACGAGAGAGCTTTCGCAAGGCCATCCTCAGTCAGCATGTACACCTTGTTGCAGCGAATGCTGGGTGCCTGAACGGCGCGAACTAGTCCTTTCTTCTGCAATTGAGCCAGATATCCCGTTTCGGAGATGCCGAGTTTGCGACGAACGTTCGCTTCAGTCGAGTAGTGGCAGAGTAGTAGCCACTGCAAGGCCGTTTTGATCTTTGTCGAACTAGCTTGTTGAGGCGTAATGCCGGGAGGGAGAAAGGCTCGGGGGCTTGTGCGCATAGATGTCTCGATAGCTGTTGCACTGGATGCATATACAGTATATGACCGCAGCTAGCCAAACAGCTGTAGCCCTGAGGAAAAACGCTGCGGTTCCCGGTTATTTGTGGTATTGCTGCAACAAAAAGCTCGTCGATAGACTGTATAAGTGTTGTCTTATCAATTTGTTACAGAGCGAATGCCTACGACGATCGGCTGCTCGGTAGATTGTTATTCTGGGGACGAGCTTCGCAGTTTCAATTGCTCCAATTTTGTCCTTACTCCTCTTGTGGCGACCCCTGAACCAATGGTAATTCGGTAGCCTTCTCCCCAACTCCGGAGAACTGACCTCGCCGTGCGTGGCGAATTGCCGGTGACGCCAAAAAGATTCAAAATATGAGCACTCAGTATCTCTGTTGCGCCACTTCAGGGCCAATACTCGAAGGCCCTGAGACATCGTGTGGACGGCGGCCTGAATTTCGGCGAAATCAGGTAATTTGGAAACCAGCGGTTTCGAAGACCCTACCAACATCCAGCGTTTCCTGGCCACAACGTTGAATGCGGAAACGCCACAAGAATGAAGAAAGTAGAGCCAGAAGAGCTTTTGGAAAAAGCGCGACCGAAG
>Ga0209125_1000987_pt1 | contig 30488 bp, 36 predicted proteins | sample BarGraIncub1131A_FD_184503 | JGI IMG/M metagenome (GOLD analysis project Ga0209125, IMG submission 184503) | Arctic peat soil microbial communities from Barrow, Alaska - Barrow Graham LP Incubations 11-31A (SPAdes) (version 2) | ecosystem: Environmental > Terrestrial > Soil > Wetlands > Peat... | reverse complement strand
CTGAAGAAACAAAGCATCTCCGAGAGATGTATGTACTATTGAATAAGGGGCTGTGTACAATGCAGCTGCAAGTGTAGAATTTGAAAATGTAGACATCGTAGATGAATACATTTCAGGAAAAAGCTTTCCTTTTGCCAGTGCGAATTTTAGTGGCTTTAAATTTCTGTCGGAACCTAAAGTGCCTGTAGATTCCTGTGACACAGATAAATTGTTATGTATGACCGTTATTGTCTTACCTATGCTGTCAGCTTTTACATTGAGATTAACGAAAAAGGTGCCCGATAATAATATAGAAATACTGAGGACAACTGATAAAAGTTTTTTGTTTTTCATGAAGAACCCTCCCTTTATTAATATAATATATTATCAAACAAATTAAGATTTGTTTACTTTATTATACAATTATAACAAACATATAATCAAATAAAAATAGTATGACTTTAAATAAATGGAGGAATACAATGAGAAATACTCTTATTAAGAAGATAATGGAACCGTTTTTGCATTCGCGTGATGGCATTATAATCGAAGTTAACAAGGAATTTGTTAATTTCACAGGTTTTACAATGGATGAATTGTTAGGTAAATCGCTTATTGAAATAGGAAATTTGCTAAAAATTAATCCGAAGATACTTCTTGATAGTATTAGCAGTCAGTGCTCAGGATATTTATTTACTAAGTCCCTTAATGCAAGGGAAGTGAGTATATCATTTTTAAATGGTATCAAAACAAATGAAAAGATATATACTTTTGTTGAGAAACTAAATTCCAGACTTGAAGACAAACTCATTTTTATTGAACAAACATTTACTGATAACATTCAGGGCTTAGCTGTTTACAGTGTACCTGATTTAATATTACTTAAAGCTAATCAAAAATATCTTGATTTTTTGCAACCATCTTTTAATAAAGAGGAAAATAGTATAGGTAGATCGATTAATGAAATTGTAACAGGATTTGTAGGAAGTCAAGTGGAAGTTATTTGGGACAATGTTCTTGAAACTCAAAAGACCAGCAGCACAAAAGAATTCAGATATAATAAGCTTGAGAGAGGCATAACTAATTGGGATTCTATTTTAACACCTATATCTGAATGGGGGGAATTGAAATACATATTTGTGACTACCAATGAGGTTACAGAAAATATTTTAAATAAACAAAGTATAAAAAGGCAAAATGAGATAATTAAAGAACAAAAGGAATTCTTGAACAGAATGATAGATACTTTAAATTTACCTATTATTAGATTATCATGCCCATACTTAAGAATTGTGGACATTAATAAAAAGGCGTTTAATATCATTAAATCTTTGAGACCTAATGTTAGTTTAATAGGTCAAATAAAAGATATGAAGGTGGAAGATTTATTTAAAATATTCAAATCAAGCGAATATAAACACTGTGTTAGTGGAGTGTTAAAGGAAAAGAAAACTACATACTTGAATAAAGAGAAACAAATTATAAATGGAGAAGAGGTATATTGGAATATTATCTTTGAACCAATGCTTGATGTAAATGGGGAAATCCAGGAAATATTAATTTTAATAATAGATGTTACTCCTGAAATAAAGTCTAATCTAATTATAGAAAAAGCTTTGAAATCCCAGGAAGAACTTATTGTTAATATATCCCATGAGCTTAAAACACCATTAAATGTTATATATTCAACGGTTCAGTTACTTAAGTTGTATTACAGTAATGGGTCACTTGACGAAAATAAGGATTCGGTTATTAAATATATTGACTCCATGAAGCAAAACTGTTATAGGTTAACAAGACTTATTAATAATATAGTTGATACATCAAAAATTGAAGCAGGATATTTTGTATTAAACTTATCAAATAACAATATAGTTGAAGTTATAGAGGAAATAGTGATGTCTGTAACTAATTATACTGAAAGTAAAGGTATAAATATTATTTTTGATATGGATATTGAAGTAAAAGTTATTGCTTGTGACCCTGAAAAGATAGAGAGAATAGTATTAAATCTTTTATCAAATGCGATAAAATTTTCAGAGTTCGGGGATGAAATATTAGTAGAGGTTAAGGACAAGAATGAATTTGTTGAAATATCGGTGAAAGATAATGGTATAGGCATGGAAGAAAAGGACCTTAAAATGATATTTGATAGATTTAAGCAATTAGACTCATCACTATCAAGAAATTCAGAAGGTATGGGTATTGGCTTGAGTTTAGTTAAGTCTATTATAGAATTACATGGTGGCAGTATATATGTTGAAAGTGAATTGGGGAAAGGAAGTAAGTTTACAGTTATGCTCCCTTCAAACGAAGTATTTAAAGAAAATATGCTTTATAAAAGCAAAATGAGAAGTAAGAATGAGAATATACGAGTGGAACTTTCAGATATTTCTTCTTAATATTAGTTAAGTAGTCAGTAAAACCAGGCAAAAATGGGAACAAAAACTCCTGTTTACCGTCTGGTTTCTTTTTTTTATCACCAAATCGAAATATTTAATGGAAGATACAATATATTACTTTACAGTATAGAGTAGTTTGTGGTATAAATAAGTAAAGGAGGTGTCATATTTGGAAATAGATAAGGAAATGATAAAAGGTTATATTGAGAGCATAATACTGAGTCTATTAAAAAGCGAAGACTTATATGGCTATGACATTTCAAAAAGGATACGAAGTATTAGCAAAAATACATTTGAGATAAAAGAAGGGACACTATACGTTGTTTTGAAAAGACTGGAAAACAACAAATTAATTTTACCTTATTGGGGTGATACTGAGAGTGGTGGGGGTAGACGTAGGTACTATAAAATTACTATTGAGGGAGAAAATTATTTATCTAATAGAAAAGAGGAATGGAGTTTTTTTAAAGGGATTATCAACACATTCTTAGGGGAGGAATTGCTATGAAAAAGATTGATAATTATATAGATTTATTATATAAACATATGGATGGGAAATCTGAAGATGTTCAAACATTAAAACAAGAAATGAAAGAACATTTATTGGAGACTGTGGAAGGATTAAAAGCAGAAGGATGTAGTGAAGTCGAAAGCATTGAAACTGCTATTAGTAGATTTGGTGAAGGTAGGCAAATAGAAGATGAATTATCAAAAGTCTTTAAGACTGAAAAGAAATTTGCAAAAGTTTTATTAAAAGTTGCTATTTTCTTGCTTGTAATATTCCTAACCACTTTATTACCCTACGTAATAATTGGTACAATTAACAGCAATAAATCAGTTGCAAATAACAATGAGTTTAATAGGAATATTGATATTAAACTTATGGAAGGCAAGTGTAAGCCAATGATGTTATACCAAAAGAGGATATAAAAAATACTGGATACATATATCCTTCGGATATTTCTCAAAATGAATTATACGGGTTAGGTTATACTAGAACAATTGAAACTAACACTAATAAATGGGAAGTTTATTATGCTATGAATCAATTGGCTTTACCCAATTATATGCCAAACGTGAAGTCAATTGGTATCCTGTGTTTTGCGGGTTATTGGGTGTTCTTTGGTTTGTGGGGTGTGATAAATACCTATCATGAAAAGAAATTCAGTGTATCTTGGATAATATTATTTTTTACCCTTAATATATTTGCATTATTTCTTTTAAAAGTTGATGAGATTCCATGGTTTAGGGAATTAAAAGCGCATAGAACCTAAAAAAAATTACTTATAATCATAAGCAGCATAATAGAAACACTGTTATTAAACATAGCCAAGCTATTAAAAGGGGGTATAGATATGACAAAAGTAAATAAATTTATTGACTCAATGTATAAAAGACTGGATGGAACATCAGAAGAAATTAATATATTAAAGCAAGAGATGAGAGAACACTTAATACTTACAATAGATGAACTTAAAAGTGAAGGATATACTGAAGAGGATAGCATAAAAATAGCGCTGCAAAGATTTGGAGATAAAAAGCAAATTGGAAAAGAGCTTATTAGTATATTTAATATAAGAAAAATGGTTGTTACTTGGGTTTTGGCTTCAGCTTTGATATTTCTAACAATTTTAATAGCTTTATTAATATGTGAATCTATAGGAAATAACTACTTAGAAAAAAGTTACAAAAACTCTGGACAAGCGGAATATGATTATCTAATTTCACATATTGGTAATCGAATAAAAAAGGACAAGGGTGTGACAAAAGACAACATAGATATGATAATTAGTGGTAGTAAGGAGGCACTTCTTGGAACGGATACAAGGCTTAAAGATGTTAGAATAATCAAAGTACCCAAAGATGTAATATATGGAGACTTTTTAATGAATATTAATTATAGCAATTCTGACTATAATTATAAGGGTGAATTTTCAAAATTAAGTACTAGCTATGTAGTTTTCGGGAATTCAGTACAAACTAGTAATGCTACTTGGTATATTGAAATTAGAATAGCTAAGCTCCTAGATAAAGATTTCAATAACATGGTTGATTTTACTTATAAATTGTCACGATTAAATTTAATATGCCTTGCATTATATTGGATACTTTTTGGGGTCTGGGCAAGTATAAAGGCTTATAAAGTAAGAAGATTACATATAATTTGGATTATAATGTTTTTCACTTTGAATTTAGTTGGGTATATAGCATTTAAGGTAACTGGGGAAGCGAACAAAAGAAATATTATATAATTTGTTATTCTAGCTTAAATAAATCTTCAAGATAGGTAAATGTATCGGCGAATTCTCCGGATTTTATCATGGATTGAATGTGTTTTGGAGTTGCCCACATTGCTCCACAAACCTCTTCAGGTTGATAAATAACTTCCGAAATATCTACTTCCTTCTTGAATAGCCATACATCAACAAAATCGGGGAAGTTATTGTGCTGCCTTTTTAGTCTAAAAAGATATTTTCCATTTGTAGCAGATAAGTCTATACCGATTTCTTCTTTCACTTCTCTTAATGTGGCTTTTAGACTATCCTCTCCAACAATTGCTGAACCAACGGTGGTTTCCCATATGTTAGGCAAAGTCACCTTGTTTGGTGTGCGTTTTGAAATTAAAAATCCCCCGCTTTCATTTTCTATCCATACATGAACTACGAGATGGTATTCATCTTGTCTCATAGGTTTCCCACGCTCAACAGTCTTACCTGTTTTTTTCCCCATTAAAATCAAGTATATCCCAAAGTTCCATTTAATGTCCTCCCATTTAAACTTACTTACTAATCATATAAATAATCTTCATAAACAATTATACAGAATATTACTTGAAGCTTCAAATATTTAACATAGTTCTAGGTAGCCTGTCTTATGGAAGTAATAGGTAGATATGTGTATAATGTTGGTATGACAATAAATGAGGATTTAATAGAAAAAAAGGAAGTGGAATTTTGGAATTAATCAAAGAGATATATGAAAAAGATATTGGTTACAATTGTGAAAACACAGACATTGCTTATAAACTTAGAAAAGCAACAAGATCCATAGTAATAACTAATTCAGGGAAAACAGCATTATTATATGTATCAAAACACAACTATCATAAGTTGCCAGGGGGAGGAATTGAGGCAGGTGAGGATATAGAGACTACTTTACATCGTGAAGTAATGAAGAAATTAATAACGGGTTTCAATTAAAATGGGTTTCCTTTGAGGATGCTATATCAATACTTGAAAAGGATATTACAGACAATTATGTTGGAAAATTCATTCAAAGTAGAGACTTGTTGTTTCTAAAGAGAGCTTGCGATATTTTAAATTTAAATAAGTAAGGTGGGTTATAAAAAAAGTTATGAAAAATAAGCAAGCACGGTTAGTAAGTATACCTTTTATATTAATAGGGTTTATAATTCTTATACTTGTTTGGTTTGAGCTATTGGATGGCCAAATTGGAGTAAAGTTAATATTTATATGCTTAGGGTGTCAACAATTATTTATTGGGTTAATAGCCTATAAAGAAGATAAGAAAAAAAAGCTTATATTTTATTTGGAATAGTTTGTTTTTTGACAGCATTCTGTCTTGTATTAAAAACATATCATCTTATATAAACCAAACCGATAAATCAGAGTTTACGTTATACATATAGGAGGTAAATATGTTTCCAAATAGAGAAATGGCTGAAAAGGAATTAGAGATAGCTGGACAACTAAATAAAGGACCATGGACAGAGCATTCTATCCTCTTGGAAAAGAGTACGCTCATCTTCTACAAGTGAGTGGTGAGTTTTCACTTGCATAGGCTAGCTTAATATAACTAATTATTTTATTATTTTTGGGGCATAATAATAGCATTAAGTAATGAGAAAGTAGGTAATGATGATGCCTAAAAAAACTACTAATGATATTTTGTTTGGTGTCCAAAAGCAGCAACTTAAGCACTTGTCATCTGATGAGTATAAAGCCTTAAAAGAATTATGCTTTTTATCTAAAAACATATACAATGTAGCACTGTATAATGTTAGACAATGTTTCTTTGCTGAAAAAAGGTTTCTTACTTACGAAAGCAATTATCATCTTTGTAAGTCTAATGAGAATTATGCTCAACTTAATTGTAACTCAGCTCAGCAAATTATTAAAGTAGTAGACAGAAACATGAAATCATTTTTTGCTTTAATTAAAATGGCTCAAGAGGGAGATTATCAATATAAAGATATTAGTCTTCCGAGATATTTGAAAAAAGATGGATATTTCAATCTTATTTTTGGTGAATTTAACTCTTCAAAAGATACATTTATAGTACCTATGTCACCTTCCTTTAAAAGGCTTTATGGCAAGGTCGAAATTAATATACCCTCGAACTTAAAAGGAAAACTGATTAAAGAAGTTAGAATACTCTCAAAAGACAATGCAAGGTTCTTTGAAATTCAATGGATATATGAAATCCAAGAATTCATGGGAAATTTAGATAAAAATAATACACTTGCTATTGATCTCGGAGTGAGTAACTTATGTACTTGTACTACCAATAATGGCAATGCTTTTATAATAGATGGTAAAAAGCTAAAATCAATTAATCAATGGGCTAACAAAGAAAACAGTAGACTTCAGAGCATTAAAGATAAACAGAAAATTAAAACAACTACTAAAGCTCAAAGAAGATTATGGTATAAAAGAAATAATAGAGTTAATGACTATCTAAGTAAGACCGTTAAGATTATCATTGATTATTGCTTATGTAACAATATAGGTACTATTGCAGTCGGATATAATCTTGCCATTCAAAAAGAAGTAAGGCTTGGTAAAATTAATAACCAAAACTTTGTTAATATCCCAATAGGATATATCAAGCAAAAATTGAATTACCAATGCCAAAGATATAATATTAACTTATTGAGCAAGAAGAAAGTTATACATCAAAAGCAGACTTTTTAGCAAATGACAATATTCCTATTTATAATGATGCTGAAAAGAAGACTTATACTTTTAGTGGTAAAAGAATATCACGAGGGCAGTATAAATCCCAGACGGGTATTGTATTAAATGCAGATGTGAATGGCTCATTAAATATAATGCGTAAATCAAATATTAAAAACATAAACCTAATTAACAATGAGTATTTAAATCCAATAAGAATAAAAATAGCTTAAATGTAGCCTGCGAGCATTAGCTTACAGTGTAGGGCGTACTTGGACACGCCAAAAGGAATAAGGCTCCCTAATTAAATTAGGTTGAAAAGTAATTAGCAAACTTCCTTATAAAAAAGAATCTCCCACCTCTTTTTAAAGGTGGAGGGAGGGTTCAACAATGTAGGATTAGCGGCTCAAATAATTGCTGAGAAATGTAGTAATCTTAACCCAGACAAAGCATATGTGTTAGGACTTCTTCATGATATAGGTAGAAGATACGGTGTAAGTGCAAGAAGACATGGTATTGACGGATATAACTTTGTGATGGAAAAAGGTTGGGATGAAGTGGGTAGAATTTGTTTGACACATTCATTCCCCGTTCCTGACTTTAAAAAGAAATAGGCAAAAATGATATGAGTGATGAAGAAAGCGAATTTGTTAGGAAGTATATTAATTACATAACTTATGATGACTACGATAAACTGTTGATTGTTTGTGATTCTCTTGCAGATGCTCAAGGCTTTTGCATGTTAGAAAAGCGGTTTGTTAATACAACAAGACGCTATGGAACATTTTCATTTACCGTGGAACGTTGGAATGCAACATTTGAAATGAAAGAGTATTTTGAACAACAAATGAATTGTTCTATGTATGATATTCTTCCCAATGTTAAAGAGGCCACATTTATAGATGCACCACTATGGAAACCACCAGTGAAATAGACAAAGGGAAGTACGGAAAGTTTATGAAGTAAAAGACCAGTATTAGTAACCTTTATTGTTGATTTAAATATCCTTAATATATTCCTGCTGATAGTTTCATTTTTACCAAAACCAAAATTTATTGAACAATTAGGAGTCCAGTTCTACCCTACACCAACTTTCTCAGAGGGTATAATTAAAATATTAATGATTATAAGTCTTCTAATAATATCTTATGGATTTCTGAGGCTAAGAAGTTGGGGTTATTGGATGATGATAGCTTATAATTTATTTTTTTTCGTAGTATCTATGATTTTTTTATTAACACAAAATGTACAATCCTATAATACACCGGGTTATATAATATCAATTTTAGGGTTTATAATCACTTTCTCATCGAAACGATATTTTATTAATGAGAATAAGTCTTCATAATATTGTGAAATATCTCTGACTATTTATTCGAAAGGATTTGTTAAGCATGAGTAAAATTGCTGTTATTGGATGTGGTGGAGCAGGTAAGTCAACCTTTTCAAGAAGCCTTGGTAAAATATTAAATATTCCTGTCTATCATTTAGACAAACTAAATTGGAAACCAGGTTGGGTTCCTACTCCGAAAGATGAGTGGGATGAATTAGTAGGTAATCTTGTTTCTAAAGAAGAGTGGATTATTGATGGGAACTATGGAAGAACCTTAGATATTAGATTGGAAAATGCTGACATGATAATTTTTCTTAATTTGCCGATGTACCTTTGTATTTATAGAATCGTAAAGCGTAGATTGATGTATCAGGGGAAGTCAAGACCAGATATGAATGAAGGATGTTTGGAAAAATTGGACATTGATTTTATTAGGTGGGTATGGGGGTATAATAAAAATCAAAAACCTAAAATTTTAGATAAGCTAAAAAAGTATTCAGATGAAAAAAATGTTATTATCTTAAATAATTTACCAGAAGTAGACAAGTTTATTGATGATTTAAAGAACAATAGATATAACCAAAAGGAAGATTAATTAGAGTGCTTTTAAATCAAATTGGGAGTTCACCATTAATGTTAGCATTACATATAATGTAGTAGAATATCCAATTATTAAGAAAGGGTAGGTATATATGTATGCCTGTGTTGTCAACATTGAGTTTAGGTTCAGTAGGACCATATGTAAAAAGACTCCAAATGAATTTAAATGGATTAGGCCTTAATTACAATAATTTTGCTACTAATGGTATTTTTGATACGAAAACAAAGAATGTAGTAGAAAATTTCCAGGACAGGTTTAAGATAAAACGAAGTGGAATTGTCACACCCGTTACATGGTATGTACTTATTGAAAATGTCAAAGCAATACAAAGAGAGCTAACTCTGAGAGGATATAATGTAGCACAAGTTGATGGATGGTTTGGTCCTGCTACAATAAATGCACTAAGAAGATTCCAAAAAAATAATAAGCTTTATCAGGATGGCATTGTAAATCCAAGGACAAGGCAAAAAATGTTTAACCCATATCCAAAGGATAATTTTGAAAATCGCCCAAGCTCAAGTGCGATAAGTTCGCTAGATCCATATGTTGGTTTCCTTGCAGGGCGGTTTCTTGAATTGGCTCATGCCAACAATTTAAATATCCGTATTAGTAATGCATTTAGAAGCTGGGCTGAGCAAGATAGATTATATGCTCAGGGTAGAACCATTCCAGGTCATACAGTTACCAATGCCAGAGGCGGAGATTCTTATCATAACTGGGGATTAGCTTTTGACGCTGTGATATATGAAAATGGCAGGATATCAAATAACATAAATGAATATAAAAAGATGGGCCAGATAGGACAACGAGTGGGTCTGGAGTGGGGTGGAACTTTTAAAAGCATTGTTGACTTGCCTCATTTTCAATATACCTTTGGCTTGAACACCTGGAAACTTCTTGAAGGGGTAAGACCTCCAAAATAGTTTTAATTGTCACAACTTAATATCAAAAATAAGAATGCACCGGATAATATAGCATAAATAAGGGCCTAAACTACATTAGTTTAGGTCCAATAAATTTATCTTACTATAACTGAAACACCGTCGGGGATTACTGTTATTTTTGCATCCTTTCCTGTGATTTCAAAGGCTCTTTGTATGGCTTCCTCATAAGTATAGGCATGCTCCATATGCATTTTAACTTTAGACATAAATGATCCTCCTTATATTCCAAAGAACTTAGCACCAAAGAATACAATTAATCCTAAGATTACTACATATACTAAACAGAATTTCATAGTTGCCTTTAATATTTTGCCTTCAGCTCCTACAATTCCAGTGGCGGCTGTGGCAACTGCGATACTTTGAGGTGAAATCATTTTACCGGCAGTAGCTCCACCAGTATTAGCAGCAGCTAACCAATATGGACTCATGTTTAAATTTTTAGCAACCTCAACTTGTAAAGTGCCGAATAATACGTTAGAAGATGTATCACTGCCAGTTACAAAGGTACCTAATGCACCTATAACTGGGGCAATTAATGGATAAAACCCTCCAGTTGCTGCAACTACCACTATAGCAATCGATGTAATCATTCCACTATAACTCATAACCTTAGCAAGAGCTACTATGGCAACTATTGTAATTGCAGATGTAGTCATTTGTTTACAAGTATCCATAAATACTTTTACTACAGCATTAAACTTAGCTCCCTGAACAAGTCCGCCTATAAAGGTAGCTAGGATTATAAGTGTCCCCGGATTAGCGAGCCATACAAATGTACTAAATTTCGCATGCGGACCATTATATATTTTAAAAGAGGATTGTATAGCTGATAATGGTTTATTAATTCCTGGAACTAATGAACTAGTGATTAATATAAAGGTAAGAACTAAGATAAATGGTACCCAAGCCATTAATCCTTGCTTTAAAGATATATTAACTCTATCTTTAGCTACAGTATTCTTATAGAATATTTTTGCTATTGCAACTGTAACAATAATGCAGATTATTGAACCGAGTAGTGCGGGGAGCTCAGCACCCATGTATTTAGCTATTAGAAGTTCTGGCAGGGCAAAAGCTATCCCAGATGCAAGAGAAATAAGCACAACACCTTTTATAGCCTTTACACTTTTACCAGTTAACATCACCAAAACTAATGGTACAACAATAATTAATACAAATAATTGAATTCCAACTGCATAGCTTAAAGTAGCTGGGTTAAGTCCTGCTACTTTTGCCAAGGTTGTAACAGGTAGACCTATTGCTCCAAAAGCTGTTGGCGTTGTATTTGCAATAAGACATATTATTGCTGCAAATATAGGATCAAAGCCAAGTGCGGCTAAAATACTTGCAGGTATTGCGACTGCTGTACCAAATCCTGCAATTGCTTCGAGAAACCCACCGAAACCCCAAGCAACAATTAAAACTAGTATTCGCTTATCAGTTGTAATTCCTATCATCATATTCTTTATTACATCCATACTTTTTGTATGAATGGATAGGTTGTAAGTAAATACTGCTGCAATTATTACTAGGATTATCGGCCATATTGCTAGTGCCGCCCCCTCTATTGTGGCAGTAAGAGCTTGACTAATTGGCATTTTCCAAACTAGTATTGCAAGTATTAATGTAATCACAAGCGTAATTGAACAGGTTTTATATCCTGGTATTTTTAATATGCCTAAAGAGACCATTAGCCATACAATGGGAATAAGTGCTATGAAAAATAATATATAATTGTTCATCTTTTATTACCTCCTCGTCTTTAGTATTATAAGCCACAATATTAAAAACCACTACAAAAATCATTTTTTTACCGTTGAAATCTTTAAAGGATATTTAAGATGTAATTTGTTCTATTAATAAATTTTACATGGATTTAATATTCTTAGTATCAAATGCTTTCAATACCTTCACAATAGTTGTAATGTGCCAATGAATGTTTATACAATTATACAGAATATTACTATAGGCATCAAATAGTTTATATATTTAAATTGTATATTAATTGTTATAATATACTTAGGATTTGTAAAAATCGCTCATAAAGCAACTACAGGTTTCTATTAGAAACACTGGGTTGGTTTGCATTTTTACTGACGAAAGCACAATTAAAGCATAAAGTCGATTTAGGAGGTGTATAGTATGAGATATATTAGATTGTATTGAGTGTTTTTTAAACAAAGTCTCATGAAATTAATGGCATATAAGGTTAATTTTTTACTTGTATTTATTACGAATCTTGCTTATTTTGTCGTGCAGCTTATATTTCTTCAAGTGATTTTTTCACAGGTGAATTCATTGGCAGGTTGGACAAAGTATGAAATGTTCTTTTATATGGGAACTTTTAATATAATTGATGCTTTGTGGGCTTTTGGACCATATTTTAATTTGGTTGGGATACCTGGACTTATTAGAAGTGGAATGCTAGATTATTATATTACCAAACCAGTTAATTCTCAATTTATGCTAAGTTTAAGAAATGTAGAAATTGGTTCTTTAGTTAGTGTACTCGGAGGTGTTTCTATAATAGGATATGCACTAGTTAAAGGGAATATGGTACTTACAGTTGGTAGCACTATTTTATATGTTATTACTATTTTCCATGCATTACTAGTTGAATATGCTGTTTACTTCATGTTGACTTGTTTATCCTTCTGGATAATTAAGGCTGATTTTGTAGAGAAAGTTCATGGCATATTATGCTATATGTCAACTAGACCTGTAGATATTTACAAAGGAGCTACACGATTTATCCTTTGTTATATACTACCTTATGGCTTGATTATAACAATTGCCTCTAAGTCTGCAATAAAGGTTATTGATCCACTTGAGTACTTTGTCTTTCTATTATTGAGTTGGTGTTTTTTTGGCGCATCAATATTACTGTGGAAATTATCGATAAAAAGATACACCTCTGCGAGCTCGTAAAGACGATATTATGGTATTAACCTAAAGATACAGTTCTCAAGTTTAATCTGCAAAAAATGCAATTAACTGTCCAAAAAAGGATAATGAAAAGAATATGAATATAATATAAAACATAGTAAAATGTAAATATATACACATTATAGATTTATTTTGAAATGTGCTTTTTTTATAACCATGAGATTTATAAAGCATGTGTTTAAAAAGTAGGGGTAAAGTCATGAAGTATAATTCTATAAAAAAAACTATAGTGTCATGTTTGCATTCATTCAGTAGCATTATAACCCAGGCCAATAAGGAATTTATTCAATTCACAGGTTTTTCAAAGGATGAGCTACTTGGTAAATCACTTTTAGAAATTGAAGCTATGTTAAGAATAAATTCACAAATACATCTTGATAATATTAGCGTTAAGTATTCTGGATATATATTCACAAAGGCCTTAGAGGCAAGAGAGATGAATATATCACTTTTTCATAATACTGTCACAAATGAAGAAGTATATAGTTTTGTTGAGAAACCCAATTCCAGACTTGAGGACAAGATGATTTTTGTAAAACAAATGTTTACTGATAATATATCAGGTGTAGCTATTCACAGCATACTTGATTTAACTTTGCTTAAAGCAAATCAAAAGTATCTAGATTTTATGGATTCTCCTTTTAAAGAACAGCAAAATAGTATAGGTAGTTCTATTAGAAAAATTATAAATGGATTTGAAGGGAGCAAAGCTGAAGAGATTTGGAACACTGTTGTTGAAACACAAAAGACCAGCTATGTAAAAGAATTTGCGACTGATTCATTTTAGAGAGGCGTAACTTATTGGGATTCCTTTCTAACACCTATATTTGAAAACGAAAAGATGAAATACATATTTGAAACTTCGATTGAGGTTACTGAAAGGGTTTTACAAAATAAAAATTTAGAGCAGCAGAAGGAATTAGAGGCTATCATAGAAAATATATCTGATGGTATCTCTATTTTTGATGACAAAGGGAAATATGTGCTATTTAACAAAACTGCAAGAGCAGTGTCACCTATATCTTTTGAAAAAACATATAAGGTAGGTGATAGGAATAATAAATGTGAGCTATATGATATTGATGGAAATACAATTAACCCGGAAAATATTCCAGCCCGTAGAGTTATGAGGGGCGAAAAATTAAAAATATGAGAATGAAATTAAAATTTCCTCATAAAACATTGCAAATAGATGTTAGTGGCACACCTATTTATAACAGTGAAGGAGAATTTACTTTAGGTGTACTTTCCAGACAGTTATCACTAAAAATGATATATATGAATTGCCAATAAAGATTCATACAGAATTAATAGTAAGCAGATGGACTGACTTTGCTAATAAACATATTAATGAAGATAAGGTTGCTATATTTGAATGCTGTTTTATTCAAAATCCAGTAACGGTGAGTATGGTTAGAAATAACTCTCCTAAAGAGGTTACTATGAATTATATAAATAGTTTAGCTGAAAAAATTGTGCCCTTAGAGCCTGTCTTAATATATGTAGAACAAGAGACTATTAAAGTATCCTTTAATAGAGCTGTAAGTGAAAGATCAAAAGAATGGATTGATGGATTTACAGACTATTATACAAGACAAGGTTATGGTTTGTACAATAATCTAAATGTGTTAGACGGAGTTATGCAAGTACTTGAAGCAAGAAGTAAACTCGAAAGAGAGATTTATGATTCACTTATATTAGTTAAGTATAGAGTTGATAACTCTACATTTAATCTGGACTTACTTAAATCTCAGATTGGCTCTATTATAGATGCCCACTTATAATTTAGTAGTGCTTAATTCTTAATTACTATTGAAATAATATTAATTAGCAATTATAATAATATTAATTTAATAATATTTTTTAGGTACTTTCGAGTTTAAAGAGGAAAGCGGTGAAAATCCGCTACAGCCCCCGCTACTGTAGACGTAGACGAATCTAAACCACTGATTAATAATTGGGAAGGTTGGAGGAGATTGACACGTGAGTCAGGAGACTTGCCTAAGAATTTGGTAATCCTTCGGGTGGGAATGGAAAATACTTATAAAATGCATTTTTTGTAAATTTATATACTTCCACCTTTTGGCGGGGGTATTTTTTTGCATATTTTAATAAAACAAATCAAATCATAATAAGGAATAAATATAAGGCAAGTATTTGGTAAGATGAGCTAGAAAAGGAGATTCAAAATGGAAAAAGGTTATATTCAAGTTTATACAGGTAATGGTAAGGGAAAAACTACAGCGGCTCTTGGGATTTCTTTAAGAGCAGTCTGTGCTGGTAAAAAAGTTTTTTTTGGTCAGTTTGTTAAGGGAATGAAGTATAGTGAACTTATGGCAGTAAATTATTTGCCAAATTTTACAATGCATCAGTTTGGACGGGATAGCTTTATATTCGGTAAGCCGGATGAAGTAGATTTAGAACTTGCAGAAAAAGCGTTAAAGGAAATCCAAAATATTTTATCTATAGGGGATTATGACTTAGTAGTTTTAGATGAAATAAACATAGCCATGTATTTAGAGCTTTTTAGTACTTCAAGAGTTATAGATATTTTAAAAAAGAAAAAACCCGAAGTGGAGGTTATTTTAACAGGTAGGTATGCACCAGATGAGATTATAGAAATTGCAGACTTAGTAACTGAAATGAAGGAAATTAAGCATTATTATAATGATGGTGTAACTGCAAGAGTAGGAATAGAAAAATGAATTATAAAAAGGAGGATACTTAATATATGTCAAAAATTATGATTCAGGGAACTGCCTCATCTGTTGGTAAAAGTGTACTTGTAACTGCTTTAAGCCGTATTTTTAAACAGGATGGTTTTAGTGTATGCCCCTATAAATCTCAGAATATGTCTTTAAATTCTTATATAACCTTAGATGGGAGAGAAATGGGACGAGCACAAGTTCTTCAGGCTTATGCTGCCGGACTTGAGCCAGAAGTTTATATGAACCCCATCTTATTAAAGCCTACTTCGGATGAAAAATGTCAAGTCATTGTAAAAGGTAAGGTTTATTGTAATTCTAGTGCCATGGAGTATCACAATATGAAATTAGAGCTTGCTAAAATGCTGAAGGAAGATTTCCAGGAATTAGAGAATAAATTCGATATAATTGTAATTGAAGGTGCAGGGAGCCCAGCTGAGATAAATCTTAGAGATAGAGATATAGTAAATATGGGATTTGCAGAAATGGTAGATTCGCCAGTTGTTTTAGTAGGAGATATTGATAAAGGTGGAGTCTTTGCATCACTTGCAGGTACCTTAATGCTTTTAAAGGATGAAGAAAAGAAAAGAGTTAAAGGCACTATAATCAATAAGTTTAGAGGTGATATAGAAATATTAAAGCCAGGGTTAACTATGATAGAGGATATAATAAATATTCCTTGCATTGGAGTTGTACCATATTTTAGACTTGAGCTTGAGGATGAGGATGGAGCAATAGAGTTTAATACGAGGGCTACTGATATAATTGATATTGCCGTCATAATGCTTCCGCATATTTCTAATTTCACAGACTTAGATGCACTTAAATTTGAAGAGAATGTTTCTATAAGGTTTATTACAAAAGTAGAGAATTTCGGCACTCCAGATTTAATCATTATACCTGGTAGTAAAAATACTATTGAGGATTTATTAAAGCTAAGGAAAAGTGGAATAGAGTTATTAATAAAAGAATATGCAGAGTATGGAAAAGTTATTGGTATATGTGGAGGGTTTCAAATGCTTGGAAATACGATAAAGGATCCATATGAAACTGAAAGCGCTATAGGAGAAATCGATGGAATGGGTCTTCTTGATATAGAAACAGTATTTGAATTGGAAAAAGTAACAACAAGAGTAACGGGGACAGTTCATGATTTTTTAACAAAAGATTCAACAGATGCGCTGCATAGGATTAATGTCTATGGCTATGAAATACATATGGGCATTTGCAATTATGGTGACGATTCCCAGCCCCTTATTAATATAGATAAAAAAAATGGTGAGAAGGTTATTTATAAAGACGGAGCAATAAATAGTAAAGGCACTATTTTTGGTACATATATTCATGGGATTTTCGATGGAACAGAGTTTAGAGAATACATAATAAATTCTCTGAGGAAAAGTAAGGGCATACAATGTAAAGCATCCAAAACCTATGAAAGTTTAAGAGATAAGGAGCTTGATAAATTAGCTGATATTGTAAGAAATAATATCGATATGGATAAAATATATGAAATTATGGGACTTGAAAAACGAAAATAAAAAGTAATCTTAGTAAATTACGATTAACTAGATTGTAATTCAGTTAATTCATAGTAAGTCTATTGACAAGTCAAATTATGTCAAGTGTAATTAAGTAAACTATAATTAACCTATTATATTTACTTGAACGGAGGTAACCTAATGTTCATCGGAAGAAAAAGAGAGCTTGACAACTTAAACCAACGATACGGGTGCGGTAAATTTGAATGTGCCATCATATATGGTTGGCGTGGTGTGGGTAAAACAACCCTTATAAATGAGTTCATTAAGGATAAAGAAGCCATCTCTTATACTGTCATTGAGGGCAACGAAAAAGAAAATCTTGAAGGTCTGAGCAAAAGCATTTACTCTTTATCACAGGGTTTTTCGGATGCGTCATCAAACTTTTCGGGATTTCAGGAGGCTTTGGAAACTGTGTTCAAAATTGCCCAAAACAGAAATAAAGACACCTCTAAAATGTTTTTGATTTTATGCGGTTCTTCTCTTTCTTTTATGGAAAATCAGGTGCTCGGCTACGAAAGCCCTCTTTTTGGCAGACGCACATGTCAATATAAAATTATGCTCTTTGATTTCTTTGAAATAAAGAATTATTATAACAAATTTAATGACAATGATTTGGCTATTATCTACGGTATAACAGGTGGCATTCCACTTTACATGTCGCTTATGAATGATAATATGAGCGTTGAAGATAATATCAAGGCTAATTTTCTGGTACCAAACTCATATTTGTTTGAGGAGCCAACAAATGTGATTAAGCAGGAATGCCGTGATCCATCACAGTATAATTCAATCATTAAGGCTATCGCCACGGGCCCGTCGAGAATGTCGGAAATTAGCTCTAAAGCAGGACTTGATACAAGTCTTGCAACAAGTTATCTGAATAAACTCATGTCACTTGGCATTGTTAAAAAAGAAATGCCGTTCGGAATAGACAGTTCGCAAGACAATTTATGCACTGGAAGATTCCATGTTCCGTTTCTGGTATCGTTTTATCCCGGATAATCTAGCGACTATCAATCGCGGTTTTTCAGATGTTGTTTATCAAAAAATAGCTTCGCAAATCTCCTCCTTTATGGGCGGCGTTTTTGAGGAAATCTGTAAGCAGTAAGCTAGGGATGTAAAGGTGCTTGCCATTCATCCCGGTTGGATGAGGACAGAAATTGGTGGTCCAGATGCTGATCTTTCTGTAGATGAGGCAGCAGAAAGTATTATTTGTCTTATCGAAAATTCTGTAGGAAGACTAAATGAAGCAGTTTTTGTTGATAATACGGGAGAACCGTTAAACTATTAAAGTTTAAATATTATCTATACCTCAAATTAACATTTATGTAAGGAGGAAAATCATGAAACAACCATTTTTAATGAAAAAGGATAAGGTTTTTACTAAATCCTTGGATTTCAGTTTTCTATTGGATGCACCTGCTGGAAAGTGTGGGTTTATCAAGATCAAGGACGGTCATTTTCATGATGGAGAAAAACGTATTAGGTTTTATGGCATTAATATACCCTTTGGAAATCTATTCTCCCCTAAAAAAGATGCTGAAATTATAGCCGAGAGACTTTCTAAAGCGGGAGTCAATTTTGTACGTCTTCATGCAGCGGATGCTAGAAAAACGGGTAGCGTAGAAAAATTGCTCATTGACTATACCAAAGGTAATTCAAGAAATTTTGACCCAGAGCAATGGGATAGAATTGACTATCTTTTTAGCTGCTTAAAACAAAGGGGTATATACCTGCAACTTGACCTATTCTGTTACCATGGCTTTCTACCAGATGATAGACTTGACTATTCCACATATGCATAAGAGTACTTGTGTATATGATTTTTTTTGCATAAATTAGATTTTTAAACGAGTAATGATGCTCCCACATTCATATAGTCATTTGTTTTCACCAAATAACTTGACATAAAAAACATCTGTGAATATAATATTATATATGAACACATGAATGATTGTTCATATATAATATAGAGGTGATATAATGGGAAAAACTCTTAATGACATAGAAAATTGCAAATGTACAGTAATACATAACGATATAGTTGAGAAGGTAAAAGCAAAGCTATTAACTGAAGAAAAATCATATGACCTTTCTGAATTTTTCAAAGTCTTTGGTGATAACACGAGAATAAAAATAATGCAGGCTCTTTCTCTGGAAGAAATGTGTGGCTGCGATATTTCAGTATTGTTAAATATGAGTCAGTCAGCCATATCACATCAGTTACAAGTGTTAAGACAATCAAAATTAGTTAAATTTAGAAAAGACGGTAAAGTTGTCTACTATTCCTTAAATGATGCCCATATTAAACAAATATTTGATCAAGGATTACAACACATCAATGAAAAATAATATATTTGGAGGTGATGCAAATGAGCTCTAGTACAAAAAAAGAGCTTCTCTTGGTGGGCTTAGATTGCGTAAATTGTGCAGCTAAAATTGAAAAGAAGGTCAATGAAATAAAGGGTATTGATACAGCAGCTATAAGTTTTATGACTAAAATCTTAACTCTTCATATTGAGGATAATGTTGTGGATTTGGAATCAATATTATCACAAGTAAACATCATAGTTAAAAAAATAGAACCTGGTGTAAAAGTGGTTGACAAGGATGATAAGAAAGAACTTCTTGATACTGGCAAAGGGGAACATAACCACGTACCGAATGAAGGAGAAGATAATAAAAAAGAAATTATAAGATTAATCATTGGTGCTGGATTTTTTGGCATTGCATTAGTATTTAAATTTTCAACTACTGTTAAATTCACTTTATTTTTTGCAAGTTATGTTTTAGTTGGTGGAGAAGTATTATTAAGAGCATTTAGGAATATTTTACGAGGAGAATTTTTTGATGAAAACTTTTTGATGAGCATAGCAACTATTGGCGCTTTTACAATTAAGCAATATCCTGAAGGTGTAGTTGTAATGCTATTTTATAAAGTCGGAGAATTCATCCAGAGCATAGCTGTAAATCGTTCAAGGAAATCAATTTCTGACCTTATGGATATAAGACCTGATTATGCTAACTTAAAGGTGGGCAGCGAATTACAAAGAGTAGCTCCTGAAGAGGTTAAAGTAGGAGACAGCATTGTTGTAAAGCCAGGAGAAAAGGTTCCGCTAGACGGAATTGTTACGGAAGGTAAATCAATGTTAGACATATCAGCCTTAACTGGTGAATCAATGCCTCGGGATGTAGAAGCTCCAAATGAAGTTTTAAGTGGATTTATAAATATAAATGGACTTTTAACAATAGAAGTTACAAAGGTATTTGGGGAATCTACTGTTTCGAAAATATTGGAATTAGTTCAAAACGCAAGTAGCAAAAAGGCTCCTACAGAAAACTTTATTACAAAATTTGCAAGATATTATACTCCAATAGTGGTAATTGTGGCTGTTTTATTAGCATTTATTCCTCCTTTAGTATTCAAAGGTATTACATTCTCAGAATGTCTATATAGAGCATTAGCATTTTTAGTTATATCTTGTCCCTGTGCCTTGGTGATTTCAATACCCCTCGGATTTTTCGGAGGTATTGGTGGAGCATCTAAGAGAGGAATATTAGTTAAGGGCAGTAACTATCTTGAAGCACTTAATAATGTGGATATAGTTGTGTTTGATAAGACAGGTACCTTGACTAAAGGCGTATTTAAGGTTACTGAAATAAATCCGGAAAGTGGGTTTACTAAAGAAGAATTATTAGAATATGCAGCTTATGTTGAAAGTTATTCTAATCATCCAATTGGCACATCAATAATAAAAGAATATGGAAGAGAAGTTAATAAAAATGAAATTACTAACTATGATGAAATATCCGGGCATGGTATCAAGGTAAATATTAAAGGCAAAGAGGTTCTTGCAGGTAACATCAAACTAATGAATAACGAAAACATCAAAAATAATAATGTTGAGATTGCTGGAACTGTTGTTCATGTGGCTATTGATAAAAAATATGCTGGATATATTGTCATTTCAGATGAAGTGAAGGAAGACTCCAAGGAGGCTATAAGAGGTTTGAAGCTGCTTGGTGTTAGAAAGGTTGTAATGCTTACAGGAGATAACAAAGCTATAGCAAGTATAGTTTCAGAGCAATTAGGACTTGATGAATTCTATGGGGAGTTACTTCCCGATGGAAAGGTTGAAATAGTGGAGATGCTTGATAAAGACAAAGGAAAAAAAGGAAATTTACTCTTTGTTGGTGATGGAATAAACGATGCTCCTGTTCTTGCAAGAGCAGACATAGGAATTGCAATGGGGGGCTTAGGTTCTGATGCAGCCATTGAAGCAGCAGATATTGTAATTATGACCGACGAACCATCAAGAATAGTTACTGCCATTAAAATAGCAGGTCGAACAAGAAGGATTGTTTTGGAAAATATAATTTTTGCCATGGGAGTTAAGTTCGTATTTTTAGCACTGGCAGCAGTTGGAGTAGCAACAATATGGGAAGCAGTTTTTGCAGACGTTGGAGTTACAGTAATTGCAGTATTAAATGCTATGAGAGCTCTTAATGTTAGTAAAATAAAATAAGTGGAGACTTGCATATTGAATATTAATATATATATCTTACTTTTTATAGGTAGTTTCCTTGCTGCTGCAATATCTGGAGCGGCAGGTTTTGGTGGGGCTTTATTGCTATTACCACTTTTGACAAAGACCATAGGTACAGAGATGGCTGTTCCAGTACTTACTATTGGCCAATTAATAGGAAATCTATCCCGTGTTTTTTTTGGATTCAAGGAAATTAAGTGGAAGCCAGTTCTTATTTTCATTACAGGAGCAGTACCAATGAGTATTGTAGGAGCTTATTCTTTTGTGAAAGTGCCTAAAGATGTTATTACTAGAGGAATTGGGTTAACCATAATTATATTTGTTATATTGAAATACTTTAAGCTACTTAATATAAAATCCAGTGACAAAACTATGCTAATCGGTGGAGGCTTAGTTGGCTTAATATCTGGACTGGTTGGAAGCGCAGGGCCAATAGGTGCAGCAATTTTTCTATCTTTAAACCTATCTCCTACAGCATACATATCTAGTGAAGCTGTTACAGCTGTTGCAATGCATATATCTAAAACAGTGATTTATGAAAAATACCTTGGTATTGGACTTGATGCATTAGAAATAGGTTTATTTATAGGTCTCGCAATGTTTTTGGGTACATGGTTTGGTAGAAAAATAATAAATAGAATGTCCAAAGAGATGTTCACAAAATTTGTTGGTGTATTATTAGCCATAATAGGCATTCAGATGTTGATTTGGGGACTTTAAAATTTTCAATATTCTAGGGGCAAAATAAGTTCATATAGTTAAGGAAAATAAAGGAGTGAATTCGGATGGATTATAAGCTTGAAGAAATGACGAAGCTAGATTGGGATCAAGTTTCCCAGATATACAAAGAAGGGATTGAGACTGGAATAGCAACTTTTCAAGAGGTGGTACCTACTTGGGAAAACTGGGATAATGATCATATAAGTTCATGTAGGATAGTAATTCGCTTAGGTAATAAGGTATTAGGTTGGGGGGCACTAAGTCCCACTTCAAGTAGATGCGTTTATGAGGGGGTTGCTGAAGTTAGTATATATATTGGAGATAATTATAGAGGAAAAGGATTAGGTAAGATTCTTTTAGAAGAGATAATTAAGCAATCGGAAGAGAATGGGTTTTGGATGCTTCAATCGGGGATTATTAGTGAAAACAAAGTAAGCATTATATTGCATGAAAAGTGCGGATTTAGAGAGCTTGGCATTAGAGAAAAAGTTGCCAAAATGAGTAATAGAAAATGGTATGACGTAGTATTAATGGAACGTAGAAGTAAAATAGTTGGAATTAGCTAAAGCACATACTTTCGCATTTTAATTAAATATTTTAAGTTACAAGAAACCCTAATAATTAAAAGCTAAATAATTTAGACAAAATCACTATTTCACCTTAAATATTATGTATTTACTGGGAATATATTAAATAATTATGTATTATGATATAATTAGCTTAATAAATTAATTTACGAGGTAACCATATGGATAATCTTGATGTTAAAATTATTAAAATTCTACAACAGAATTCTAGAATTACAGCATCTGAAATCAGTAGTAGAATTAATCTGTCCATACCTGCAGTAAGTGACAGATTAAAAAAGCTAGATGCCTCCGGCATAATAGAGAAATATACATTAATACTAAATTCAAAGAAATTAAACAAACACTTAATGGTAATAATGTTTGTATCGCTAGAATCCCCAAAATATACAGATACCTTCGTTAATATCATTCAAGAGGATAATGATATAGTTGAGTGCCATTACCTTGCTGGCGATTATGATTATGCTCTGAAGATAATTACAGAAAGTACAGAGAGCTTAGAAAAGATTTTAAATAGAATTAAAAGCATAGTTGGTGTTCAAAAAACTAAAACCACATTTTCTCTTTCAACATTAAAAAATAATTATTCAGTCATGCCAAATGAAATTATTGATTAGGAGGATTTTATATGATAATTGGAGTTCCAAAGGAAATCAAAAACAATGAGAACAGAGTTGCTATAACCCCTGCTGGTGTACATGCACTAGTTGTAAAAGGTCATAAAGTTTTAATAGAGAAATCTGCTGGTGTAGGAAGTGGCATTGAAGATGATGAATATAAACTTGCTGGTGCTATAATCCTTGATGAGGTTGCAGAGGTTTTTCAGCAAGCTGATACTATTGTAAAAGTAAAAGAACCCCTTGAATCTGAATATGACCTATTTAAAGAAAATCAAACTCTATTTACATACCTTCATTTAGCACCAAACCCTTCCCTTACAAAGGCTTTGCTTAAAAAGAAAATAACTGGCATAGCTTATGAAACAGTTCAGCCTAAAAGTGGTAACCTTCCTCTTTTAACTCCAATGAGTGAGGTAGCAGGAAGAATGTCCATTCAAGTGGGAGCAACATTACTCCAAAAATATAATGGTGGACTAGGCATATTGCTTGGAGGAGTTTCTGGTGTTCTTCCAGGTGAAGTTGTTATAGTTGGAGGCGGAGTTGTTGGCTTAAATGCAGCGAAAATGGCTGTTGGCCTTGGAGCTAGAGTTACAATTCTTGATATTAACAAGCTTAGACTTGCTTATTTAGATGATATATTTATGGGTAAGGTTTCTACTCTTGTGTGTAATGAGTATAATGTAGCAGAAATGGCTAAAAAAGCTGACCTATTAATCGGTGCAGTTTTAGTAGCTGGTGCTAGAGCTCCAAAGCTTATCACTACTGAAATTGTAAAATCCATGAAAAAGGGAGCCGTAATTGTAGATGTTGCAATAGATCAAGGTGGATCAGTAGAAACAATTGATAGAATTACAACTCATGATCATCCTTGCTTTGAAAAATATGGAGTTATTCATTATTCAGTAGCAAATATGCCTGGTGCAGTTCCAAAAACTTCTACCTATGCACTTACAGGTTCAACACTTCCATATTTATTAGATATAGCTAATAAAGGTGTTGAAACGGCAATTCTTGAAGATGAAGCACTTTTAGCTGGTTTAAATACCTATAAAGGGTTTATAACTTATAAAGCAGTTGCTGAGGGACTTGGTATGGAATACAAAGCTGCAAAAGAATTATTATAACAGAATAATTAATTAAAATAATGAAGTCATGCATGTAGATAGGAACTCACCTGTTACACTGCATGACTTTTTATATTTGGGGAAAAATATTAAAAAATTTCTTCTATAACATAATCTTGTGTACCTAAATTACGCTTTTCAAGCTCTTTTAGTTGCACAAATGGATTTTTTCCATGAAGTCTTTCAAATAGATGGCCAGTTGTTCCTATCTCCATACCTTGAGGTATGCCATCAGATATCAAATTTTCTACCTTTATGGCATCCAGACAAGCTCTTTCAATAGCAACGATATCTGTTCCTGCCATAATCCCTAAATCAGGAACTAAGGATGGAGTTGTAAGGCCCCAGCAATCGCATAATGCAGTTATATTGGTTAGAAAGTTAATGTAAAAGACTTTTCCTGGCTCAAAGGATTTTAGAACTGTTTCCGTGCAAGTAGCCATTCCAACTTGAAAATCCTCATAATTATGAGTATCCATCTTAATGGCCCCAACTGGACAAACTTTTACACAATGCTGGCAGTTTGTACAGTGATGATACATTACTGTAAATTTATCGTTTTCATCAAAGCTGTTAGCATTATGATTACAGTTAGTAATGCACATTCCACAGTGAATACATAAAGCTTCATCCCAAACAAGACCACCTTCAAGCCCATGTATCTGCCTTCTAGTTCTATCAGTAACACAACCCATAGCTATATTCTTGCAGGCACCTCCATATCCACAGGCACCATGCCCTTTAACATGTGAGAAATCAATCATAACTTCTGCATCATGAATATTACCGCCAATATCAACATTTTGTAAAGTTCTGAAGTTTACTTCTTTTTCATAATAATATTTGCTCATAGTGCCACATACAGGAATTATTGGAACTCCTAAAAAATCTTCTGTATAGCCTCTATCCTTTGCACCAGAAACTTCCTGATCAGTTATATATACTTTTGCGCCATAAGACTTTAATTTATCTACTAGAATTTTTACAAATAGTGGATGGATCGTAGTATATCCTATACCTCTACCTAAATGCATCTTAATAGCAGTCCATTTACCTTTTACGGTTTCTTCAAGGTTCATACCATCTAAAAGTCTTCCGAACTTTGCTGGCAATGTAACACTTGGATCATATTTATCATATTTAACAGATGTAAATAATACTTTTGAACTCATTTTGCAAACCTCCTTCGTGGATTGTTGAACAATTCATTTATAATTGTAGCATAGCTTATATGTTATGAATAGGGAAAAAACTTAACGTATTTAGTGAAAAATGATATAATAAAACAGAAATTTTTTACATTAGAACTTGGACATAATATAATTATGAGAGGTAACAGCATGAAAAAAGTATAGTGGATTTTACTATAGATAAAATAAGCACTGAGGATTTTGACGCTTTAGCAATTCCAGGTGGCTTGGAGGATTAAGATTTTTATAAAGATGCTTATAATGAAAGGTAAGCGCTGCCTCTTGGGAAAAGTGGTATTTTAAACGGTAGAACAGGAACAAACTATAATAAAATGAATGGAATCCTAGTACTGCAATACATGTGGCATTCTTATTATTAGAATTACTAACGAGTAAAAATAATGCGAATTATATAAAGGATTTAATGGGTTATCAATAAATGATTTCCTATACACAAAAGAACATAAAATTGTGGTAAACTAAATGTGAACTGACTTAAAGTAACAGTCAAAGCTATTAGGGATTTATATATATAAAGGAGAGATAAAAATGGCAGAATTTAAATACGATATTAAAAAGAACTTAGGTACTCTATCTGAAAGTGCAAAAGGATGGAAAAGAGAAGTCAATGTAATGACATGGAATAATAAAAAACCAAAGGTAGATATCCGTGAGTGGGATGAAACTCATGAGCAAATGGGAAAGGGTATAACCTTAAATAAAGAGGAATTAAAACTGTTAAAGGATATTTTAAATCAAGTTGATCTGGATGAATTAGAAATAGACTAAAACTATGTATGGCTGCAAGCTTATGGTAGCCATTTTTCATGAATTATTTAGTTCAACATAATCCCCTTACCCTGCATTCAATTCGCTAATTAATTCCAGTTAATATTTAAAATCATTATCAATTGATAACAAATGTCTATTCTATAATTCTTATATAATTGTTTACAATGGTGGCTTTATAGCATATAATAAATATATATTAAATTTCAATTGATAATATGAAACTGAATATTGTTAGAGCAGGCGATATGCTTTTTAGTATATGGGGCTGGGTTGAAGTTTTCAACAACAGGTATAAATAAATTAGTTAAGGGGTGTAATTTTGGGGAAGTTTAATGGTTTTAAAGGAGATTATGTTGGCCTTACAGAAAAACAGGTCAGGGATTCACAAGAGAAATATGGTAAGAATGAACTTGCTCTAGAAAAGAAAAATACTTTTTTCAAAAAAGCAATTAGTATATTAAAGGAGCCTATGTTTTTGCTTTTATTCTGTACCTCAATGATATATTTTCTTCTAGGTGAGCCTAGAGATGGTATTATCATGCTGGTTTTTGTTACTTTTATGTCAGGAATTAATTTGTTTCAAGAATGGAGAACGGATAAGACGCTTCAAACCTTAAAGGATTTATCCTCTCCAAGGGTTAATGTTATTAGAAATAACTGCCTAGTAGAAATTGATAGTAAAGAGTTAACAGTTGAAGATTTAGTTGTTATTGAAGAGGGAGAAAAGATAGCTGCAGATGGAGAAGTTATTGAAGTTCTTGGTTTGGGGGTGGATGAATCTACTTTAACTGGGGAATCAGAAGTAGTATGGAAAAAAACTGATTTAAATGAAGAAGAGAAGGAATCTCATTGGAGAAGAAACTTTTGTTATGCAGGTACAATGGCAACTCAAGGTAGTGCTTTAATCAGAGTAACTAGTGTAGGGCTAAGCACAGAATATGGGAAAATAGGATTAGATATAGCATCTGTTCCCTTGCACCCAACCCCACTCGAAAAACAAACGAAATATTTAATTAAGGTTTGTGCTTTTATTGGTATTGGAATGTTTGCTTTGGTTTTCTTAATTACCTTGCAGCATACAAGCAGTGTTACAAATAGTATTCTTTCTGGAATTACATTAGCTATGGCTATGATCCCTGAAGAATTTCCAGTAATTCTTACAGTCTTTTTAGCCATGGGAGCTTGGCGACTAGCTAAAAAGAATTCTTTAATTAGACGTATGCCTTCTGTCGAAACCTTAGGTGCTGTCTCAGTATTATGTGTGGATAAAACTGGAACCTTAACTCAGAATAAAATGACAGTTCAAGAAATCCTTAAGCTTTCTAAATTTTCAGAGCAGGAAATGATGTATTGGGCAGGACTCGGATGTGAAACACAGCCCTATGACCCAATGGAAAAAGCAATATTAGAATATGCTAAATTAAAGGATATAGATGTAGAAAAACTTTTCGAGAATGAGCTCGTACATGATTACCCCTTTACCTCTGATATTAAAATGATGGGCCATGTTTGGAGGATTAAGGATAGCCTTTCCCTTGCAGCAAAGGGGTCACCAGAAAGTATCTTTCCTTTATGTCATTTAAGTGATGATGAAAGGGTAGCTATAGAAAAAGAGCAAGAAGCTTTGGCGAAAAAAGGTTATAGAGTAATTGCAGTAGCTAGGCATTTTAGGCATTTAGAAATGGGAGAGATTCCAGAGGATATAAAAGAAAATAGATTAGAGCTAATAGGATTAATAGGGCTAGTAGATCCTCATAGAGAGGAGGTTCCTGAGTCTATAAAGTTATGTAATAAGGCTGGCATCAGAATTGTTATGATAACAGGGGATAATGGAATTACTGCAACTTCTATCGCAAAGAAGATTGGAATCCCGAATAGTGATAATGTTGTTACAGGTCAAGAATTAGAGCTAATGTCTGAGGAGGAACTTGAGCAAAGAGTAAAAAATACTAATATATTTGCTAGAGTAATACCAAGGCATAAAATGAGAATAGTTAAAGCTCTAAAGAATATTGGTGAGATAGTAGCCATGACAGGGGATGGGGTTAATGATGCACCAGCGCTTAAATATGCAGATATAGGCATAGCCATGGGTAAAAGGGGAACTGGAGTGGCAAAGGAAGCTGCAGATATGATTCTACTTGATGATAACTTTACCACAATCGTTGATACTGTAAAAGATGGAAGAAGAATATATGATAACATTAAAAAAGCGGTTGAGTATGTATTTGTTATCCATATACCTATAGCTTTGATTGCATTACTTACACCATTACTACATTTACCTTTATTCCTATTGCCAATTCATGTGGTACTCCTAGAATTAATTATTGATCCTACCTGTTCTATTGTTTTTGAAAGACAGCCAGAGGAAGCAGATATTATGGAAAGGCAGTCTAGAAAGCCAGGAGAAGCACTTATTACTTCAAAGCTAATGACTAAGGCAATTTTACAAGGTTTAAGTATTTTTGCTGGGTCCTTTGGTGCATATGTGTATCTATTCAATAATGGATATGGGGAGAGTATGGCTAGAACTTTTTCTTTGGCAGTGATAATATTTGCAAATCTATTTTTAGTTTATGTTAATCAGTCAGAAAAGACCTTTGCTCTTTCAAACTTTTTTAAGTCCAGAGACAAGGTGTTATGGTATATCAATATTGGAATACTTTTAGCTTTGACTATAGTGATATATACATCTTTTGGAAATCAATTAGCAAAAACTTCAGCACTTACTGCAATTCAATTACTTAGTAGTATCGCAATTGCAGCCATAGCAACCTTATGGTGGGAATTGGTTAAATTATATAAAAAACGTAGATAAAATTCTGTTAAAATGAATGATAAAAAATAAGGGTAGAAGGGATTAATATTAAAAAATCCTTACTCTACCCTTTTTGTTATGAAGAAATAGATTATGTAAAGTTTACATGGTTGTCATTTTACTGAGAATCTCAGGATTAACCATACCCAATATCATAGCAATATGTGCTACCACTAGAAAGCCACCCACAAGTATAAAATGGATTTTCATCTTTTCTTCTAGTGTTTTATTTCTAAATATTACTTTAAGCTCCATTAATGCTATAGGTAAAAGGAAAATAACTCCGCTTAAATAGAAACCAACTGCCATAACATCTATCCAAGTATGCCATCCTGATGTGGTAGTTAGTGGAATAACTGCATTTAATAATAAGTAAATAAAAATACCCGTGAAATAGAAGCCATCAAAGATTCCAACAATCTTGTTAAGAGTTCTTAACCCTCCCTTTTGTAACTTGTTGAAAATAATAAAAAACTCAGTAATTGTAAGTGTTTCTGCACAAATTACTGGTATTGCCATGAAAATAATTAAATTCCAAGGCTGATTGTTTGTAAGTAGTGACATGTAATGGGTCATATTCATATTTTTTACCTCCTAAATTTCTACGGTAGTGTAAAATTTTTTACACTCCTTTTTTGATTTATTCTTTATATATCAAGGGTTTCAGAGCTTTTTAGATGCAAAAAACAATGACCCCCTTAATTTCATGCTATA
>Ga0209125_1000986_pt1 | contig 30537 bp, 29 predicted proteins | sample BarGraIncub1131A_FD_184503 | JGI IMG/M metagenome (GOLD analysis project Ga0209125, IMG submission 184503) | Arctic peat soil microbial communities from Barrow, Alaska - Barrow Graham LP Incubations 11-31A (SPAdes) (version 2) | ecosystem: Environmental > Terrestrial > Soil > Wetlands > Peat... | reverse complement strand
AACCTGGAGCCGCCCCACCCCGGCGAGCCGGACCCACCCCGCGCCGGAAAGTTCGCTTCCCCCGATGCCCTGCTGACGCCGTCCTATATGGCTTGCGCTGCGCTGGACCCTGATATCCGCATCGAACCGGCCTGGAAGGTGTCGATAGTTTACGGCATGCCCTGCGCTATTTATCATCAGTTGCCGGCGGCCTACTATCTGGCCGCCCGCTTTCCCGATGATTTCGAGTCCGCCCTGCTGCATGCCGTCAACGGAGGTGGCCAGAATCAGGCCCGCGCCATTCTGACGGGGGCTCTGGTAGGTGCACAGGTCGGCCTTTCTCGGATTCCTGAGCGTTATCTGAACGGTCTGGTAAACTCCGAAGCTCTATGCAAATCGGCCACTGAGCTGGCCGAAAGTCTAGACAATAGCTAGCTCTGCCCTGCATTGGCACCCTGCATTTCAGTGCTAATTTTCCACGACTCACTAACCCCGCATTTATACAAAACCCGCATGCGATTTTCCCGTACAGAGGCACCGATCATCTCGTCCTTCAAAAAGGCGCAGATATGCCGAGCCGCCTTGTCCGCCTCTCAGCGGTATTCTCCTGCGTTGTTGTCTAATTTAACGCTGTAAATCAGCATGTTACACTATCGGACTTGACCCACCATATCGATTCGGCCTCCAGTTGACACTCTGCAGGAGTGATATAATTGACCGTACCAAAACAAAAATCCCAAGGAGGAACATATTATGGCAACCCAGACGATCCATGGCATGTTAGCACCCAAAGATTGCGCAGTCGCTCTGATCGACTACCAGCCGGCGATGTTTGCCGGGGTCCACTCTCACGACCGGACCACCATCGTCCAAAACGTCCAGATCTTAGCAAAAGCCGCCAAGCTTTTCCGGGTGCCAACTATTCTATCGACAGTCGCTGTCCAAAGTTTCAGCGGCGCAATGATCCCCGAAGTAACCAACATTTTCCCCGATCAAAAACCGATTGACAGGACCTCCATTAACTCCTGGCTCGACCAGAATTTCAAGAGCGCGGTGCAACAGACCGACCGACGCAAGATAATTGTGGCCGGGCTCTGGACCGAGGCATACGTGATGTTTCCGACACTCGACATGCTCCAGGCCGGTTACGAGGTCTACATCCCGACTGACGCGTGCGGAGACGTCACCGAAGAGGCACACGAACGGGCAGTGCAGCGACTTGTCCAGGCAGGGGCGGTCCCCCTGAACTCGCTGCAGTTCCTGTTCGAGCTTCAGCAGGACTGGGCACGCTCCGAGACCTACGAAGGGTGCATGGAAATCATGAAGGCCCATTCGCCGTACGGCATCGAAGTGCGGTTCGTGAAAGAATTTCTCGGCGGTCATGGAGGGTAAGTTCATCGATCGATAGGGGGCCGGGGGCGGATGAGTCCGCCCCCTTTTGTTTGAAGAGTGTCAGAAATGGCACTCAGGGATAACTTTTATGATACATCGCCATCCAATTAAGGAACCAAGAGAGCCTTTCTCCGTCCGCTTGAACCTGGATGGCTATGCCGGTACTGGCGAGGGTTCCCAGCACCCGGCTGAAACCGAAATCATAAGGGAGGTACAGAGATGAACGCACCCGATATGATTCTACATAATGGCGCGATTACCACTCTGGATCTTGCACATCCGGAGGTCTCGTCCGTTGCCATAACTGGCGGACGGATAACAGCTACCGGCGGTGAAGAGCTGCTCGCCAATGCCGGAGAGAACACCTCACTGATCGACCTGAAGGGTCGGCGGGTCATCCCGGGGCTCAATGACTCCCACATCCATGTGATCCGGGGTGGGCTTAACTTCAACATGGAACTGCGCTGGGACGGTGTGCCGTCCCTGGCCGACGCCCTTGCGATGCTCAAGGAGCAGGCCCGGCGTACTCCGCCTCCCCAATGGGTTCGAGTGATCGGCGGTTGGACCGAGTTTCAGTTTGCGGAAAAGCGCATGCCGAGCCTGGAGGAGATAAACCGGGCCGCTCCCGAAACCCCCGTCTTCATCCTGCATCTGTACGACCACGCCATCATCAACCAGGCGGCAGTGCGCGCGCTCGGCTATACCCGGGAGACCCCCGACCCGCCGGGCGGGGAGATCCAGCGCGACAAGGCTGGCAATCCAACCGGGCTCCTGATCGCTAAGCCGAACGCCATGATTCTCTACGCGAGCCTGGCCAAGGGGCCCAAACTCTCCTACGCGGACCAACTCAATTCGACCCGTCAGTTCCTGCGGGAATTGAACCGGCTGGGGCTCACAAGCGCCATCGATGCTGGCGGAGGATTCCAGAATTACCCGGATGACTACAAGGTTATGGAAGAGTTGGCGGGAAAAGGGGAACTCAACTTGAGGATCGCCTACAACCTTTTCACCCAGCACCCGAAGGGAGAACTGGCGGATTTCTCCCAATGGGTCGCCATGACCTCGCCGGGCCAGGGGGACGATTTCTACCGGCTGAACGGCGCAGGCGAGATGCTGGTCTTCTCCGCCGCCGATTTCGAGGATTTCCTCGAGCCGCGTCCCGACCTTGCGCCGGTCATGGAGGACGAGCTCGCCCAGATCGTCCGGCTCCTGGCGCAGAATCGCTGGCCTTTTCGGCTCCACGCCACCTACGACGAATCGATCTCCCGCTTCCTTGGCGTCTTCGAAGCGATCAACCGCGACGTTCCCTTTCAGGGTTTACGTTGGTTTTTCGACCATGCGGAGACCATCACGCCCCGCAATCTTGAACGGGTCAAGTCCCTGGGCGGCGGGATCGCCATCCAGGACCGAATGGCCTACCAGGGCGAATACTTCCGGGAACTGTATGGGAAAGGTGCAACCGAGCATACTCCGCCGGTCAGGCGGATGCTGGAAATGGGGATCCCCGTCGGCGCAGGCACCGATGCGACCCGAGTAGCGAGCTACAACCCATGGGTTTCCCTCTACTGGTTGGTAACCGGAAAGACAGTTGGCAGGTTGCAACTCTATCCTGAGGGTAACCGCCTTGGGCGCGAGGAGGCACTTCGCCTTTATACGGTCGGGAGTAGTTGGTTCTCAGGCGAGGAAGAGAAAAAAGGTACCTTGGCGCCTGGCCAGCTTGCCGACCTGACGGCCCTCTCCACCGACTACTTGACCGTTCCGGAAGAGGATATCAGAGCAATTGAATCGGTTCTCACCATCGTTGGCGGGCGCGTTGTCTACAGTGCTGAGGAGTTCAGCAAATTGGGTCCACCACCTCTACCGGTCAGTCCCGACTGGTCGCCGGTAACAAGCTACGGCGGCTACCATCGGGGTACCGCAGCCCACTCGCTTATTCACAAGGGGGGTGCCTGCCATACGCACAAACGAGTCTGGTCGCCAAAGAATTCCCGGCTCTGGGGAATCGGCTGCGACTGTTTCGCGTTCTGAAAGCCGGGAGGAGATTAGTTGGTGTAACTGCGACATCCAGACAATCGGTTTTCCTGTCCTAGATGGAGACTCTTGTTGCCTAGCTTAATTCTCGCAGTAATCCATCCGAGAACGACGGTTGAATTTTATACCCTTGAATCGCATCAACGATAGTAAAGGAAACATGCAGATCGGAAGGTCGAGATCGAACGGCCCAGCGTGACATCTTCTAAATCTTACCCCGTCTTCCGATCCAAACTGCGATACTGGATCGCCTCGGAGATGTGCTGTTCCCTGATCTCAGTACTCCCCTCCAGGTCCGCGATGGTGCGGGCCACCTTCAGTATCCTTGGGTAGCTTCGAGCGGAGAGCCCGAGTCGGTCGGTCACCACCTCCAGCATTCGGTTTCCCGCCTGATCGGTCTCGCAAAATTTTCGGATCATTCTCGGGGTCATCTGGGCGTTGCAGCGCACCTTTGTCCCGGCAAAGCGCTCCTTCTGCACCTCGCGCGACCCGGCCACGCGCGCGGCGATAGCGCCCGACCCCTCCCCCTCGCCGCGGTCGGACAGGTCCCGGTACTTCACAGCGGGGACCTCGATGTGGATGTCGATTCGGTCCAGCAGCGGGCCGGAAATGCGGGATCGGTAACGCTGGATCATGATTGGGGTACAGGAGCAAAGGTGAATGGGGTCCCCAAGATAGCCGCAGGGGCAGGGGTTCATGGCGGCGACCAGCATGATGCGGGAGGGATAGGTGACGCAGGAGAGCGCCCGGGAGATGGTGACCCTGCCGTCCTCCATCGGCTGGCGCAGCACCTCCAGGACATGTTTCTTGAACTCGTACTGCTCGTCCAGAAAAAGCACCCCGTTATGGGAAAGGGAGACCTCGCCCGGTTTCGGGGTGTTGCTGCCTCCGATGAGGCCGACGTCGGAGATGGTGTGATGCGGGGAGCGGAAGGGGCGGCAGGAGATCAGGGCGTGCTCGCGCTCCAGAAGCCCCATGACGCTGTAGACCTTGGTGGTCTCGATCGCCTCCTCGAACAACATCGGCGGGAGGATGGAGGGGATGCGCCGCGCCAGCATGGTCTTACCTGAGCCGGGGGGACCGATCATCAGCAGGTTATGGCTTCCGGCGGCGGCCACCTCCAGCGCGCGCTTGGCGTGCTCCTGCCCCTTCACCTCGCAGAAATCGTCGCCGACCTCCCCACCCTGGCTGAAGAGCCCCTCTATGTCCGCCTGGTAGGGCGGGATCTGCAGGGTGCCGTTCAGAAAATCGACCACCTGGGAGAGCTCGGTGACGCCGATCACCTCGATCCCCTCGACCACGCCACCCTCGCAGACATTCTCCACGGGGATGATGATGCCGGCCAGGTTCGCCCCGCGCGCCGCCACCGCAACCGGGAGACAGCCCCGCACCGGCTTCACCCCGCCGTCCAGCGAGAGCTCACCCAAAAGGATATAGCGCGCGAGCTTGTCCTTCCTGATCACGCCGGTGGCGGCGAGAATCCCGATGCAGATCGGCAGATCGAAAGACGCCCCCTCCTTCTTCACGTCGGCGGGGGCGAGGTTTACCGTTATCTTCCGGTTGGGAAAATCGTAACCGGAGTTCTTGAGCGCCGCCTTGACCCGGTCCTTGCTCTCCTTCACCGCGCCGTCGGGGAGCCCGACCGTGGCCAACTGAGGGAGCCCTTGGGCGATATCCACCTCCACGTCGATGAGGATGGCGTCAATTCCGAGCAGCGCCCTGGAGAGAACCTTGGCGAGCATGAGAACCCCCGGTTGAGGGATAATGAAGCAAGGATGAAAGGCCGGGTGGGTGGCAAAATGAAAGGGCTGAAAGCATGGGTGTTTCCCCTGCCCCCAGCCCCCAGTTCCTATTTTTTCATCATTTCCAGATAACGCTCCGCGTCGAGGGCGGCCATGCAGCCGGTCCCCGCGGAGGTAATCGCCTGCTTGTACATCTTGTCCTGCACGTCTCCCGCGGCGAAGACCCCCGGAACGCTTGTCGCGCTGGCGTCACCGTTGCAGCCGCCATTGGTCACCAGGTAGCCGTCCTCCATCTCCAGCTGCCCCTGGAAGATGTCGGTGTTCGGCTGGTGGCCGATGGCGATGAAGCAGCCGTGTACCGGCACCACCTTGTCGGAGCCGCTGGTGTGACGAATCCGAACCCCGGTGACCCCGGACGCGTCCCCCAGCACCTCCTCAAGATTGTGGTTCCATTCGATGGTGACGTTGCCTTTTTTGGTTTTATCTATCAGCCTGTCGGCGAGGATCTTCTCGGAGCGGAAGCGGTCCCTGCGGTGCACGACCGTCACATGGCTCGCTATGTTGGACAGGTAGAGCGCCTCCTCAACGGCGGTGCTCCCCCCCCCGATAACGGCGACCGGTTTGCCGCGATAGAAGAAGCCGTCGCAGGTGGCGCAGGCGGAAACGCCCTTACCCTTGAAGGCCTCCTCGGAAGGAAGGCCCAGGTATCTGGCCGAGGCGCCGGTCGCTATGATGAGGGCGTCGCAGCTGTAACTGGCGTTGTCTCCTTGAAGGAGAAAAGGGGGTTTCTTGACCTGGGCACTTTGGATCTGGTCGGATATAATCTTGGCCCCGAAGCGCTCCGCGTGCTTCTGCATGCGCGCCATCAGTTCGGGTCCCAGCACACCGTCCGGGTCTCCCGGCCAGTTGTCCACATCCGTCGTGGTCATCAGCTGCCCCCCCGGTTGCAGCCCGGTGATTAGGACGGGGTTCAGATTAGCGCGCGCGGCATAGACCGCGGCGGTGTAGCCGGCGGGGCCTGAGCCGAGGATAATGAGACGGTGGTGAATCGGTTTCATTGGTAAGACCTCCAACTTGAATTAAGCGAAAAGATATCAGCATAACGGCGGAATTGCAAGGCGCCAAACCGCTAAGTTATTGACCGGAATAGGCGTCTCTGCTAGGATTAGAAAAAATCTGACATTCAATGAGAACGGAGGAAAATTTGAAAAAGCGCATAGTAGTGGCCCTCTCCCTGACCCTGCTGGTGGGTACCCAAGCGATGGCAAAGGACATCAGGTTTAATGAAGGCCTCACCCAGGGTGACTTCAAGAGCCTGAGCAAGGAAGCGGGCGGTGCGATTTCCTTCAAGAATACCGCCCCAGCGGCACCGCTTGGGATCACCGGCTTCGACGCGGGAATCGAGGTCTCCGTGGTCGACATCAAGAAAGAGAGCGCCTACTGGAACGAGGCTTTCCGAGGCGACGCGCCTTCCTACCTTCTGCTCCCGAAACTGCGCGCCAGGAAAGGGTTACCCTTCGGTATCGATGTCGGCGCCATGTACTCCTATGTGCCTGATTCCAACATCAAGCTGTACGGTTTCGAGGTGAGCAAGGCGATCCTGGACGGGACCCTGGCGACACCAGCGCTCGGCATCCGCGCCACCTACACCCGGCTTGCCGGCGTGAACGACCTGGACCTGCAGACGGCTGGAGTCGACGCTTCCATCAGCAAGGGGTTCCTCTTCCTTACCCCCTATGCCGGTGCAGGTGCGCTCTGGATCCACAGCAAGGCCACAGGCGATCTGCAGTCACAGTCCACATTGACCACTGGGACTCTTAAATCGGAAGATTTCTGGCAGCCGCGCGTCTTCGCTGGCATCAAGGTTTCGCCTCTTCCGCTTTTCGGCATCACCGCCGAGGTGGAGTATGAAGTGCGTCCCATCTACTCGTTGAAGGCGGCTCTCAGTTTCTAATAACCATGAGGCGGGAGGGGACTTCGCCCCCTCCCGCCGGGGTACCTCATGCACGCCGAAACCCAGCTGGACCAGAGCATAGCAGGACGCTTCAAGTACGCCATCTTCCTCACGGCGGCGACCCTCGTGGCCGAGCTGGCAGGCGGGTTCTGGACCAACTCCCTGGCCCTGCTTTCTGACGCGGCCCATGTCTTTCTCGACCTCTTCGCGCTGCTCCTCTCGCTGGCCGCGATCAAGCTCTCCTCCTATCCGGTAAGCGACACCCGCACCTTCGGCTGGCACAGGATGGAGGTGTTCGCCTCCTTCATAAACGGCAGCACCGTATTCCTGATCGCGGCGATCATCTGCTACGAGGCGATCGGCAGAATTTTCCAGCCCCAGGAGGTGAAAAGCCTCCCGATGCTGCTGATAGCCGCGGTCGGTCTCGCCATGAACCTGCTCGCGGCCCGCGCCCTGCACTCCCACTCCCATGACGACCTGAACGTACGCAGCGCCTTTCTCCACGTGGTCGGGGACGCGGCGGCCTCCGTCGGGGTCATCGTCGGCGGCATCATCATGTACTTCACCAACTGGTTCCTGCTCGACGCGCTGGTCTCGGTCGGGATCGGCTTCGTGATCTTCTGGGGCTCCTGGCGCGTGATACGGGAATCCCTTCATATCCTCCTCGAGGGGGTGCCGCGCGGGATGGACATCAACCAGGTGGCAGCCGCCATCCGCGAGGTGGAAGGGGTGGAGGAGGTGCACCACCTGAACATCTGGACCATCTGTTCCCACATCAACGCCCTCTCCGGGCACGTGGTGGTCCCTGCGAGCTTCCGGGGCGAGCACGGCGGCATGCTGAGAAAGATCGAGGAACGCCTGTTCGAACGCTTCCACATCTCCCACACCACCCTGCAGCTGGAAAGCATCCGCTGCGACGAGGTCGACGGCGCTGCCAAGCAGTTCCGCCACCGGCCGCGCGCGGCGTCTCACCCCCATGTCCACCGGCATCCCAAAGGCGGCTGCTCCGGCGAGCATCATGATCACGACCATGACCACAAACACTAAATTTTCCGGACGGTAAACCCATGTTCGACTACAACCTGATCCTGGACGCGGCCCTTAGGCTCAAAAAAAGGGTGCGTCGCACGGAACTGATCCACGCCCAGCATTTCAGCGAACGGCTAGGTCTTCCGCTTTACTTCAAATGTGAGAACCTGCAACGCACCGGGGCCTTCAAGATCCGCGGCGCCCTCAACTTCATGACCGCCCAGCCCCGCTCGGCGCTCGCCGGCGGCGTGATCACCGCCTCCGCGGGGAACCACGCCCAGGGGGTCGCCTTCTCTGCGGATCTCCTTGGGGTAAAGGCGACCGTCTACATGCCGGAAACCACACCGCCCCAGAAGGTGTTCGCCACCCGGGACTACGGCGCCACGGTCGTCCTGGAGGGGAAGAATTTCGACGAGGCCTGCGCGGCGGCGCTCCGCGAGTCCCAGGTGAGCGGCGCCCTTTTCGTGCACCCCTTCGACGACCCGCAGGTCATGGCGGGACAGGGGACCATCGGCCTGGAGCTCTTGGAGGACCTTCCCGACCTGGCCAACGTCCTGGTCCCGATCGGCGGAGGAGGGCTCATCGCGGGAATCGCCCGCGCCATCAGGGAAACCCACCCGCAGGTCAGGATCATTGGCGTCGAATCGGCCGCCGCCCCGTCCATGCAGCTCTCGCTCAAAAAGGGGGAGATCCTCACGGTTCCGATCCGGGCTAGCCTCGCCGACGGCATCGCGGTAAAGACGGTCGGGAGTCTCACCTTCCCGGTGGTGCGGGATCTGGTCGACGAGGTGGTGCTGGTGGAGGAGGAAGAGATCGCCCAGGCGATCGTGTCGCTTCTGGAGCGGAACAAGCTGATGGTGGAGGGGGCAGGCGCGGTGGGGCTGGCGGCCCTTTTGAACGGCAGGGTGAAGGGGCTTTCCGGCAAGACCGTGGCGCTTCTTTCCGGTGGCAATATCGACGTCAAGACCATCGCCGTCGTGGTGGAGAGGGGGCTCCTGGCGGCCGGCCGCTACCTGAAGCTGAAGGTGGAACTTGACGATGTGCCGGGGGCGCTGGCGAGACTCGCCGCCGAGATCGCCGAGACCCGGGCCAACATCTCCATCATCACCCATGACCGCCGCTCCAAGTCGCTGCCGATCGGGAAGACCGAGGTGCTGGTGGAACTGGAAACCAGGGGGGCCGAGCATATTCAGGATGTCACCCGGCACCTCATTCAGAGCGGCTATGCTCTCGAGGCGATCAGGTAGCAGAGGCGCCTCCCTCACCCCTGCCCCTCTCCCGGAGGGCGAGGGGTTCTTTGGGCTACTTCGGTACCCCTTCCCCTTTATGCTCCCTGATGACCCGCAGGAAAGCGTCCCCGTAGCGCGCCAGCTTATGCTGCCCCACACCGGTAATCTTCAGCAGTTCCCACTTGTCCTTCGGCATCTGTGCCGCCATCTCCGCCAGCGACGCATCGGCGAAAACCACGAAAGGCGGCACCTGCTGTTCGTCGGCGATCACCTTCCTGAGGGCCCGCAGTTCCTGGAACAGCGCGCCGTCATAGGACGGTTTTTTCGCGGCTGATTTCTTCTCCATCACCCGGGTGTCGCGCGGCCTGGCAAGTTCCAGCCGCTCCTCTCCCTTCAGGAGCGGACGGGCCCGCTCGGTCAGCTTCAGCACGGAGAAGGCCGCCAGATCCTGTTCCAGGTAGCCCAAGTGCACCAGTTGGCGAATCAGGCCGCCCCAGGCGTCCTGGGAGTGCTCCTTGCCGATGCCGAAGGTGGAGAGCTTGTCGTGCCGGAGTTCCAGCATCCGGTGGTTCTGGGAGCCGCGCAGCACGTCGATGACATGCCCCATGCCGAAGCGCTGGCCGACCCGGTAGACGCACGAGAGCGCCTTGCGCGCATCCTCCGTGGCATCGAAGCGCTCGGGCGGGCTCTCGCAGATGTCGCAGTTGCCGCAGTCCTTTTCCAGGCGGTCCCCGAAGTAGCCGAGCAGCACGCGGCGGCGGCAGGTCTGCGCCTCGGCGAAACCGGCCATGCAGTTCAGCTTGTGCAACTCGATCCGGTTCTGCTCGGCGTTGCCGCCGCTTTCGATCAGTCCCCGCGAGATCGCGATGTCACCGTAGCCAAAGAGCAGCAGCGCGTCCGCGGGAAGGCCGTCACGCCCGGCTCGACCGGTTTCCTGGTAGTAGCTCTCGATGCTCTTCGGCATGTCGTAATGGACCACGAAGCGGACGTTCGACTTGTCTATCCCCATCCCGAAGGCGACCGTCGCCACCACGACCTTCAGGTCGTCCTTCAGGAAGGCATCCTGGACGCGGTGGCGCTCCTTGTCGGGGAGCCCCGCGTGATACGCCGCGGCCTTCACCCCGGAAGCCACCAGTTTATTGGCCACCTCCTCCACCCGCTTCCGGGAGAGGGCGTAGACGATGCCGGCCTCCTCCTTGCGGCTCTCAAGAAACCCGGCCAGCTGGTTGAACGGCTTTTTCTTCTCGACCACGCTGTAGCGGATGTTCGGTCGATCGAAACCCGCGACATAGCAGGTGGCGCCGGAAAGCCCCAGGCGTGCGAGGATGTCCCCACGGGTCTGGCTGTCGGCAGTGGCCGTCAGGGCGATCATGGGAACGTCTGGGAATATTTCCCGCAGGATCCCGAGCTTGGCGTACTCCGGGCGGAAGTCGTGCCCCCATGACGAAACGCAGTGGGCCTCATCGATGGCGAAAAGAGAGATCGGCAGCGACTTGATCCGCTCCAGGAAGCCGTCGCTCAGGAGACGTTCGGGGGCGACGTAGAGGAGCTTCAGGCTCCCCGCGTGCAGCTCCGCCAGCACGCGGCGCGCCTCCGCCTCGGTGGCCGACGAGTTGTAGCAGGCGGCCGAAACACCGTTCTCGCGTAGGGCATCCACCTGGTCCTTCATGAGCGAGATAAGCGGGGAGACCACCAGCGCCGTTCCCGGCAGGCAAAGCGCAGGGATCTGGAAGCAGAGGGATTTTCCGCCGCCGGTCGGCATGAGCACGAAGGCGTCTCCGCCGGCGATCACCTGCTCGACGATCTCCTGCTGCGGAGGGCGGAAGGTCTTGAAGCCGAACACCTCGTTAAGTATTTTTATCGGGGATTCTTGCATGCGCTACACCGTTCCTTTGGCTTCGTCATGGGCGCCTATCAGAGGCATCAGACTGGCTGCTGGGTTCCTTAACATTGCTAACCTACCGGTGGGCATCGGAAAAGAGGAAGCACTCTGACGAGTGCCCCAATTGGCCCGCTGCATCAAATCAGGCGCGAAGTTTTTGCCAAATTGCCAATGGAGTAATCGGGCACGGCATCTTGCAGGCCACCGATGCCCCGGTTCCCGAGGAAACCACGTGTGAGCGGAGCGGCATTTCGCGGATCCGCGAGCCCTGGACGAAGCAGATCTTCATAGCGGTCCACGTCGTACCAGGTGGGAAGAAGCTCCGTGGCAAGCCCGCACTCACTGGCCTTTTCCAGGCTCCTCGCGAGCACCTGCGCGCTGGACCAGGGTATATCCCGGAACAGGGTGCCAGGCGCGCCGTTCAGCGCTACCAGGTAATAACCGCCGTCCTCCGCCGGCCCGAACACCGCGTCACTCCCCCCATCGAGACGACGAAAGGCCTCCTCTATAAAGCTCAGCGGCAAGTCGGGGGCATCGGTACCGATCACAGCACGCCCACGGTACCCCAGGGAGCCGAGCGTACTGAAGGCATTTTCCAGCCGTTCGCCGAGCCCCCCCTCCAATTGGGGAATGAGCAGCACTCCGGGGGCGGCTTCTCGGAAAAATAGTTCGTCGCCCTCGTAGAAGATGACCGTATCAACCGGGAGCTGACGCACCCGGGCTATGGTATCGAGGAGCATGCAGCGGTAGAGTTCGGCGCTTTCTTCTGGTGACAGCGCGGGGGCGAGACGCGTCTTGACCTGACCTGCGAGGGGCGTTTTCGCAAAAACGGCGAGGGCACTCTTCATTAGAGGATGAGACCTTAAAAGGGTTGCATGATGGAGTAAAAGCTAGCCTTGTCCACAGTTTTGCCGCTTATCAACATGGTTATCCACAGCCAAAACTTTGACTCGCTACTTCCGCGCTACGACTTGCTTCTTTCGATGGCCGCGTAGGCCGAGTGTTTGTGAATCGATTCGAAATTCTCCGCCTCGACGGAGAACCAGGTGATGTTGTCCAGGGCTAGCAGCCGCACGGTCGCCTCGCGCACCATGTCCTCGACGAAACGCGGGTTCTCGTAGGCCCGCTCGGTGACGAACTTTTCGTCCTCGCGTTTCAAGAGGGAATAGACCGGGGAGGAGCCGCATTCCTCGATGATCTCAATCAGGTCCTCGATCCAGATAAACTCGTTGTAGCGGACCTGCACTGTCATGATGGAGCGCTGGTTGTGAGCGCCGTAGCGGGAAAGCTCCCGACTGCAGGGGCAGAGCGAGGTAACCGGAACCTTGATGCCGAGCACGAAGTCGAAACTCTCCGAAAGCGAGGCGGAAAAGGTGCAGGTGTATTCCATCAGGCTTTTGGCGCGGGAGACGGGAGCCTCTTTCTCGATGAAGTAGGGAAACTCCATCTCCAGGTGGGCACTGGAGGCTCCCAGCTTCTCCTTCATGGTGGCGAGAATGGTCTCCATCTTGTCGAGGGCGATCTCCTCCCGGTAGCTGTTCAGGATCTCCACGAAGCGGCTCATGTGGGTCCCCTTGAAGTGGTGCGGGAGATCGACGTACATGTTGATCCGCGCCACCGTGCTCTGGAAGGCCCGATTCTTGTCCATCACCACGATGGGGTAGGAGATGTCCTTCACGCCGACCTTGCCGATCGGGATGTTCCGGGTATCCCGGGTGAGTTGCACGTCGGAGAGCGGAGAGCGGGGGGAGGAAGAGCGTGTCTTGGGATCGGAGGCCGGGGATACGGCCGGGTCTTTTTCTTTTGCCTTGTCTTTCACCATGCGCCTTTACCTTTACCCTTTCACGTAACGAACCGGATCCGTCAATCCCGCCTCGGCGAACCCCTTCAGGCGCAGCCGGCAGGAGTCGCAGAGCCCGCAGGCGGCGCCGTCCTCCGCGGGATCATAGCAGGAGTGGGTGAGCGAATAGTCGACACCGAGGGAGATCCCCTTCCTGATGATATCCGCCTTGGTGAGGTTTATGAGGGGCGCGTGTATCTTCATCCTGCCGCTCCCCTCCACCCCTGCCTTGGTGGCGAGGTTCGCCATGGTCTCGAAGGCTTGTATGAACTCCGGGCGGCAGTCTGGGTAGCCGGAGTAGTCCAGGGCGTTCACCCCGATGAAGATATCGAAGCAGCCGAGCGTCTCGGCCCAGCCGAGCGCGAAGGAGAGGAATATGGTGTTCCGGGCCGGGACGTAGGTGACCGGGATCGCGTCCCCTACCCCGCCCTTGGGCACAGCCAGGTCGGAGGTAAGCGCACTCCCTCCCATCTTTCTCAGGTCGAACTCCACCACCAGGTGATCCAGCGCACCCATCGGCCGCGCGTTGCGCCTGGCAACCTCAAGCTCCTGCTGGTGCCGCTGGCCGTAACTGAAGCTCATGGCGTAGGTGGCGTACCCCTGCTCCCTGGCAATCGCCATGCAGGTGGTGGAATCCAGCCCGCCGCTGTACAGGATAACCGCTTTTTTCTGCATCTCTCACCTCGTCGTATCGTCTATGAAAACCGGCAAAGCCCTCGACCGGGCCTCAGCAACCCATTCCCTTTGGGCGAGGGTCAAACAAAAAGCATCGAATGCCTCTGTGTCCGCCCTGGCTTTTCCTCAGCGCCCTCTGTGTTTAGGCTTTGGCTTGCATTCGTTTTGCATCAAAAAAAAGGCCGCGCCGATTGAATCCGGTGCGGCCTTGAAGGTTACTCCACGAAGCTTTTCAGCTTCTTCGCCCGGCTCGGGTGGCGCAGCTTCCTGAGCGCCTTCGCCTCTATCTGCCGGATGCGTTCCCGGGTCACCTCGAAGTCCTGACCCACCTCTTCCAGGGTGTGGTCGCTCTTCTCGCCGATTCCAAAGCGCATCCTGAGCACCTTCTCCTCGCGCGGGGTGAGGGTGGAGAGGACCCGGGAGGTCTGCTCCGAGAGGTTCGCCTTGATGACTGCCTCAAGCGGAGAAACAACCCCCTTGTCCTCGATGAAGTCGCCCAGGTGGGAATCCTCTTCCTCGCCGATCGGCGTTTCCAGGGATATCGGTTCCTTGGCGATTTTCAGGACCTTTCTGACCTTGTCGAGCGGAAGCGCCATCCGCTCCGCGATCTCCTCGGGAGAGGGCTCGCGGCCGATCTCCTGGACCAGCTGCCTGCTGGTCCTGATCAGCTTGTTGATGGTCTCGATCATGTGAACAGGGATCCTGATGGTCCGCGCCTGGTCCGCGATGGCGCGGGTGATCGCCTGACGGATCCACCAGGTGGCGTAGGTGGAGAACTTGTAACCGCGCTGATACTCGAACTTGTCCACCGCCTTCATGAGCCCGATGTTTCCTTCCTGGATCAGGTCAAGAAACTGCAGCCCACGGTTGGTGTACTTCTTGGCGATAGAGACCACCAGTCGGAGGTTTGCCTCCACCAGTTCGCTCTTGGCCAGCTTCGCCTTCCTTTCCCCCTGTTCGATAGCGCGCAGCGCGTTGGAAAGCTCGCAGGCCTTGAAGCCGGACTCCTGCTCGACCTTGCGTATCCTCTTCTCCGCCGAGCGGTAGCGCTTCTCAAGTTTCTGCGCATCCTCCTGGCCGAGGCTTAACGATTTCTGGTATTCAGCCTCAGAGGCGCCGCGCAGTCCGTCGTAGGCCGAGAGGAAGGGATCCTTGACGGTGCCGGTTTCCTTCTCCAGTTCGGATATCTCCAGCACCACCAGGTCCACCTTGCAGGAGAGCTCCTTTAGCCGCTGAGCGATCTTCTCTATGTGCCGGTCCTTCAGCCTGAGGGATTTCAGCAAGTCCGCCATTCTCGACTTCAGCTCGGCGTGTTCCGCCTGCAGGCTTTCGCTCTCCTGGGCCGCCACGGTCTCGGTTTCCAGGGTGACCTGAATCTCCTCCATGCGCCGGTCCAATTCCTTGATCTCGTCGATGATGCTCAATACCTTCAGGGCCTGGAGATCCTCCTCCCCCTCCTCGAGCACCTCTTCCTCGACGTCCTTGCTGATCTCGATCGCCCCTATCTGCATCTTCCGGAGACGCTCTCCCAGGAAGACGACCTCCTTCACGGTGATCGGGGTGTTCAGGATGACGCTCGCGACGTCGCGCTCGCCGACCTCGATCCGCTTGGCGATCTCCACCTCGCCCTCGCGGGTCAAAAGCGAGACGGATCCCATTTCGCGCAGGTACATCCGTACCGGATCGCTGGTGCGCCCGAGGGTGCCGGGCTCGAACTCGACCTCTTCCTGCTCGCCGTCGTGCTCTTCCTCTTCCTCGTGGTCCATCTTGATCTTCGGGATCTTCACCTTCTGGGCGGAGTCCACGATCTCGATGTCCATATCTCCGAACATGCTCATCACGTCGTCGATCTGGTCGGACGAGACGATATCGGGAGGGAGGAGGTCGTTCACCTCTTCGTAGGTGAGAAACCCCTTTTCCTTGCCGAGGTCGATGAGCTGTTTCACTTCGTCCATATTTTTCTTTGCCATTCGCCACACTCCGACGCTGCTGCGTCTTCTATAATAATTTCGATTTTTTATTTCGCAACTGTTCAAGTTCCATCAGGATCTCCCGGTACCTAGGGGTTTCCGGTTCCAGCCGCGCAAGCTCCCGAGCCAGGGTCTTGCCTCCCCCCTTGAGCGCTCCGCGCTCCAGGGTCTGGCAGCACTGCTCAAACGCCTTGATGGCGTTCATATCCTCCAGGTGGGCATCCTCCACGAACAGCGAAGAGAGACGGGCCCGCTCTTCGGGGGAGTCCAACTGTTCCAGTATCGCCGGGAGGTCCACCCCCCCGTCCGCCGCCTGCGCCAGTATCGACTGGGCAACACCGAGGTGTCCGGCACTGAATAACCTATCGGCACCGTACTCGCTAACCTTAAGAACAACTTCCGGAAACTTCACCATGAGGGTAAGCAGGACCTCCTCGGTGCCGGCACTTTCAGGCGCGGGCCTGGAAGGGGGTCTCAGGATCGGGGCGACTCCCACCTTCTGCTGGAGCATTCCCTGATCGATGCCAACTGCCCGGCAGATCTCCTTCTCATAGAGCGCACGCTCCATCCGGTCGGTGATCTTCAAGAGCCTGGGAGCCACCTCGTTCACGAAGGCAACCTTCCCCTCGACACCACTGGTATCGGTACTCCGGATCAGACCGCGGTAGAAGAACTCAAAGATCGGCGGCGCCGTTTCCAGAAGCGGCGCGAACGCTGCGGCTCCCTCGCGCCGGATGAAGGTGTCCGGGTCGTCCCCGGCCGGCACCTCGACCACCCGGGCCGGAAACCCTTCCTCAAGGAAAAGTTCCATCGACCTCACCGTCGCCTTGCGTCCGGCTTCATCGCCGTCAAAGAGCATGTACGCCTTTTCCGCGTAACGCCGTAGCAGTTTGAGATGCCCCGGGGTGAGCGCCGTGCCGCAGGTGGCGACCACGTTGGTGTGCCCGGCACGGTAGAGCGCCAGATGATCGAAATACCCCTCGACGATGATGGCGCTCCCCTGTTCCCGCATCCCCTTCTTGGCGAGGTCCAGACCGAAGAGCACCTCGCTCTTGCGATAGATGGGCGACTCAGGAGAGTTGATGTACTTGGGCAGCGAGTCGTCCATCACCCTGCCGCCGAAACCGATGGCGCGGCCGTGCAGGTCGGAGATGGTGAACAGGAGACGGTTGCGGAAGGTGTCGTAATAGCCGCCTCCTTCCTTTTTCCTCAGGAGACCGAGCTTTTCCGCCTGTTCCGGCGCTACCCCCTTGCGCTGCAGGTGCTTGGCCAGGTTGTCCCACCCGGCGGGAGCGAAGCCCATCCGGTAGGTGGCGGCTGTTTGGTCGTCCACCCCGCGCCGCTCCAGGTAACTTCTCCCGGCGGCACCGGCCTCGTCGGTCTCCAGCACACGGCGGTAGAACTGGGCCGCCAGTTCGTTGATGTTGTACAGATGCTCCTGCTCGTCCACCTTGCGCTTTTCGTCGCGGGTGAGCGGACGTTCCGGGATATCAACACCGACCCGCTTGGCGAGGAATTTCACCGCCGTCGGGAAGTTCATCCCCTCCATGCGCATGACGAAGGTAACCACGTTGCCGCCGGCGCCGCAGCCGAAACAGTGGAAAATCCCACGTGCCGGGTTCACGTTGAACGACGGGCTCTTTTCACCGTGAAACGGGCAAAGGCCCTGGTAATTCGCCCCGGATTTCCTCAGGCTCATGTAGTCGGAGATGACCTCGAGGATGGGGGCCCTTTCGCGCACCTCCCTAACCTTCTCATCAGGTATCATCGACACGTTGAATTCCTTATTTCGTCCGGCCCCCTGTCGGAGGCGATTCCCTTCTCACCGTCTTTTCCCAGCCAGCAGCGATGCTGGCGCCGGTCGAGGCGAATGCCTGTGCGGTCTTCGAGCGGGAGATGACCCCCTTCACCTTGTCCGGGACCGGCCTAGTGGTCCCGAGGTAAAGGATCATGCAGAGGACAAATCCCCCCTCCAGAAAGCCGAATACTATGCCGCCGAACCGGTTAATCACTCCCAGCAGCATGACCTTAAGGATGACGGTGAGCAGGTGACCGAGAAAATAGAAGAGGATGCCAAGCAGCATGAAAATGAGGAGAAACGAGAGTACATGCGCCACAAGCGGCGGGAGGTTGATGATTGCCCGCATTCCCTGGCTGAGGGAGGAATAGTATCTGAAGGCGGCCCAGCCGCCCGTGACAAAGCCGAGCAGGGAGCACGCCTCACGTACCAGCCCCTTCGAGAACCCCTTTACTACAAAAAAAGCCAGTATGGCCCAGATAAATATATCGAGAAGGATCATGCAAGCACCTGTTAGCAGCCACAAAGTAAAAGAAGGGGCGATCGCTAGATTCGCCCCCACCCATTACACCGAGAACCCGCAGCAACCCCCGGGAGGTCGTCCCGGGGGCAGCAACTACGCGAGCTTCTCCTTTACAACTTCGCTCACCAGCTTGCCATCTGCGCGGCCAGAAACGGACGGTTGCAAGGCCTTCATCACCTTGCCCATGTCCTTTCCGCTCGAGGCGGAAGTCTCTGCTATAGCCTGGTCCACCAGGGACTCAAGCTCTTCCCGTGTCAGCTGCTGGGGGAGGAATTCCAGAAGGAGCGCGAGCTCCGCCTCCTCTTTATCCACGAGCTCCTGTCTGCCTGCTTCCTTAAAGAGCCTAATGGATTCCCGGCGCTGCTTGCAGAGGGTGACGATGGTTTCGGTGATCTCCGGATCGCCCAGTTCGCGTCTGAGTTCGATTTCCCGGTTTTTCACCGAGGAGAGAACATTGCGGATCGTTGAGAGTCGCAGTACCTCGCGGCTCTTCATCGCTTCTTTCATCTCCGCTCTCAGTCTCTCCCGCAGTTGCATAGATACCTCTTAGTCGACCATCTTACGCTGTTTCTTCAGGGCACGCTTGCGCGCCGCAATCGCCTTTTTCTTCTTCTTGATACTCGGCTTTTCGTAGTGCTCTCTCTTACGCACCTCTGAAAGGATTCCAGCTTTCTCGCACTGCTTCTTGAACTTTTTCAGTGCTAGTTCAAATGGTTCAGCTTCTTTTACCTTTACTCCCGGCATTCATATTCCCCCCCCTTCTCTCTTAGATTTACAAATTTATGGGTAGATAGGGCCGGCAGACATTATTCAAGGAACAAGCAATATAGCATCATGGCGTCAATTGTCAATGGATTTCTGCGGGTTGGCGGCTTCAGCCTACCCGTGACTCCTTCTCCGCGATGCCAGAGGTGCCGAAGCGGCGGCGTAGTTCGACATAGACCTCTTCCGGATCGATATCGTAGAAACCGAGCAGGACCAGGTTATGGAAGATGAGGTCCGCCGTTTCGCAGACGATCTCCTCGCGCTTGCCACCCTTGCCGGCGATCACGACCTCGGTCGCCTCTTCCCCGATCTTCTTTAGGATCTTGTCGATCCCTTTCCCCATGAGGCTGGCGGTGTAGGAGGACTGCGTCGGGTTCGCCTTGCGTTCCTGGATCACACGGTATACCGCGGCGATGATATCGTCGTTAGCTTTTTCCATCATTAACTCCTGTCTCGGTTGCCTGTTCCGCCGCCCTCTTCCTTAAGTGCAGGGACAGGGCGGAAAATCTTATAGTCGAACCGCGACGCCTCTTTCGCGGAGGTACTGCTTCGCCTCCTCAATGGTGTGTTCCCGGTAGTGGAAAATGGAGGCTGCGAGACAGGCGCTAGCGCCACCCTGGGTGAAGCCGTCGTACAGGTGCGACAGTCGCCCGACCCCGCCCGAGGCAATGACCGGGATGCCGACTGCGTCAACCACGGCGCGGGTGAGCGGCAGGTCGTAGCCGTCCTTGGTGCCGTCCCGGTCCATGCTGGTAAGCAGGATTTCGCCGGCACCCATTTTCTCCATCCGGTGCGCCCATTCGATGACGTCGAGGCCGGTCGGGTTCCTGCCACCATGGGTGTAGACCTCCCAGCCGCCGCCGGCCTTGCTGCGCGCGTCGATGGCGACCACCGTGCACTGTGAGCCGAACTTCTCGGCGGCCTCGCTGACGAACTCCGGACGCTGCACGGCCGCCGTGTTGATGGAGACTTTGTCGGCCCCGGCATTCAGCAGACGCCGGATATCCTCCACCACCCTGACGCCACCGCCGACGGTGAGCGGCATGAAGACCCGCTCCGCGGTGCGGCGCACCACGTCGATGATGATGTCTCGGTCGTCCGAGGAGGCCGTGATGTCAAGGAAAGTGAGTTCATCCGCCCCCTGACTGTCGTACAGTTCGGCAATCTCCACCGGGTCCCCGGCATCACGCAGGCCCAGAAACTGGACACCTTTCACTACCCGCCCTCCCTTCACGTCGAGGCAGGGGATGATTCTCTTGGTCAGCATCTGTGTTTCTCCGAAACAAGGTTAAGACCAAGATTAAGATTGAGTAACTGCAAAACCTCGGTCAGCCCGTCTGTCATCAGTTGATTTTCCCTTAACCTTAACCTTAACCTTAACCTTAACCTTAACCCTGTCTTTTTGTCAGCGCGATCGCCTCGGCGAGCTTGATGGCACCGCTGTAAATCGCTTTCCCGGTGATGACGCCGGTCACCCCCGAACTCTCGATCGCCATCAGGTTCTCGATATCCCTGAGAGAGGAGAGCCCCCCCGAGGCGATGACCGGGATGCTGATCGATTCGGCCAGCGCCCGAGTCGCATTGATGTTCGGCCCCTGCATCATGCCGTCGCGGCTGATGTCCGTGTAGATGATGGCCGAAACGCCGTACCCCTCGAACCTGCGCGCCAGCTCGGTCGCGGTGATTCCGGTCAGTTCAGCCCAGCCCTGGACCGCGACCATGCCGTTCTTCGCGTCGATGCCGACCACGATCCGTCCCGGGAAGCGCCCGCAGGCCTCCTTCACGAAATCCGGGTTCCTCTGGGCTGCGGTACCGATGATCACCCGGCCGATGCCGAGGGTGAGGTACGCCTCGACCGTCGCCAGATCCCTGATCCCGCCACCCAACTGGGTCGGGATGGTGACGGCCTTGACGATCGCCTCGATCGCGCTGCGGTTCTTCGGCTCCCCGGCAAAGGCCCCGTCCAGGTCGACGATATGGAGCAGCTCCCCGCCCTGGCGCTGCCACTCCGCCCCCTGTGCCGCGGGGTCGTCGTTGAAAACGGTGTCCTTCTCCATGAGGCCCTGTTCGAGCCGGACGCAGCATCCACCCTTCAAATCAATCGCTGGAATGACAATCATTGCTACCCCGTAAACTGTGCGGTTATGGCGCCCTGCCCGGCCGCCTGTTGCTTATTTCATCAATGCGAAGTTCCTGAGCATCGCCACGCCTTTATCCTGCGACTTCTCCGGGTGGAACTGGGTCGCCACGATATTGTCGCGCCAGATCGCCGAGCAGAAATCGATGCCGTAGCTGGTGGTCGAAGCCACCACGCCATCATCCTCGGGTTTCACATAGTAGGAGTGCACGAAATAGACGTTGGTCCCCGGCTCCACACCCGCGAAGATCGGGGCGGGGCGCTTGATGGAGATCTGGTTCCATCCCATGTGGGGGACCTTCAGGCTCTCGCCCGCTTCCTCCATCCCCTCGGGAAACCGGAGCACCCGACCGGGAATCACGTTCAGCCCCTGGTGCAGGCCGAACTCCTCGCTCTCGGTGAAGAGAAGTTGCAGGCCGAGGCAGATGCCGAGGAAAGGCTTCCCTTCCCGGATCACCCTGAGGATCGGTTCCACGAAGCCGCCTTCCTCCAGGTTCTTCATGCAGTCCCGGAAGGCACCCACGCCGGGCAGCACCACCCGGTCCGCGTCCAGCAGCACCTTGGGATCCGAGGTCACGATGGCGTCGAAGCCGACCTTCTCGAACCCCTTCTGAACGGAGCGTAGATTCCCCATGCCATAGTCAATAATCGCGATCATATGAAAATCCTTAACAACTGTTCTATGTTCTACGTTCTAGGTTTTAATATCGAACTTAGAACGTAGAACTGCCTTTCCGCCTTACAGCTTCCCCTTGGTGGACATGACCCCTACGATGCGAGGATCGGTCTGGGTCGCCTGGTCGAGCGCCCGCGCCGCCGCCTTGAAGCAGGCCTCGATGATATGGTGCACGTTGTCGCCGTACATGACGTTCACGTGGAGGTTCGCGCCGCAGTGGTTCACGAAGCCCTGGAAGAACTCGCGCACCAGCTCCACGTCGAAGTCCCCGATCTTCACCTTCGGAAGCCGGACGTTGTAGACCAGGTACGGTCTTCCGGAAAGGTCGGCCGCGACGCTTGCCAGGGTCTCGTCCATCGGCACGCTCGCCTGGCCGTAGCGGCGGATGCCGGACTTGTCACCCAGCGCTTCCTTGAAAGCGCTTCCCAGCACGATACCGATGTCCTCCACCGTGTGGTGGAAGTCGATGTCGATATCACCCTTGGCCTCCACCTTGAGATCGAACAGGCCGTGCCGGGCGAAGAGGTCCAGCATGTGGTCCAGAAAGGGAACCGAGGTGGCTATGCGCGCCTCCCCCGTCCCGTCGATGGCGAGGGAGAGCTTGATCTGGGTTTCCTTGGTGATCCGTTCGATGACTGCCGTTCTGGCCATGGTCACACCCTCCTTGAGTTGCAAAAAAGTCGCTAGATACTACGCTACCGGTCGAGTCTTAGGCTCACCGACCTGCCATGGGCATCGAGCCCCTCCAGCCCCGCGATCCTGACGATATCCTCCCCGACCCTCTGCAGTCCGCCCTTGGTGAAGTGGATGATCGAGCTCTTCTTCACGAAGTCGTCCACCGAGAGCGGCGAGAAAAAGCGCGCCGTACCGCCGGTTGGGAGGGTATGGTTGGGGCCGGCCAGGTAGTCGCCCGCCGCCTCCGGGGTGTAGTGACCCATGAAGATCGCCCCGGCGTTGCTGATGAGCGGCAGTATCTCGAACGGGTTCTCAACGGCCAGCTCCAGGTGCTCGGGAGCAATCCTGTTGGAGAAGGAGATCGCCTCGCCAAGGGTCGCCGCGATGATGATCACGCCGAACGATTCCCAGGACTTGCGCGCGATTGCCTGCCGGGAAAGTTCCAGCAGCTGCCGCTCGACCTCGGCCGCCACCCGCTCGCCGAAGGAGCGACTGGTGGTGATCAGCACGGAGGAGGCGAGCTCGTCATGCTCCGCCTGGGACAGCAGGTCGGCCGCGATGTGGGCCGGGTTCCCGCTGCCGTCGTTGATCACCAGGATCTCGCTCGGCCCCGCGATCATGTCGATGCCGACCTGGCCGAAGACGAGCTTCTTCGCCGTGGCGACGTAGATGTTTCCCGGGCCGGTGATCTTGTCCACCTTCGGGATGGTCTTGGTACCGTATGCAAGCGCCGCGATCGCCTGGGCGCCGCCGATCCGGAACACGCGGTCAACCCCGGCCAGCCTGGCGGCCGTCAGCACGTGCGGGTTGGTCTCGCCGCCCGGTGCGGGCGCCACCATGATGATCTCGCCAACTCCCGCGACCTTGGCGGGGACCGCGTTCATGATGACGCTGGACGGGTAACAGGCCTTCCCGCCGGGAACGTAGATGCCGACCCTGGCAAGCGGCGTCACCTTCTGCCCCAGCATGATGTCGGGCTCCTCCGTGGAGAGCCAGCTCTGCTGCTTCTGCTTTTCGTGGAAACGTGTCACCCGCTCGACCGCGTGCGAGAGGGCCGCCAGGTCCCGCTCGTCGACGCTGGCCAAGGCCTGGTCGAACTCAGCCTGGGTCACCTCGAGGGCGCCGGCCGCGCACTCCAGCCGGTCGAAACGCTTGGTGTATTCCAGGAGCGCCTCGTCGCCTCGACCGCGCACCTGGGCGATGATCTCCTGGACCACCTGCTCCACATCGCGGCACGACTCCTCGCCGCGCTCAACGATGGCGGAAAATTTCGCCTCAAAACCTGCTTCCCTCATATCAAGGAATTGCATCGCGATGACCTCATAGTTAATTTGATCGAATAACAAGCCTGCAAGGGTGTCCAGCCTAGATGTGCTGCTCCAGTTCCTCGATGATCTTCGAAATCCTGGCATGCTTGGTCTTCATGCTGGCCCGGTTGACGATCAGCCGGCAGGTGATCTCGGCGATGGTCTCCACCTCAACCAGGCCGTTCTGTTTCAGGGTCTCGCCGGTTTCCACCACGTCGACGATGCGCTCGGAAAGACCGACCAAGGGCGCCAGCTCGATGGAGCCGTAGAGCTTGATCAGCTCCACCTGCACCCCTTTGGCCGCGAAATACTTCTCGGTCAGGTGGGGGAACTTGGTGGCGATCCTGATGTTGTTCCAGGCGGAGGGGTCGTCCTTGCTGGAGAGTTCGGCCGGCTCGGCGATGATCAGGCGGCAGTAGCCGAACTTCAGATCGAGCGGCTCGTAGAGGTCCTTCTCCTGCTCCATCAGGGTATCCTTGCCGACGATGCCGAGGTCCGCGCAGCCGTACTCCACATAGGTCGGCACGTCAGTCGCCCGCACGATCATGTAGCGCATCTTCTGCTCCTGGTTCTCGAAGACGAGTTTCCTGGTATCGGAGAGGAGTTCGTCGCAGTCGATGCCGATCTTCTTCAGGAGGGCGACGGAATCGTTGAGGATGCGCCCCTTGGGTATTGCGATGGTGATGAAATCAGTCATTGAAAACCTCTTCCTTTATCCAGAAACCAAATCTGTTAATTATATTCCTTAACCCGGATGATGTCCGCACCGAGACCGGCAAGCTTCTTTTCTATGGAATCGTAACCCCGGTCCAAGTGGTAAATGCGGGAAATCTCGCTGACGTTGTCCGCTGCCAGGGCCGCGAGGATCAGGGATGCCGAGGCGCGCAGGTCGGTCGCCATGACGGGCGCGCCGGAGAGCTTTTTGACCCCCTTGACCGTGGCGGAGTTCCCCTCGACGGTGATGTCGGCGCCGAAGCGCAGCAGCTCGGAGACGTGCATGAAGCGGTTCTCGAAGATGTTCTCCGAGAGGACGCTCGCCCCCTCGGCGATGCACATGAGCGCCATGAACTGCGCCTGCATGTCGGTCGGGAAGCCCGGGTACGGCCTGGTCTTGATGTTGACGCTCTTGATTTTCTTGGGACCCTTCACACGGACGATGTTGTCCTTGTTGGTGATCTCGACCCCGGCATCCTGCAGTTTGAACGCCAGGGCGTCCAGGTGGTCAAGACGCATGTTGCGGATGGTGATGTCGCCGCCGGTGATGGCCGCCGCCACCATGAAGGTTCCCGCCTCGATCCGGTCCGGCATGACCGAGTGCTGCGCCGGTGAGAGCGACTCCACGCCGCAGATGCGGATGGTGTCGGACCCGGCCCCGTCGATCCGGGCGCCCATCTTGATGAGGATCTCCGCGAGGTCGACGATCTCGGGCTCGCGCGCCGCGTTTTCCAGGATGGTTTCACCCTTGGCGGTCGCCGCGGCCATCAGGAGCTGTTCGGTCCCGCCCACGGTAGAAACGTCGAAGTGAATCCTCGCCCCTATGAGCCGCTTCGCCTTTGCCTGCACGTAACCGTGCTCAAGAATGATCTCGGCGCCCAGGGCGGCAAGCCCCTTCAGGTGCAGGTTGATCGGGCGGGCGCCGATGGCGCAGCCGCCGGGTAGCGACACCCGGGCCTGGCCGAAGCGCGCCAGGAGCGGCCCGAGCACAAGGACCGAGGCGCGCATGGTGCGCACCAGGTCGTAGGTCGCCTCGAAGCTGTTCAGATCCGTGGTGTCGATCCTGACCACGTTTCCCTTACCTTCCACCTTGGCGCCCAAATGCTCCAGCACCTTGATGGTGGTATTGATATCCACCAGGAACGGGACGTTGCTGATCTCGTGGCAGCCGGGCGCCAGAATGGTGGAGATGAATATGGGAAGGGCGGCGTTCTTGGAGCCGCTCACGGTCACCTCGCCGGAGAGTTTCTTGCCGCCTTTTATTACCAGTTTGTCCACGCTAGTACCTCTGTTGGTGTCTGTATTTTCGTTGTTGCCCGGCCTTGAAAAAAGCTGGGGATCTGCCGTCCCGGCTAGTGGGGCAGCCTGCCGCCCACCACCCGCTCGATTCCTGCGGGGTCGAGGGCTGTGAAAGTTTCCGCGGAGAGGCCGCCCTGCTTCAGAAGACCCAGCACCTCGGGTGCCTGCCCGGCGCCGACCTCGAACAGGAGCCAGCCGCCCGGATTCAGATGATCGGGGGCTTGGGCCACGATGGCCCGGTAAAAGTCGAGGCCATCGGCCCCGCCGTCCAGAGCGTTTAGCGGTTCAAACCCGCGCACCTCCTGTTGCAGCGTGGCAAGCTCTCCCGCCGGAATGTAGGGTGGGTTGGAAAGGATCATGTCGAAGCATCGTCCGGCAAAAGGCTCCAGGAGTGACCCCTGGAAAAACTGCACTGACGCGTCGTTTTTCAGCGCATTGTCCCGGGCGACCGCCAGCGCCGCGCCGGAAATATCCACGGCGCAGATTTCAGCATCAGGGAGCGCCTTGGCCAAGGCCACCGCCACGCAGCCGCTTCCGGCGCCGATATCCAGGAGAGTGCGCGCGTCGCCCCCTCTTTTGATCCCCTCTGAGACCAGCGCCTCGGTATCGTGGCGAGGTATCAGGACCGCGGGAGAAACCTGGAAATCGAGTCCCATGAACTCCTGGCTCCCGAGTATGTACTGCAGAGGTTCGCGCCTGCCGCGCCTGACCACCATGCCGCGGAAGGAGGAGAGTTCATCCTCGCTAAGCGGCTTGTCGAAATTGAGGTAGAGACCGACCCGGTCCAGGGAGAGCGCATCGCAGAGCATCCACTCGGCCTCGAGCCTCGGATTCTCCACTCCCTTATCCGCCAGATACCCCTTGGTCCAGTTGAGTATCTTGAGGACGTCCCATTTTTCCTGTTGTGTCGTCATGATTGGTAACCGATTGACGCGGATTTTCAGTTAAAATCCCCTCTCCCCCCGGGAGAGGGTGCCCAAAGGGCGGGTGAGGGGCTCCCTTGCGCCGCATCCCTCACCCTAACCCTCTCCCGGAGGGAGAGGGGACTCTTATGAAACCGTGGCGGAGAGATTAACGCTTCTGGAAATTAGTTCACTTCGCTTTGCGCCTGGAGCGCTTCCATCTGATAAAAGGCGCGCAGGGCGTCGGCGATCTCGGCGATGTCCCCCGCCATTATGGCATCGAGGCGGTACAAGGTGAGGCCGATCCGGTGATCGGTCATCCTCCCCTGGGGGAAGTTGTAGGTCCGGATCCTCTCGCTCCTGTCGCCGCTTCCGACCTGGCTCTTGCGATCCGCCGCCATTTTGGCGTCCTGCTCCCTGACGAGGGTGTCGAGGATGCGCGATTTGAGCACCTTCATCGCCGTGGCGCGGTTCTTTATCTGGCTGCGCTCTTCCTGGCAGGCGACCACGGTCCCGGTCGGCAGATGGGTGATGCGCACTGCAGAGTCGGTCGTGTTGACATGCTGTCCGCCGGCACCCGAGGAGCGATACACGTCGATCTTGAGGTCCGCCGGGTTGATGTCGATCTCGACGTCCTCGGCCTCCGGAAGCACCGCGACGGTGCAGGCGCTGGTGTGGATGCGCCCCTGCGCCTCGGTCTCCGGCACCCGCTGCACACGGTGGGTCCCGGACTCGTACTTGAGCCTCGCGAACACCCCGGTCCCCTCGATCAGCGCCACGACCTCCTTGTAGCCCCCCTTCTCGGACTCGGAGGACGATATCATCTCGACCTTCCACCGGTTCAATTCGGCGAAGCGCGAATACATGCGGAACAGGTCTCCCGCGAAGAGCGCGGATTCGTCCCCGCCGGTTCCGGCCCGGATCTCCAGCACCACGCTCTTGTCGTCGTTGGGGTCCTTCGGTAGGAGCAACAGCTTGATCTCGCTCTCCAGGGTGGCGCGGCGCGTTTCCAGCTCGAGAATTTCGGCCTGTGCCATTTCCCGCATCTCCAGATCCGGCTCCTTCAGGAGTTCGCGATTGTCCTCCAGGCCCGCCAGCAGCTTCTTGTATTCGCGAAAGGCCGCGACCAGCTCGGCGAGAGAGGAATGCTCCTTGGAGAGCCGCCTGAACTCGGGTTGGTTTGCCAGCACCTCGGGATCGGAAAGAAGCGACTCCACCTCTTCAAAACGTACTTCAAACTCCGCCAACTTATTAAACATAAAGAAAACCTCAAAAAATCAAAAAACAGCCAACGTCCGAAAACTCCGATGACTTACCCAGAACTCTGAACTTAGAACTTAAGAACTCTGAACCGGTGTTATCACACCACCAGCCGGTCGTCCTTGTAACCGTCATTCAGTTCCAGCGCCACCTGCATGGAACGGATCGCCACCTCGATCTGGCTGTCGTCCGGCTCCCTGGTGGTCAACCTTTGCAGGGCAAGCCCCGGGGAGATCACCAGCTTTACCAGCGCGTGTCCGTCATGCTTCGCCGTCCACTTCAGGATCTCGTAGGAAACCCCGGCAATGACCGGCAGCAGGAAAATCCTGGCTCCTCCCTTCAGGTAGAAGGGCCAGAGCTTGGGAATCAGCGAAAAGATCAGGATGCTCACCAGCATGACGATCAGCAGAAAACTGGTGCCGCAGCGCGGGTGCAGGCAGCTGTACTTGCGGACGTTCTCGACGATCAGTTCCTCGCCCGCCTCGAAGGTGAAGATCGACTTGTGTTCGGCCCCGTGGTACTGGAACACCCGCTGGATGTCAGACATGCGGGAAATACCTATGATGTAGAGCAGGAAAACCGCGACACGAATCGCCCCGTCAACCAGGTTGAAAATAATGTTGGAATCGCCGATGACCGGCTTGAGGAGATTGGTCAGGTAGAGCGGCATGATGAAGAAAAGCAATATCCCGAAGCCGAAGGCCGCGGCCATGGTCCCTCCCATGGCCCAGTTGGAAAGCTCCTCCTTTTCCTCGCCCTCGGCGAGTGCCTCGTTGGCGGAGAAGTTGAGCGCCTGGATGCCGATGATCAGGGAGGAAAAGAGCGCCACAGCGCCCCTGACGATGGGGAGTTTTACAATGGGGAACCTTTCGGAGAGGGGGATGACCATCTCACTCTTGACAGAGATCACCCCGTCCGGGCGCCTGACCGCGATGGCGAGCGAACGCGGGGCCCGCATCATCACCCCTTCGAGAACGGCCTGTCCGCCGATATTTATCTTTGACATTTGGTACCTCGTGATTTGAATGCCGACCGCCAGCATCGGCAAGGGAAAAGCGGAAGGAGGCAGGGAAAGGTGCTCATGAGCAATTTTGCGCCCTTACATTCCTTGAAAAAACTTCCTCACCTCGACCCTCTTGCCGCAACACATGGCCCCCTCGGGGCAGGGTCCGGCAAGGCAGCCAGGGCCGGCGTTCCTGAATATGGTGGGCGCCACGGGCCGGACCCGCCTCAGCATCTCCACCGCCATGCCCCGGATCTCCCACTGCGCGCGCTCGCAGCAGCGGACCGCGAAGAAATGGAGCAGTTCCCGAGCATTCATGGTGACCAGGAGCTTGGTTTCAGTGGCGTTGGGGAGCAGGTAGCGGGCGTCCTCGGCGGGAATCCCCGCCTCGACCAGGGAGGCGTAGGCCGCGTGCAGCGAGGCCACCTGCGCCTCGAAGAGCGCGGCGAACTCGGGATTGGCGGCGATGCTTGGGGGGGTTACCACCGCGAAACGCTCCTTGTGGGAGACGTAGCGCTGAGACTGCTGGGAGTAAGAGGCGACACGATGCCGGACCAGCTGGTGGCTGGTCACCCGGGAGATCCCCTCCACCCCGAAGGTGAATGAGGCGTGCTCCAGCACGGACTGGTGTCCGAGCGACATGATCTTGTCCAGGAAGTTTTCGATGTCGGCGCCGGAGAGTCTTTCCTTAAGCGCTTCGATATCGACCTGGGAATAGCAGAGGCGCGCCGCCAAGGCGACGGTCAGCTCGGGCTCGGGGGTGTGTTGGAGAAGCACGACCTTCATGAAGATCCTTCGAGGGTTCTACTCGGGGAAACTCGTGAAAACGAAACAAGGGGATTTCGCCATTGGCAAAATCCCCTCCGACGGATCCGCAAACGCGAGAGCCTCTATTCTTCTACGGGCGCCACGATGTTGTATCTCTTGCGGAAGCGCTCCACGCGGCCGGCGGTGTCGATCAGCTTCTGCTTGCCGGTGTAGAACGGATGGCACTGCGAACAGATTTCCGTGGAGATCCCGGCCTTGGTGGAACGGGTCAGGAACTCGTTACCGCAGAGGCACTTCACGGTCATTTCTTCGTACTTGGGATGGATCTCTGCTTTCATATCTGTCTCCTCGCGGGGCACGCCCCGTTGCCTATGGGTAATTTTATGCCAGAAAGTAGATACAAATAACACCTTCGGCGCAAATTTTCAATACTTTTTTCACTTGCTCATGGAATCGAGGAACGCCTGGTTGCTCTTGGTGCTGGAGAGCTTGGAGATCAGGAACTCCATGGAGTCGACCACGTTCATCGGATGGAGTACCTTCCTGAGGATCCAGATCCGATTCAGGGAGGCCTTTTCGATCAGGAGCTCTTCCTTCCTGGTGCCGGATTTGTTGATGTCGATGGCGGGGAAAGTCCGCTTCTCCACTAGCTTCCGATCCAGATGGAGCTCCATGTTGCCGGTTCCCTTGAACTCCTCGAAGATCACCTCGTCCATCTTGCTGCCGGTATCGACCAGCGCCGTGGCGATGATGGTGAGCGATCCACCCTCCTCGATGTTCCGGGCCGCGCCGAAGAAGCGCTTCGGCTTGTGCAGGGCGTTGGAATCGACGCCGCCGGAGAGGATCTTTCCGGAGGGCGGTATCACCGTATTATAGGCACGCGCCAGGCGCGTGATGGAGTCGAGCAGGATGACGACGTCTCGCTTGTGCTCCACGAGCCTCTTTGCCTTCTCGATGACCATCTCGGCCACCTGGATGTGGCGGGGA
>Ga0209125_1000985_pt1 | contig 30589 bp, 26 predicted proteins | sample BarGraIncub1131A_FD_184503 | JGI IMG/M metagenome (GOLD analysis project Ga0209125, IMG submission 184503) | Arctic peat soil microbial communities from Barrow, Alaska - Barrow Graham LP Incubations 11-31A (SPAdes) (version 2) | ecosystem: Environmental > Terrestrial > Soil > Wetlands > Peat... | reverse complement strand
CAATACGTGGTGCTTTCCGAGGAGCGCTATCAGGAGCTGATTGTGGCGGAGCAGGAGGCCTATTATGCTCGTGTCCGGGCATCGCTTGAGGACTTGAAGGAAGGAAGGGTCAAACGCGGCACGGCAGATGATCTGATCAAAGAACTGAAGCTGGCAGATTAGCGCATGTATACCCTGGTCTGGAGTGCCGGTTTTACGCGCTCGGCGAATAAATTCATAAAAAGCCATCCGGATTTGCGTGCAAAGTTTGCAGCCGTACTTCGTGAACTCGAAAACGATCCGTTCCAGCCGCACCTGAAATATCACCAGCTCAGTGGAAATCTAATAGGCATTAAGGCTGTCAGCATCACCTATAGCTATCGCATCACCCTTACCATTGTGGTTACCGAAAAGGAAATCATACTCCTCGATGTCGGCAGTCATGACGAGGTGTATCGCTAAAAAAAGTATCGGCGTCTTACGCCCGCATCGGTTTGGTGAGACACCTCACGTGTCGGTGATTCTCCAGCCCTGCCAAATCGCGATTTTCAAAGCCTCCCTGCTGCAAATCGCTAAACGTTAACCGCATCGATAACGTTAGCGCCAGATCGTCACCATCTTCGCACCCTCCCTGCCTCTATTGACTCATTGCACAACAACTTCCGCCTGCGCCTCCATCTACGATGAAATCATGGCCTTCACAGATCAGCAGGTCGCCTGACCATCAAGACGGCTGGCAGGAGCGCACCCGGCGACCGGCGTGCCTGACACACCGCTAGCACGGAAACAGAGCGCCGCGTTCTTTTGACTTTTGTGCCGAAAAAGTATAGAAGAGTGAGATAAAATTGGAACCAACTGTAACTGCATCTCCAATTGGAGGCAAAATGGCTCTGAAAGACGTACGGATACTGATCGTTGACGACGAGATTTTTTTCCGGAGGGTGCTGCGCGACCTTCTGGAGAAGATAGGGTTCACCGTGGTCGCCGAGGCGTCCGACGGCAGCGAGGCCGTGGAAAAGTTCCGCGTCCATCGTCCCCACGTCACCATCATGGACATATACATGCCGGAAAAAAACGGCATAGATGCAACCAGGGAGATGGTAGCCCTGAATAAGAATGCCAACGTGCTGGTTGCCAGCGCCTCGGATATGGATTACGACAGCCAGGCCGCCCTGGATGCCGGCGCCAAGGGCATCCTGAAGAAACCGTTTGTGCCGAAAGAGGTGTACGAATCGATCAAGAAGGTGCTGGGCGGCAAATAACCCCGGTACCGTGGCACATCCGCTTTGCAATCAGAGCGAATCGAAGGTCCAGGCAAGCAGTCTGGGCCTTCTTTTTTGACGTCGCGTCGCCAGGGCAGCCATGCCATCAGCGGGGTTTCCGTGCCGCGAAAAAATTACTGGCCGAGTCGTAGTCTTTTGCTTGACTGTGCCAGCTAGATTTGCTATAACACAGAACTCGTTGAGCGGGAATAACTCAGTGGTAGAGTGCGACCTTGCCAAGGTCGAAGTCGCGGGTTCGAATCCCGTTTCCCGCTCCATACAACTAAATAGAATCATTTATGATTCTTGACATATTGCCCCTACTTTCACCAAAGCTTTCACTAAGAGAGCTGTAATGAGGGTAGGGGTTTTCTGTTTGATCCCCTGTAGGATGATCTAAGCGGAGAAGGGAATCAGGAATCACCGTGTTTGCGCCGCTGGGGTATCCCAGGAAGTGAGGCGGTCTTTGCCCCTTGGTTTCGATGAAGTCCCTTCCGAAGTACTCTAGTATCTTCCAGGCATCCTATTCCAGTCCCTCGATGTAATCCCCGTAGACCTCATAGACCATTTTCTTTGAACCGTGCCCCATGAGCCGTACAAGCTTGTTCATGTCGATGCAGAGGGTCAACGACCAGGCCGCAAAGGAATGTCTGAGGGAGTAGGGCACCTTGTCGGTAATGCCGCTGGCAATCTGCGCTTTCTCCCAGACATTTTTGCGGAAGTTGGCGGGGTGCAAGGCTGTACCGGTTTTGGTGGTGATAAGTATTACACCGGTGCTTCTTGCCTGGAGGATGTCCAGACGCTTGCGGATCGCCTGGGTGATGGGGATCTTTCTGATTCTATAGCGGGTCTTTGGTGTGGCCTGTTCCCGCCCCCTGACGATGGTGTGCTGCACCTGGATGTAATCGGGGTGGATGTCTCCTCTTTGCAGCCCTGCAATCTCGGAATTGATCATTCCGGTTAGAAGCATCAGTTCTACCACCGGCTGATACCAGGGATCGACATGCTGTAAAAACTCCTGCCATTCATCGAAGCGGAACCCTTCCCGCCGTTTGGGTTGTGTCTTGGGAAGGTGCTTCTTCAAGTTGGGAAAAGGGTTGTGCAGCGTCCAGCGATACTGGTCGATAGCATCGTTCCAGATGGTTCGAAGCGGTATCAGGATGTTCTTTACCCGCGCCTTGGAAAGAGGCTCACCCTGGTGCTTTCCCTTCTGCCGTTTCAAGGTGGTGAAGAAGCGCTGTATCTCTACCCCGCTAATCTGGAAGAAGGTCTTGTCCTGGAAGTAGGGAACGAGCCAATAGTTGATGATCTGCTTGTAATCGTCCTTCTTTGTCCCTTCTGGAAAGTGGCTCCATACGTCCTTGTTCCATTCTTGCACGTATGAGCCGAAGAGGATGTCCCGAGGTTCCGGTGCATACTGCCACCCTTCCAGCTTGGCGAAGTAGGCTTTCTCTTCTTCCGAGGCACCGGTGAAGGCATCGGCAAAGATTAACTTTCCGGCATCCCTTTTTTCAATGACCCGATCCAGCCAGGCCCGCACCTTGAGGCGATTCTTCGGGGTGTCGGTCTCGCCGGTAGTCTTCTCCACTCTCCGGTTGAAGTAGTAGAAGAGGATGTAAAGCCTGCGGGAGCCGGGCTTTCTAATGATGGTTCCCTGTTTCTTCTCCTGGTTGTCAAAGAGCTGCACATCGTTTTGGTGGGTCGTTCGCTTCATGGTATCCTCCGAAGCTATCCATTCCCCACCGGCCAAAGTCCGAGGGGAACATAGCACATTTTATAAAAATCAGTATTCCCAATTTATGGGGGAAGGTTTTTCTTGGATTACGGCTATCGCCGGTTGAGGCCGATCCGCACCGGAGCCATGCAGCAGGGCGGCCAACAATTCACCGCTCCAGACGAAGCGCAGCACACGGCCAAGCTTGAAGAAGTGCTCCCCCTCAGTGAGCGACCCACGCTTTATCCAGGCAAAGACTGTCGCCCTGGAGACATGGAGCTTTCGGGCAAACTCTTCAACGGTCAGTACCTCAGAAGGGAACGTATTCATCGTATCCCCCTTCATCTGCCGTCTGGACGGTGGCATCGTTTCCATCTTCCAGGATTGCAAGACCTGCATCTATTCCGGCTGCAGCCTCATTCACCCGATCAATGAGCTTGGAGGCGATTTGTGCCGAGGTTCCTTTCTTGGTGCGAATCTTACCTTGCCGATCCTTCCAGGCGCTTTCTCTCCTGGGTGGTGGAATCTGGAAGCCCCATTCCAGAGCATGACCGCCGTTCTGTTCGATCTCCCACGACAAATCCCGAAGGACTTGCAGGAAGGCGTTTCTTTTCCCCCTGCCGTCAAACCTGTATGTTACGGGCTTGGCACCTTTGATAAGGTCTTGCGTCATTCCGTAGCGTTTCCCCGCAATGGGACAGTTGCCTTTCTTCATGTATTTGAGCATGTAATTAGCGGCGTGTTCCTGGTTATTAAGCTTCTTCACGTTGACGCTATTGGAGGATTGGCCCCAAATGTTGGCAAGCCACTGAGCGTTGATGAAAGGCTGATTTGCCAGGATATGGAAATGGATGTTATTGGTGTTCTTCTCCTGGATTTCGGCAACCCAGATATAACTGAGCTTTCTGGATTCCTTGCCGGTCTTATCCGCTAACCGGTCATATTTCTTTTTGATGGAGTTGAGAAAGCGGGTGAATTCCTTTTTGGCCCAATCGTGATCCACCTGGCCGGATTCGTTGAGCATGGCGCACTTCGGGTCAAACGTTAAGGTGATGAAAAGCTTAAAGGAGGTGGTCTTGCTTTCCACAGCACGCCTGATGGTTTTGCGTGCCTGTTTAGTGAACTCTTCAGAAATGACTTTGCCCCTTGTACCTGGAGCGTTTCTTCTGCCGAGGGAATAGCACCCGCCAGTTACCTCACCACTTGGGAAGACATTTAGGCAGGCACCAACGCCCATGCCGTTTTCCTGTTCCCAATCCAAAAGGGTGTCTCTCTGGCTGGGAGAAAGGAACCGAAGGTCGCGATGAAGGGAGGGTTTTTCAAGGATACGATCAAGGGTTTCTGTCAGAGTTTCTGAACTACTATCAAGTTCAAGAGGCGCCTCCGGCGGGAAGTACCTTTCCATCCCTGGAAGTGGCCGCAGTGGTTGTTTCGGCTTCGCTAAAACCTGTTCCGCCGTCCCACCAATGACCCCGGCAGAGCCGGGGCCACAGGCGGGTCGTGCGGGCTGTTTTTGGTGCTGATGGTCGGCAGTGTTAGAGGCGGGAAGCTGCTTGAAAGTTTGGGTTTGTTGCTGATCCATAGAATCTCCTGAGGAATGAAATTTTCCTCAGGGTTCCATGAAGGCGGGTGGTGGGTCGCGGAAACGGAATTATTTTTGCTTTTCCGGTTTTTGGTTCTTTTCTTGCCGTGCAGCAGCTTTTGTTTTTACAGTTTTATCAAATCCTTCAGGGCTGGTGATGTCTGTGTCTTGCATCGCGCCGTCAAAATCCTTAGCGAGCGCATCATACAAGCTACGGATCTGGGGCATTTGTAACGGGTTTCTAGCCGCCTTAGCAAGTGCATAAATCGATGCGCCATGGTCAGTCTTGATGGTTTTTCGCTCTTTCCTCATGTCTTTGTAACTAACCGTTGGATTTTTCGAAATTGCAGTCAAAAGCCGATCATAATCGTTAGCTTTCCCTTTTAAGCGGATCGACTGTATCTGGTATCCAATAGCGGGGTCGTGAAGAATAAGAGGATCTATTTTAAGCAATTTTTCAATTGCGTTTACGTCACGGCTCAGAGCTTTATGATACAGCTTGGATGGGGAAACGCCATATAGGAGCAAACAAGGAGCGTAAACTAGAAAATAAAAACTAAGAGTTAGTTCATCCTTTAAAAGCGCTGTTTTGAAGGCGATTTCCATTTCTGGATGCATTCTTGTTTTGAGAATTTCGTCTTGTATTTCTGTAAAAGTCTTTGAGCACATATCTCGCCACATTGCGAGAGAGGTTTCTACCTCCTGAACAGAAAATTTAATGACCATGGCTGGATCATTCTTCAGCTCTTTCTCAAACTTCCGAATTTCAGTCATAAGGTCTATCTGCTCAGCAATGAATTCAGAAGAGTGAGAAATAAGGCGCTTATAGGCAAAAAGTGGCTTTCTTGAAGGGTACAGTGCAAACCAGGAGGGGAAATCAGGCAGTGGGAAATGATAATCAAAAATTCTTCGCTCTTTTATGTGTCGCAAGGCCTCGCACTGCATCCTTGCCACTAGAGCCAGATTTATAGCAAAAAAAGCAATGACGGGATTCTTCCCTTGAGCCCACTTTTCAACGGCCAGCATGGCAACCTCCGGTTTTGTATTGACGGATCAGCATAGTGGGTTTATAAGGGCGTGTAAAATTAAACTTTACTGATTTGAGATTGTGGTGGGTTACTCCTCGGCGCTTCTCTATCGCTTCACTTAACGCCTCGCAGGCGCTCGTCTTCGGGCCTTGAATCCCCCCGGTCACTTGCTACGTCCTCACCAGGCCTCCACATGCCACCGGGGCGGCCACGGGCAGTAGCGTATCTGTTGATGATAGGTTTCAATTAGTAAGGAATCTAGCTGAAATAATTAGGTAAAATTCGTAGCGGGTACTCACAACCCGTAATGTCCTACGGCTTATACGCAGTCTACTCATATGTTGACATAAAGAATTGAATGACAAATGTGGGTGGGTCTTAATTCTAAGGAGTCTTTATGCTTGTAAATTATGGACATTATCTTTTGCCTTTAGCCATAGCAAAAAGGACTGGACCAAATGAAGGCGATCTTGTCAGATTTGCGGGATCCTCTTTTTATATCGATTCTAAAGGGACTATTGCAACTTGCTCTCATATTATAGAATCGCTAAAAGAGGATGAATTTTTGGTCGCAAAAGAATTACGCACAAATACTTTTCTCGAAGTTAAAGAAGTGATTTGTCATAAGAAATTTGATTTTGCTGTCGGACATGTTGACGTGACGAATAATGAGTTTTTCAAGCCATTGGACAATCCCTTAATGTTGGGAGATGATGTTGATGCTTTAGGGTTTACCGCTAATGGGAAAGTTGGAAAGGATCTTCATATTGACTCTCGTATGCTCCGCGGTTATGTCACACGACTGAGCCAGTCCCCACAGCTAAATTTGAGGTGCAAATCCACATTTGAGGTTTCTTTCCCGTCGTTGTCTGGTTTTAGTGGTGCACCAGTCACCACACATAAGGGGGCATTTCTACTTGGAATGCTTTATGGCAATATGGAAAGCAGTATTGAGGTATTTTCTTTTACTGAAATAAAGCAAGATGACAGTACGATATCAGAAAAGATATGCAGAGTCTTAGAGTTTGGTGTAGCACATCCGATTAATGATATAAGATTTTTTCTTCAAGAATTGAATATTAAAGCATTTGTGTAGGATTGCGGAAAGTTGAGACTTAAGTGCCACCGGAGCCTTGGAGAGTTGGGAAATGGGCCAACCAAGCGCAGCAGCGGACGGCAGTAAAACGCCGCCGCTGTGCTCTCAACGTTACGCTTTCACCTAGCTTTCACCCTACAGGATAGATTTCGATTGATTTTGGCGGACTCTTATGGACTTTAACCGTTGGGTTGTAAGATATAGGTATTTGATTTGTTTGAAGTTTTTTATGAATTGTGCAAGTTGCCAGCTAGTTTTCGAATCTCGTTGCTGCCGAAACCGGATGCCTGGTAGATCTCATCAAATTGAAACTGAAGAGGAGGTCGAAAGTATCCTGTACGGTATACTTAGGCCAGCTACTAATCTCAATGCTAGGTCTTCATAAACAGAGTATCGTGGAGAGCGTGATGGAAATCTACCGTGAGCTTATGGGCGGTGTTGGGACTGCAGTTGATGCCGTTGGGGTTCTTGTTATAGTTGTCGGAGCGATCATTGCCATTGGCCGATTCATCGATAATCGGCATGGGGGTGCAGGTCAATCCTACAGACTTTTTCGACAAGACTTAGGACGGGCTATCCTATTGGGTCTTGAGTTCCTAATCGCAGGCGACATTATTAGGACAGTCGTTGTAGCGCCCACATTGGAAAACGTCCTGATACTTGGCCTGATCGTCTTGATCCGTACCTTCCTCAGTATGGCTATGCAACTGGAAATAGAAGGACGCTGGCCTTGGCAGCGTTCTGAGGAATCTTGCCTCCCTGAAGCTCCTGAGCAACCACAACAGTGAGGCTTTCACCTAGCTTTCACTATACAGGGTAGTTTTAGATTGATACTGATGGACTCATGTGGACTTTGGCCTGTGGGGTATATGAAGTAGCTATATAAAATTATTGATATTTTAACATTTGTACTGCTTTCATAGACAGTTTTCGAATCCCGTTTCCCGCTCCAAAATAACTCAGATGATTCCAGAAGTTACAATGGAATTTAAAAGACTGTCCCCGGTACTGTCCCTAAACGGAACCGGGGATTTGCTTTTTCTAGGAAGCACAAAGTCTTTCCCGAAGTAATCAAGCATTTCCTCCGCATCATCTCCAGGCCTTCAACGTAATTCCCGTATACCTCATAGACCATCTGTTTGCTTGCATGTCCCATAAGGCTTACCCCTTTTAGGGGATTAACGCCGATAATGAGGCTCCTGGCCGCGAAGGAGTGTCGGGCAGAGTAAGAGGTCACTTCAGGGATTCCTGCCAGTAATACGGCCTTCCTCCAGATTTTACTGAACCAGCTGCTGTTGAATCTCTTCCCATCTTCCATAAGGAAAACGTGAGGGGAATCTGATCGGTTCAGGATGGAGATCAAGCCAGCCAACATGTCTTTGATACTCCTGCTGGTCAGTTTGAGTTAGATCGGTTCCAAGGGTGCGTTAAGCAGGTTCTCATAAGCGGACAGCTTCCCATGGATACGAACTTTCTGAATCTCAGGTCCAATTGCCGGATCAGGAAGCAGGAAGGGATCAAGTCGCCGCATGCCACCGGGACGGCCACGGGCGTATTGATTCTGAATACTCCTTCTGCCAGGAAGTAGCAGAAAATACTGCTTTATTTTAGTTGCTTAATGTGATATTGACTGAATGTATTTACACCCCCGTGTTACTGAACCGGTGCAAAGAACTCCGAAGTATTTTTATAACTATACTGTATAAAGGGGAAAGCCATTAAGCCTGCATCTAAGTACTTGTCAAATGCCCTTTTTAAATTTTGGAATCATTATCAGGCAGTTCTTCCCTACAATTTAAATTGGCAGATTAAACTCGGTCCCGATGAGGAACGCTTTTTAAGCCAGAATCCTTTAATTGTGTGTGATGTCGGAGCTCGGGGATCTGCTCCAGAAGAACTAGCCCCATTCTATGCGCATATGGTTTATCATGCCTTTGATGCTGACAAGGACGAATGTGACCGTCTGAATTCCTTAGCCTCTCCGTACCATGAATTTTGTGCTTTCCCATATTACATTGGTAAAGATGCACAACAAATGGTTTTTAATATATTTAAACAAGCAGGTGAAATTCTTCCTACAAGCCTGGAAAAAGATTTAAGGATTTATTCGGAGGAGATAGCTTCACCATTGAACGAGAACTAGAAATCACATCATCGTCTTCACTCAATCAAATATTTTCAACAAAGTCTATAGCACTACCAGATTTTCTTAAACTCGACACGCAAGGCTCTGAGTTGGAAATATTACACGGTGCCGGGGAAATAATAAACAATTCATGTATGGTAGAGGTTGAAGTCGAATTTCTCGAAAGGTATGAAGGACAACCTCTATTTCATGATGTGCTGAAATTCATGAATGAAAAAGGCTTTGACCTTCTATATCTGAATAGGGTATTTGGCCAAAGGGGACAGATCTATAAGGGGGCATCAAGAGGCCAATTGATTTTTGGTGATGCTCTTTTTGGGCGTCGAGAGGATCGTTTGAATGGTTTGTCCAATGTTAGTCTTGTCAAATATGTATTGCTATTGATTAACTATGGGCACTTAGATTTTGCGTATCACCTGATAATATTGCATCCAGACATAGATATGGAATTTCCGATGTTAAGACGATTGATCTCTGCACGAAACAATGAATCGAGATTCAAGCGATTGATTTTATCCCAATTGGACAAGTTTATTTTATTGCTACTCCACATAAGGACCTATAATCAGCTCCCATATGATTCAGATAGAAGCTGGCCGGTAAGGTGATGCTATTGTAGGTATTTACCAGTACTGATTTGTAGATCGGTTGTGTTTGTCACTTTGAGGTTCTGCCACTTGCTATTTATTGAAAATTGGGCGACCGTCTCGGCCGCCCAATCATAACTTGCTGAATACAAAATTCAGCCTTCTCCTAATACTCCCCATGTCTCGCTGGCAAACCTTCCCTTATCGAATCAATTTATGATCGTTTTATCCTGGAGCCGGCTGCCCCGATTTCTTCCGTTTAATCATCCGGTTTAGCCACTTCCCACAATGAATCCCTCAAAATATTGCGGTTCCCGCAGAATCTTGAGGCCCAACGCGTCATTTTGAACACCTCCGCTGTGCTCACCTGCCGAGCTAATGCGCTGTTATTTGTGGTTAAATCCCGCCTTATGGCTTTCAATCGATGATTGGCAGGCTAATTGCTATTTGTGGGTAGCTTTACCTGCTAACCCGAAAGCGAGTGCTGTTTTTTTGTGAAGAGGGTACTATCGATAGAAGGGCTAGGAAGATTTTTAAGGAGGCTTAAAAAGGAGAGGGATAGGTCGCAGAAGGTTAGTAATAAACAGCTGTGGTTACAATATTTCAAAAGGAGATTTATGAAACTATTTACGACTCAAAAAGCTCATCTTGCATGTATGGCAGTTCTGGGTGTTCTCGCCTTCGCCACAGGTGCAACCGCAGCAGGTCCCAAGCCGGTAAACCTCGGAACAGCCGGAAGCTTTGTGATTCTGACAGAAACAGGAGTCACAACCACCGGAACCACTACGGTTGTTGGAGATATGGGGGTAAGCCCAATTGCCGCATCGGCCATGACGGGATTCGGACTGATCGCGGATGGCACTAATACATTCTCGAAATCGTCTTTAGTGACCGAAAAAATATACGCAGCCGACTATGCTCCGCCTACTCCTACTAAAATGACCACAGCTATTGGCGACATGGAAACCGCGTTCACTGACGCCGCCGGGAGGAAATCGCCTAATTTCATCGAGTTTGCCGGCGGAGATATTAGCGGGCAGACACTTCTTCCCGGCCTCTACAAATGGGGCACGGGGGTTCTGATCACGAATGCCGGCGTCACTCTCGCGGGTGGCCCGAATGACGTCTGGATCTTCCAGATAGCTGGAGATATGGTTGTGAACAACAGCGCCATGGTAACCCTGGTCGGCGGCGCACAGGCCAAGAACGTATTCTGGCAGGTCTCCGGCAAGGCGACCTTTGGAACGGCGGCTGACGTCAAGGGGATTATCTTGAGTCAAACGCTGATTTCGATGAATACCGGCGCAAAGCTGAGCGGCAGGGCGCTGGCCCAGACCGCCGTTACATTAATCGCCAATACCGTTTCCGCCCCGTAAGGCAAGCGCTCTACTCACCCGGTAGTTATTTTCTGCCGGAAATTCGATAACGCACGTATCCTGAAAGCAGATAACAAAAGGGGAGGCAGGCTGCTTTGTAATTCAGCCTGTCTCCTTATCTCGCCTCCCTAAAGGTCCCCCGGGTTACCAAATGCCGATTTCCCAGGACCCCCGCGATTCTGTCACCCCCGATTATCCGTTTCCCCGCTAAAATACCATTAGTAAAATGTCAGGAAATGCTGTAATATCCAAACGTTATGCAAAAGTAGCAATCGCCTCCAGCAAGAGAGACTTCTTAATGGAAATAGACAAGCACAAGGGCCTTTTAAAGGCAGCTGCGGCCCTATATCAGGGACGTCACGTTAGGAGCAGGGTAAAACCTTCATGAAAAACACTGTCAAAATAGTTGCTTCGCTGACCGGCATGGCGCTACTGGTTGCGCTGGTGGTGACGCTAACCTTCTGGTCTTTCGGGCAGATCGAAGCTGCTGCTGAAATGCGCAAGCGCACCTTCATTGTTTTGAACCGTGCCGACGATGTGCTGTCCGACCTGAAAGACGCCGAGACCGGCCAGCGCGGCTATCTGCTGACCGGCGACGAGGCCTTTCTGAAACCGTACCTGGAAGTGAGCGATGGCATCAGCCGCCATCTGGAAGATTTGCGCCTGCTTACCTCAACTGGCGCTGCCCGGAAGCACCTGGAAGCAATTGTTCCCCTGCTGGATGCCAAATTGGCGGAAATGAAGCAGGTCATCACGTTGCGCCGAAACGGCGACATGGCTGCCGTACTGGCGACTGTCCGGAACGGCCAGGGCAGGCTGTTGATGGATTCGATCCGCGCCGAGATGCGGGGCTTCATGCAGTTGGAAGAAGGCGCGCTGGCGCAGGCCAATGCGGAGTTCCAGTCGAAGATGCGCCGTCTGTATGCAGTCATCGTTACCGCCAGCCTGCTCACGCTCCTGTTCGCTCTTTCGTTCGCCTATCTGCTCTATCTGAAGGCGCAGCAGCGCTTCAAGAACTTGCTCCATCTCGAAACAGAGCATCTGCTCGTGATCCAGGAAGAGACCAACAAACAGTTGCAGCAGGCAAACGTCACCCTGCAGGATAGCGAGGAAAAGCGCAGAGTTACCCTTGACTCCATAGGCGACGGTGTGATAGCCACCGATGCCGCAGGGCGCATGACGCTCCTCAACCCCGTTGCCGAACAGCTCACCGGCTGGACCCACGAGGAAGCCTTCGGCCGCCCGGTGGACGATGTTTTCCAGATCATCAACCAGCAAACCCGTCAACCCGCCGCCATTCCGGTGTTGGAAACCCTGGCGCACGGCACGACCCAGGGGCTGGCCAACCACACCGTACTGATCGCACGCGATGGCAGCGAGCGCGCCATCGCCGACAGTTGCGCACCGATTCGCGACCGCGACGGCCTGGTGGTCGGTGCCGTGCTGGTGTTTCGCGATGTCACCAAGGAATACGCAGCACAGCAGACCCTGCGCGACAATGCCGCGCTGATCCAGACGATTCTCAATACCGTGGCGGACGGCATCATCACCCTGCATGCCCCAAGCGGTATCGTCGAGACGGTTAACCCGGCTGCGGAGCAGATGTTCGGCTACAGCGCGGCAGAACTCACCGGACAAAACTTCAGCATGCTGATCCCCGGGCCTGATCGCGACCGGTACAAAGGTTCCCTCGAGTATTTCAGCGCGAGCGGCGAGGCGCGCGCCACCGGCCAGGGACGCGAAGTCATGGGGCGGCGCAAGGACGGCGGTCTTTTCCCTCTGGAGATGGCGGTAAACGAAATGTGTCTGGACGGCCAGCGCTACTTCACCGGCATTCTACGTGACATAACCGCCCGCAAGCAGATCGAGGCAGAGCAGGAGCAGCTAAGCCAGCGGCTGCGCGATCATCAGTTCTACACGCGCTCCCTTTTCGAATCCAACATCGACGCCCTCATGACCACCGATCCGTCCGGCATCATCACCGACGTCAACAAGGAGATGGAACTTCTCACTGACAGCACGCGCGATGAACTGATCGGCGCCCCGTTCAAGGAGTACTTCACCAATCCGGATCGGGCCGAGACCGGTATCAAACTGGTGCTGAGGGAAAAGAAGGTCACCAACTACGAACTCACCGCGCGCGCCAGGGACGGCAAGGAAACGGACGTATCCTTCAACGCGACCACCTTCTATGATCGGGACAGGAGGCTGCAGGGGGTGTTCGCCGCGGCGCGCGATGTTACCGAGCGCAAACGCCTGGACCAGGCGCTGCGGGAAAAGAACGCCGAGCTGGAGAGCGCCAGGGCGGAAGCGGAAAAGACCAGCCTCACGAAATCCGAATTCCTGGCCCACATGAGCCACGAACTGCGCACCCCGCTCAACTCGGTAATCGGCTTTTCCGAGGTGCTGCAGGACCAGATGTTCGGCCCGATCAATGAAAAGCAGCAGGAATATGTCGTCAACATCCTTGCCAGCGGCAGGCACCTCCTTGCCCTGATCAACGACATCCTCGATCTATCAAAGGTTGAGTCGGGCAAGATGGATCTTGAGCTCGGCTCTTTCCCGCTGCGGGAGGCACTGGATGCTTCCATGACCATGCTGAGCGAAAAGGCCATCAAAGGCGGGATAGAGCTCCACCTGGACCTTGCCCCGCAGGCCGATGTACGCATCGTGGCAGACCAGAGGAAACTGAAACAGATCCTGTTCAATCTGATCTCAAATGCGGTGAAGTTCACCCCTGCGGCTGGAACCGTGGACGTGAGCGTGGTGAGAGACGGAGATTTCATCGAGATCGCCGTAGCCGACACCGGCATCGGGATACGGGGGGAAGACATCCCGAAACTCTTCCAGGCCTTCACCCAGCTGGGATCGGTGTATACCAAGGAATTCGAAGGGACCGGCCTCGGCCTGACCCTGACCAGGCAGCTGGTGGAACTGCACGGCGGCAGGATCTGGGTGAAAAGCGAGTTCGGCACCGGGAGCAGGTTCAGCTTTACCATTCCGCTCACCCCGGCGGCGGCGGAGTTCCCGGTTCACCTGCCGGAAACCGTCCCCGGCACCGGCAACACGGTCCTCGTGATCGAGGACGATCCGCGGACTTCGGCCGCCCTGGAAAATGCCCTGCGCTGCAAGGGGTATCGGGCGCTGCGGGCGAGTAACGGCAAGGAGGGGGTCGAGATGGCGCAGCGCAATGCGCCGGACCTGATCGTCCTTGACCTCGTGATGCCGGGCATGAACGGCTTCGATGTCGCCGAACAGCTGGGCCAGGAGCATGCCGGCGCCAATGTGCCCATCCTGGTACTGACCTCGATGGACCTCTCAGCTGCCGACCGGGCGCGTCTGGCCGGAAAGGTCTGGCGCATCGAGGGGAAGGGGAGCCTGTCGACGCATGAGTTCCTGAGTCTGGTGGAAAGCGTCGTCGGCCCAAGGCTCGACCGGTAAGCGGTCCAGCTGACACCTCGCCGCTTGGTAACTATTGAGCAAACTTCAAGGAAAAGGCAACTGCAAACAATCAAAAGCCTCACCACAGAGGGCACAGGGGAACACAGAGTGAATCTTGATTTTTCCTCTGGGACCTCTGTGTACCTCTCTGGTGAGGCTTTATGCTTTGGGCCGTTTGTGATCGGTAGAATGGTGCTGAATAGTTACGCCACCTTTAATGCACCGGTTTATTCCTCATCCAGCACCAGCCGGACCTTTTCGGTGGCGCGCGCTTGGCGCCCGCTCCGGATCGCCGAACCCCTCGCGCCGGTACAGGTAATCCAGAGCCTCCTGGCCGTCCGACACGTGCACCGGCTGGTTGGCAATCCTGGACAGTTCGAAATTCCTGCGCACGATCTCGGCATGGGCCGGGTCGTCTTCCACCAGCAAAATCACAATCGGTTCACCTTTCATTTGTCTTCTCCTTGGGAGCCATCACTTTCTCGACGCTCCCGGCAGGGTGAAGAAAAAGGTGGTACCTTGTCCCTCTCCCGCCGACTCGACCCATATTTTCCCTTCATACATCTGGACAATCCGCTTGACCAGCGCAAGGCCAAGCCCGGTTCCCTCGCTTTTGGCATCCAGTTTGTCGAAAAGACGCCTTAGAAACGGATCCCCTGAATAGTACCAATCTGCCGCTGATCAAGTTCCTCCCCTTTCAAGGGGAGGTCGCCAATCCAACCATCCGCCACCAACGAACCTGCCGCGATTAAATACCGTAGGAGCGTCCTCAAGGGCGCGATGGATCAGCGGCAATCTTCCGGGTTTAGGAGTCCTGGTGACAAGAGCCCCAAATACTCTCAAACGCGGGATATTTGGCAATCTCTCGTAATTCCGGCTTCGTTCGGATGCGACCCTGCAATGGCAATCCTGTAACTGGATAATTATTTGACGCACTTAATTGACAACCTCTGTCCGTATGGTATTAAAAGGTGATCAAATTGCGGCCTGCTATCATACTCAGGGGGAACCTCCTTATGCCAGTAATTACGTTTTAAGTGACTGGTAATCCTCTTCTTTTGAGCGTATTTGCCTTAATCTCCCGATACAGTGCCCTTTTATCGCAGCCCTTCGGCTAAATGTGGCAAAAGTCCGGTTCCTTGTGTGTATCCCTCCGGGAAATAAATCGAAAATTACAGTCATGCTAAACTTTATGATTGAGTAGTAAATAATGCGGTTGCAGCCTGTATCATTGCACGCTGAAGACTTGAGCTGTTTACAGATGGAAAAGGATGTCACTAATGCCCAAGATGGTGAAATTGTTTACCTTGATATATCTGACAGCGGCCCTCACCTATGTCGGATGCGCAGCCAAACAGATGGGATCGGAGGCTCTTGCCCCAAAAGACCAGACCCTTGATTCGAGGTCGCCGGCCCGATGGCCGGAAGAACATGGGTCAAAGGAGGCCGCGCCCGCTGACGCTTTCCGGGCGGTCGCGACAGCTAAAGCCCGAGTGGACGCCTCCGTGCCGCCGGCACAGACAATTCCGCACCACGAGCGGATCAACGCGCAAAACCCGATCTATTTCGATTTCGATTCCTGTCAGCTGAATGAGGAAGCCAAAATTGCCCTGGAACAGGTGTATCAGCTGATGAGCGCGACCAAAGGCGTCTACACCCTCGAGGGGTTCTGCGACGAGCATGGCGACGGCGATTACAATCAGGCACTGGGTGAACGTCGAGCCGCAGGAATCCGGTCGTACCTGGGTTCGCGCGGGCTCGCCGCGGACCGGCTTGCCGTTGTCAGTTACGGGCGCGAATTTCCTGCCCGCCCCGCCCATACCGAGGATGCCTGGCAACTGAACCGGCGCGTGGAGATCGTGCAGGCCGGTGCCCCCACGCCGGACTCGGACAAGCGCTATGGAGTGAAAAGGTGACGAGGTATGAAGAAAGCGCCGCACATCACTGTGCAACTGATCCATATACACGGTGGGCTGAAGGGACAGATCCAGGAATTCGCCGATCCGTCGATAACCATCGGACGGATTTCCTCCTGCACCCTGCCTTTCCCCGCCGATGAACCTGGCGTGTCGCGCGAGCACGCCAGGATAGAGCGGGAGGGAAACCATTTCAGACTGGTGGCGCTCAAGGACAAGTTCGGCACCTTCGTGAACGGCAAGCAGGTCAGGGAGGCGGTCCTCAGAAACGGCGACGTGATCGAATTCGGCTCCGGAGGCCCCAAGGTGAGCTTCAACACCGAGATCGGGGAGGCCGCGGCGGAGCCGGTGCCGCAGCCTGCTGCCGGGTCCCTCAGGCAACCGCCGCGTCCCGGTCCTCTGCGTGAGGCGTTGCGGCCGGACCCGCCGGCAAGCGGGGGAGGGGAGTTGCCCGGTGCAGTCCCGCTCCCTTTGGATCTGCCGGTGCGGAGGACGACGGCTCCCCTGATCATCCAGTTCGGGCCGACCATCCGGAGCTACCGGGAATTGCCGGTGCTGATCGGGGCGCATGCGCAGTGCGATTTCGTGCTGCAGCAACGCGGGATTCAGGACCAGCATGCCCAGATTTTTTTCCAACAGGGGAGCTATTTCGTCAAGGACCTCGCCGGCCTGCTCAAGGTGAACGGCAGGCCGATCCAGGCGCCGGCCCGGCTGAACCAGGGCGACGAGATCGAGTGCGGCCCCCACGGGCCGGTGTTCCGCTTTCTGGGCGAGGGGCGCCTTGCCGAGGTGGAAGCAGCCCAACCCGATGCGGGTTTTGCCGTGAGGACCAAGGAGAGCAGTGCCGAATCAGGGGCCGGTCCCACGGGCAACACGCCGCCCGCAGGCTTCCTGTCCAAATTTATCAGGGGATTCAAGTAGCTGTTTTCCGATCAAAAAACAATCGAAAGCCTCACCACAGAGGGCACAGAGGAACACAGAGGAAATCTTAAACCAAAGGCTAAGGTCTTTTTGTTTTAAACATAAATCATGTTTTGATTTTCCTCTGTGTACCTCTGTGTACCTCTGTGGTGAGGCTTTATGCTTCGGGTTGTTTGTGACTGGTCGACTGGTGTTGAATAGTTACGATTCTGTAGCAGAGCTTTCCCTTGGACGAAGCGCCGCCGGAGCGGCGTGGGATGCTAATCAGGTTTTCTAATCTCTGGCACAACGCGGCGCACAGGTTCAGGACATGCCTATGGCATCGGCTCTCGACATTCAGCGCTCCGCCTCACTTCTGCCCTACCTGCAGGGGGCTCGGTCAGATGCGCGCCTGAAGCTTTCCCTGTTCCAATCCGACCCGTCCTTGCGCGACAAGGCCTACCCCTTCGAGGTGCTCGACGACACCCCAGCCGTTTCCCGTCTCATCAAGGCGGCATTTCTGACCGACGCGGGGAGCGTGCTGAAAAAGGTGGTGCTGCAGGTCCAAAAGGACCGCTACGCGCTTGCGGCAGACGAACTGCGCCCCCTGACCAACCTCGACATCGACGCCTTCTGGCAGCAGGCCTTTCCGGGAGGACCGGCGCGCGCCGCCGGAACGGTCCCTATCCTGATCTCCTCCCAGCGTGACGCCCGGGGGACGTTGACACCCCTGGCCCCGCTGTTTCTTTGCCGCGAGAGGGGACTCTTCTTCCATCCCGTTTGCCCCGGTTGCGGTCTGCCGCTCACCCTGTGCCGGGATGACGGGCTGCTGCAACGCTTTGAGCTCACCCCCTACACGACCTCCCTCAAGAGATACCTGCACTGCGACGGCTGCTGCAGGGAGGGCCTGGCCGAATTTTACCTGTACGATCTGGACCACGACGACCTGGTGACGGTCAAGGACCGCTGGGCGCTGATCGACCGGTTCAGCCAGGTCGAGGCGAGCCTTGACCCGGACGGCGAGTTCCCCTGTGTCGGGTGCCCGGAGCGCGCCGGCTGTTTCGGCCCCATCCCCCGGGCGCGCACCAGGATCGTCCCCTTCTCCTTCTATCCCTTCTACCTTCTTCTGAACGATGCCCCCTCGCTTCATGCCATCGGGCCGGAACTGTGCCGGGGCTCCTTGCCGGAGCCGTGCCGGGGCGCCCTGCGCACCATCCTGGCCGGGCTGGTCGAGGAGGCCCGCTCCGAGGTGCGGCGTGCCGCGGCGCCGAAGCCGCCCTCCGATGATGACGACGAGACCATGGAAACGGTGGTCCTGCGTCCGCGCCCCCCGAACGCCCCGGCCCCCCCGGAAGCCGCACTGGACGAGACCTACCTCCAACCGCGGACCGCCCGGGCGCCGTGGTATCCGCAGGGGCTGCCGGAAGCGGCCGAAGACATGCTGGAAACCATGCTGGCCGCACCACTCCGGCCGGGGCAGCATCGCCCGGCGTCCCCCGAAAGCGAAGCCCCCGGGCCGGTCGCTTCCGGGCCCGCCCCGGGCGGAATCGCGGCCGGGGCGGACCATCTGGCCGAGACGGTTTTCATCCAGCCGAGCGGCAGGCGGCCGAGGGATTGAAGCAGCGTCAAGTCCCGTACGTGTAATTGCCTCAGCGCAATTGAGGTTGAGCTAAAGAGGTGTAGAGGTGTAGAGACGCATTGCATGCGTCTCGGGATGTATTGATGCCGCCAGGGTTTGAAAAGACTGAGACGCATGCAATGCGTCTCTACCCGGTATGCAATGTGTTTGGCGAAAGGTTATTTCCACTGTTTTTTTGGTAACTATTCAGCAAACTTCAAGGAAAAGGCAATTACAAACAATCAAAAACCTCACCACAGAGGGCACAGAGGAACACAGAGGAAATCTTAAAACAACCTGATCAGCGCTGATCTCCCGCTGGAGAAACTCCCTTGTTTCTCGTTCCCAAGCTCCAGCTTGGGAATGCAATGAAGCGGAGCTTCCCGTACTATTTATTTACGTCTCCAAGCTGGAGCTTGGGAACGAGATGATCAGTTTTTGATTTTCCTCTGTGTGCCTCTGTGGTGAGGCATTATGATTTGGGGCCGTTATGAACCATGCGTCAGCGCTGGAAAAAATGGCACTCAACCTGGGACGATTGGCTCGCGACCGCACCCCCGACCTACAGGGCGCCGTCGCCGCGTATCTCGCCGGGGAACTCTCCGGCTGCGAGCCGCGGGAGCGCCTGCGCCTACTGGAAACGCTCTGCCAGCGGTTCGAGTGCGAGGCTTCGCCTCCCGGCGCCGGGAGTGCCGCGGAGCAGGAGATGAGGCGGCTCGTCCTGCACTTTCTGGGGGGCGCCGGCGCTGCCGGCACGCTCTCCTCCGGGGAGCTGCTGGAGAAATTCGCCGGCTCCCTGGAGGTGCTTTTCAACTCGCTGAACGAGATCGTTTCCGTCATCAATGTGCGGCTCCTGGGGCAAAGCCCGGAACTGGAAACTATTCGCAAGGTGATCGGGACCAATATCGAACTGGGGGAGGACAACCTGCCGGTCAAGGAGTACCTGGACCAGATCCGGCACGCCTTCCTGGCGGCCCACAGCTCCTTCCAGCTCGCAGCGGCGACCCTGATCGCCGAGCTCCTCGCCGAACTCGATCCGGCCGCCCTGCTGCAGGAAAAATCGTCCGGCCTCAAGTTCGGGCCGCTACGCAAGGCGGAGCTTTTCGAGCGGTACCAGGAGAAGCACGCGCGCTGCAGCAGGTGGTTTGCCTCGGGCCAGTACAAGGAGTCGCTGCTGCGGGAATTCGAGAAGAACTGCCGGCATAGCTTCAAGCGGAACTCGGGGTGACAGATGCGGACCATTCTGAAGATAGCGGTGCTGGCGGCCTTACCTGCCATCGGCTGTTCCTGTTCCTGGTTTGCCAAAAAGCCGTCCCGCCCGGCGGCGGAAGCCTTCAAGAAGGAGGCGATCAGCATCCTGATCAAGGCCGATCCGCAGCTGAACCGGTTCCAGAGGAATGCCCACACCCTGTTCCTGTGCATCTACCAGCTGAAGGACCCCAACGGGTTCAACCAGCTGGCGCAGGAAAAGGACGGCGTCCCGAAGCTTCTGGAATGCGGCCGCTTCGACGCCAGCGTCGCCAACGCCAAGCAGTTCACGCTTCAGCCGGGACAGGAGCTGAACGACGTCCGGGACCGGGCGGAGGGCGCCCGCTATATCGGCCTCGCCACCGGTTACTACGGTACCGGCAAGGAGAAGGTGACCGAGCTCTCCACGCTGGCGCCGGGGAGGAACGGTCCGTCAGGGACCAGCATCCGCATCGAGCTGGGCCCCCAGGAAATTACCAGCGTAAAGGTGAACTAATGGAAATTCAGCGACCTCTTTTCTGGCACCAGGGGCTTTTCCTGCAGCCGCAGCATTTCCAGATGGCCGAGCAGAGCGTCCACTCCCTGTTCATCCCCTACCGGAAGTACCAGACCCCTTATTTCTGGGGCGTGTACGAGTTGGCGATACAGGGCGCTTCCCTGGGGACGCGCTCCTTCGCGCTTACCAGGGGGACCTTCCTGTTCCCCGACGGCAGCCATGTGGTCCTCCCAGGCAACGCGGTGATCGAGTCGCGCTCCTTCGAGGAGGGGTGGGTCGCGGGCGGCAAGCCGTTCACGGTGTACCTCGGTATCAAGAAATGGAACGACGCCGGCCCCAACGTCAGCGCCGTCGAGACCCTCGATGCACTGTCCAGGGTGACCACCCGGTACGCAGCTCCGGCCGAGAGCGAGCCGTGCCACGACCTGCATGCGGGGGGGCCGCAGGGGGAGGTGAGGCGGCTCAACTTCGTGCTGAAGATCTTCTGGGAGACCGAGGCCGACCTGGCGGGGGACTACCTGCTGATCCCGGTGGCGCAGCTGGAAAGGACGCGGGAGGGGATCGAGCTCTCGGCTCAGTTCATCCCCCCCTGCCTGACGCTGGCAAGCTCCGCCGCGCTCCTGGCGACGCTCAAGGAGGTCCGGGACCAGCTCGCCTCGCGCAGCCGCCAGCTCGAAGGGTACAAGCGCCAAAGGGGGATCCAGAGCGCGGAGTTCGGCTCCCGGGACGTGGTCTATCTCCTGGCGCTGCGCACCCTGAACCGTTACCTGCCTCAGCTGTTCCACCTGATCGAGGCCCGCGAGGTCCATCCCTGGCAGGCCTTCGGGGTGCTGCGGCAGCTGGTCGGCGAGCTCTCCTCCTTCTCGGAGACGGTCACCGCGCTGGGGGAGTCGGTCGCCGACGGGACGCCGCTCCTTCCGGAGTACGATCACAGAAACCTCGGGGACTGTTTCAGCCGCGCCCACCAGCTGATCCTGAAGCTGCTCGACGAGATCACCGCCGGGCCGGAATACCTGCTCCCCATGCGCTATGACGGCACCTATTTCACCACCGAGCTGAAGCCGGCCCATTTCGAGAGCCGCAACCGCTTCTTCATCGTGCTGCAGACCGAGGAGGACCCCAAGGAGATGCTCCAGTCGATGGCGAGCCTGGCCAAGCTGAGCTCCCGGGAGAGGCTGCCGCTGCTGATCGCCCGCGCGCTTCCCGGCATCGGCCTGGAGCATCTGCCCAACCCGCCACCGGAGCTGCCGCGCCGGGCCTTTTGCATCTATTTCGCCGTCGACAGCCGCTCCGAGCAGTGGGAACTGGTGCGGAAGGGTAACAACATCGCCCTGTACTGGGACAATGCCCCCCAGGAGCTCGAAGTCGAGCTGGTGATCGTGACGAGGGCCAAGCAACCCAAGGCATAAAGCCTCAACTTAATCTTAATCTTAATCTTGATCTGCTAGAGGGAAGTCTTTCTTGATCTTAATCTTAATCTGGATCTGGATCTGGTTGGGATCTGGTAGAGGGAGCCCGTGATGCATCTCATCGACTGTTTCATGCCCATTGCCGCCTACATCGTCATGTTCCAAAACGCCGTGGCGACCCGGCAGCCCGACTGCGAGCTGGTAAAGGCGGACCTCCAGCGTCTCCTTTTGCAGGCGGAAAAACTGTCCAGGGAGGGGGAACTTGCGGCCGACGCCTTCGACCAGGCCCGCTTTGCGGTCTGCGCCTTAGTCGACGAGGCGCTCCTCGACTCGGGGTGGAACCAGAAGCAGCTCTGGCAGCGCGAGCAGTTGCAGCGCCTGTACTACAACACGACCGACGCCGGGGTCGAGCTGTTCGAGCGGCTGAACCACCTCGGTTTCCACGAGAACGAGGTCCGGGAGGTCTACTACCTCTGCCTGGCACTCGGCTTCAAGGGGCGTTTCATCCAGCAGGAGGACGAGTTCCTCCTGGAGCAGCTGAAGAGCTCGAACCTGAAGATCCTGGCCGGCGGCTCCGGGGGGATCCCCTCGCTGGAAAGGGTGGAGCTCTTTCCAGAGGCCTATCCGGCCCGGTTGGCCGAAACCGCGGTCCGGCCCGCCCCCTTGCGCTGCAACCTGGTGACGCTGCTGGCGCTGGCCGGACCGGTCGCGCTGTTCGGCGTACTGTACCTGATCTACCGCTTTGCCCTGAGCGGTGTTGCCGGCGGATTATCCTAGAAGGGGGACTACCTTGAAAGAGACCATGATCACCTGCTTCAGGTGTTTCCTGCTCGCTGCGGCCGCCATCCTGGCACTGCTGCTCGTTTTCGGCTTTGTACTGATGCTGAACCGGCCCTGGTGGGTCGGCATCTTCCTGGTGCTGGTGCTGCTTGGCCTGCTGGCCGGGGCGCTCTTCCTGCGGAAACTGGTGCTGCGGCGCAGGGAGCAGCAGTTCGTGCGGCAGGTGATCGAGCAGGACGACGCCCAGCTGAAGAAGCTCCCCTGCGAGGAGCAGAACCGGCTGAAGGAGCTGCAGGGTAGCTGGAAGGAGGCGGTCGAGACGCTGCGGCGCTCCCATCTGAAAAAACAGGGAAACCCGCTCTATGTGCTCCCCTGGTACCTGGTCATGGGGGAGAGCGGCTCCGGCAAGACCACGGCCATCGCGAGCGCCCGCCTCTGCTCCCCGTTTGCCGAGGCGCGCCACACCCCCGGGGTCTCCGGGACCCGCAACTGCGACTGGTGGTTTTTCGACCAGGCGATACTGCTCGACACGGCCGGCAGGTACGCCATGCCGGTCGACTCCGGGCGCGACAACGAGGAGTGGCAGAACTTCCTCTCGCTATTGGTGAAGTACCGCAAGCGTGAGCCGATCCACGGGCTGATCGTCACGGTCGCCGCGGACAGGCTGCTCCAGGGCTCGCCCGAGGGGTTGGAAAACGACGGCCGGGCCCTCAGGCGCAGGATGGACGAGCTGATGCGGGTGCTGGGGATCAAGTTCCCGGTCTACGCCCTGGTCACCAAGTGCGACCTGGTGCAGGGGATGACCCAGTTCTGCGACCGGCTCCCGGAGAAGAGCCTGGACCAGCCGATGGGGGTCAGCAACGACGGGCTGTCTCCGGATCTCGCCGGCTTTCTGGAGCGCGCGGCGGCGAGCATGGCCGGGCGCCTCAAGCAGCTGCGCATCCTCCTGCTGCACCAGCCCGGCCAGGGCGCCGTCAACCCGGGCCTATTGCTGTTCCCGGATGAGATGCAGGGGTTAAGGCCCGGTCTCGACAGCTTCATGCGGGCCGCCTTCCAGGAAAACCGCTACCAGGACACCCCGCTTTTGCGCGGGGTCTACCTCTCGAGCGGCCGCCAGGAGGGGACCCCCTATTCCAGTTTCCTGGGCGACCTCGGCCTGATCGGCGCCAAGGAGGTGCTCCCCGGCACCAGCCGCGGCCTGTTCCTGCACGACTTCTTCGAGAAGGTCCTGCCCGGGGACCGGGGGCTTTTGGCCCCAACGACCCGGACCATGCAGTGGCAAAGCCTCACCAGGAACCTGGGGCTCACCTCCTGGGTGCTCCTGGGGTTCGCCCTGTCGGGGCTTCTGAGCTACTCCTTCGTGAAGAACCTCTCGACGGTCAGGGAGGCCTCGGCGGAGCTCTCCCGGGTACCCGGGCTGACCGGGGATTTCCCGGCCGACCTCGCCGCGGTGGAGCGGCTGGGCCGGATGATCGTGAACGTCGAGCAGAAGAACGCGAACTGGTGGATTCCCCGTTTCGGCCTGAACGAGAGCAGGAACCTGGAGCAGGCGCTCAAGGCGAAATACTGCCGGCAGTTCCAGGAGCGCTTCCTGGTATCCTTCGACAGGAACCTGGCCGGGATGCTCTCCGGTTTTTCCCGGGCCACCCCCGACGAGCTCTCCGGGCGCTACATCGTGCACCTGTGCCGGCGCATCAACCTGTTGAAGGCCCGCCTGGACGGCGCCGGGCTGGAGGCGCTCGCTGCCAGGCCGCTCCCCTCCCACCTGGTCTCGGCGCTCCCGCAGGGGGACGACCCGGAAACGACCAGGAAATTCGGCAACCAGTATGTCAACTACCTGGCCTGGCGCTCCGGCACCGGCGAGCTCAGCAAGGAGCTGCAGCTGCTGCAATCCTGGCTGAAACAGGTTCACCTCGCGAAGGGGGGAAGCCTCGCCTGGACCCTCGGGTTTGCCAACCGGCAGGAGCCAGGCTCGGGCCTCACCCTGCAGTCGTTCTGGGGCGGCTCGCGCTCCCTGGCCGGCGAGCCGGTCATCGCCCCGGCCTTCACCCGCAAGGGGAAGGAGCGGGTCGGCGCGCTTTTGGGCGAGCTGAGCGCCGCCTACCCGGAACCGGGGGTGCTGGAAAGGGAGCGGGAGGGGTTCGAGACGTGGTACCGCAGCGCCTGCTTCGCGGTCTGGGGGAGGTTCGCGGTCTTTTTCCCCCGGGGGGAGGAGCGGCTAAGCGGCGTGAAGGAGTGGCAAAATGCCGCCCGGGTCATGGCGACCGACCAGGGGCCCTACTTCGCCTTCCTGAGCAGGACGGTCGCGGAACTGGAGCCGTTCGGGGTCGGCGAGAGGGTGCCACCCTGGCTCTCCCAGGCCTACCGCTACCAGATCCTGAAGACGGCGGGACCCGCGGCGGGCGCCGTGGCAGGAGCTGCGGCGGGCGCCGCGGAGGAGGCGAGGAGGATCGCCGACCGGCTCGGCGAACTGGTCGGCAGGCAGGGGAGCGGCTTCGACACGCCCGAGTCCCGGGCGGCCTCCGCCAGGACGGTGCAGGAGTACCTGGGGGCCATGGGGCAGATCGCGCCGGTGGCCAAGTCGAGAAACCTGGCGCACCAGATGGCGCTCCAGGTCTTCACCGAGGATCCCGGCGTCAGCAAGTCCCCCTTCTACCAGGCGGCCGATGCGGCCCAGAGGCTGAACGCGCTTGTCTCCGGCGGCAGGAGCGACGAGACCTTTTCCCGGCTCATTTCCAGCCCGGTCGCCTTCTACGGGAGCTTCGTCAGGATGGAGACGGCCTGCTCGCTGCAGCGGCAATGGGAGGAGAAGGTGCTGAAGGAGGTGCAGGGGGCGAGCGACCCGGCAACGCTTGGCTACCTGCTCGGCAGGGAGGGACCGGTCTGGAAGTTCGTCAGCTCCTGCGCCGACCCGTTCATCGGCTGGGCGCCCGGGCGCGGCTACTACTCGAAGACCGCCCTGGGCGGCTCGGTGCCGTTCGAGCCGGGCTTCTACGCCTTCCTCACCAAGGGGGCGGCGGCCAAGGTCGCCGCCGTGGCCGCGGCGCCTGCCAGGCAGAACTACAGCGTGACCATCAAGGGGCTTCCAACGGACGCCAACAGCGAGTCGCGCACCAAGCCGCAGAGTACCCGGCTGGAGCTGCAGTGCGCGTCGGGAGTCCAGGTGATCGACAACCTGAACTATCCGGTTTCCAAGACCTTCGTCTGGTCGCCCGAGACCTGCAGCGATGTCGTGTTCCAGATAGATGTCGGCGATGCCATCCTCACCAAGCGCTACGCCGGGCCAGGCGGCTTCCCGGAGTTCCTGCACGATTTCCCCGGGGGGAGGCACACCTTCCATCCCAAGGAATTCCCCCGGGAAAGGCAGGCCCTGGAGCGGATGGGGCTCCGCTTCATCCGGGTGAACTACCAGCTCTCCGGCGGCCACGACATTCCGGCGGCGGGGCAGGCAAGCTCGCGACCCGGGCAGGTCCCGGCAAGGATCACCCAGTGCTGGGATTGAACAAAAAGCATGGAGAGCGCGCCTGGCGCTTCGCCGCAGCCGGGAAACACCCGGTGGCGAAGGATTTCCTCAGCATCGGTCAGGTCTTTCCCCTGGCGGGCTCCCTGGCCGACTGGATGGTCCGCGGCTATGCCGGGGCCGGGGAGCCGGGAGGCCGTTCCGCCTGCTTCTGGCGCTTCTGGATGCGTGGGGGCGGCCGGGACCAGATCGCCTGCGGCCTCCTGCGGGGAAGCTGCGACAGTATCGGAAGGCCGTATCCCTTCCTGGTGCTCGGTGCCGGTCCGGCCCCGGGATGGGAGCAGAACTGGGACCGGGTCCCCTCTGCCTGTGCCGGGACCTGGCAGCAGATGGAAAAGCTCTGCTGCGGCGTCTTCACGGACGTGAGCCGCCTGGAACAGGGGGTGCTCTCCCTGAAGGCGCCTGCCACGGATTGGGGGGTTTCCCGGGACGCAGCCGGTCCCGGGAGGGAGTCCGACCCGGAACCCGATCCCCGGACCCCGCCATGCCTGCTCCGGGACCAGGGTTACCGGGATGCCGAGTGGCTGGCACTACCTGCCACTGCCTGCGCCGATCCGGCCGGGGACGCGATTTCCCGTGCCGGCCGGATCTTGAGGGACCGCAGCAGCGGTCCACCCACTGCCGCATTTATCGGAGGTTCACCGGGTGCCCCCCGGTACGCCGTGTTCAGGCGGCCTCTCAAACGAGCCGATTTCACCAGACTCTGGTCGGAGCCGGCGCTCAAGGAGGATTACCCATGAAATCAAATGAACTGCTGCGCGCCGGGAGGCTTTGCGAGGCGAGGGCGGAGCTCATCAAGGAGGTCAAGGCCTCGCCTGCCGATCTGGAGGCCCGGACCCTGCTCTTCCAGGTGCTCGCCTTTTCGGGGGAATGGGACAAGGCCGAGCGGCACCTGGACCTGCTGGCTTTGCAGGCCCCGGACCGCTCGGCGCAGTTCCTACTGTACCGGAACCTGATGGCCGCAGAAAAGGCGAGGGCCGAGGTGGCAAGCGGCGCGCGGATCCCCGAGTTCCTGACGCAGGCCCCCCCGTTCTTCCCCGAGTTCCTGACCGGCAGGGCGGGGCTCGCCCTGGGGGACGCCGAGTATTTCGCCGACCTCGCCTCGACCCTGGCAGGTGAGCAGCCTGCAGTGCGGGGCGTTGCCGACGGGGCGCCGTTCGAGGGTTTCAGCGATTGCGACGGGAGCCTCTTCTGGCTGCTGGAAGTCTTCATCCACGACCGCTATCTCTGGTTCCCCTTCAGCTCGCTGAGAGAGCTTTCCATCCGCCAGCCGGTACAACTGCTGGACCTCCTCTGGGCTCCCGCCCGGATCGTCACCTGGGAGGGGGTGACCGCGGACTGCTACCTCCCCGTTCTCTACCCCGATTCGGCCCGCCATGAAAACGAGCAGGTCCGCCTCGGCAGGATGACCGACTGGCAGGATCTGGGAGGAGGGCATTTCCTGGGTGCCGGCCAGCATCTGCTCCAGGTCGGCGCCGAGGAGAAAGGGCTTCTCGAACTGCGCGAGGTGACCTTCAGCGCATAGGCACCCGCATCAAAAACCATTTTGCCACGGAGAAAATCTAGGAAATCTGAGAAAAGCCAACGGCAAGGTTAAACAAAACCGGTTGGCAATTGGCCGGCACCTGCAACATTTTTCATTTACAGGTTTTGGTAGGGGCGACCCGGTGGGTCGCCCTGTTGCCAAGGCCGGCCCGAAAGCTTGCCTGGGTGAACCGGATCAAAAGCAGGGCGACCCACCGGGTCGCCCCTACGGGTTAAGAGGGGGCCGGTGACGTTCAGAGCCTGGTCACACTGAATGCACAACCTCGAACACCTTACGACATCGCACACCTAACGAAAATTGCCGGGAGCGTCACCCATGAATACGGTTATCGACCTGAATGCTCTCCTCGCCACGATCTCCGCGGCAAACCCGGCGGGGGTCGATCTTCGCTACACGGCGGTCTATGACGAGATCCGGGAGGCGCGCCGCTCCGACGACGTGATACCCCAAGGCGAATGGGAGCGCGAGGTAAAGTCATCGGACTGGAGCAAGGTCATTTCGGCAAGCCTCGTGGCCCTCACCGGGAAATCGAAAGACCTGCAGATCGCCGCATGGCTGGTCGAGGCGCTTGCCATGACCGAAGGTTTCGTGGGGATAAATTCCGGCCTGCTTCTTATCGCCGGACTGCTGAGCAACTTCTGGGACGACGCCTACCCCCGGATCGAGGACGACGATTACGACTACCGGGTGGCGCCCTTCGAGTTCCTGAACGACAAGCTCTCCGCATCGATCCGGCAGATCCCGCTGACCGATCCCCGGGTGACGCCGGGATATTGCTATCTGAAGTGGCAGCAATCCCGTGAGGTCGGCTACGAATCGGAGGCCAAGCGGGTGCAGCGCGAGGAGATGCTTTCCGAGGGAAAGCTGCCGGCGGAGGAATTCGACGCCGCGGTGGCCAAGTCATCGGCAACCTACTACCAGTCCCTCGCCGATGCGATTTGCTCCTCCCTTGAGACCTTCAGAAGCCTGGAAACCGAGTGGACCAAAGGTACGGCCAGCACGCTCCCAGGCTCTCCGATCTCGGAGGGGCCTTGGAGGACTGCAAGCGCCTGGTTATGAAGGTCTGCCGGGAACATAAAGGGCTAAAGGATGCCGCGGACGCCGCACCTGCCGGAGTTCCCGGGCCTGAAGCTGCCCCCGGCCTCCCGGCGGACCCGGCCGCGGACCCGGCTGCGGCTGCGGCTGCGGCTGCAGCTGCAGCGATGGATTCCATCTTCATCCCGACCCGAAACGGCGGCGCAGGGGCGCAGGAGGCCCCGGCCTGGGACGAGGCGCTCAGGATCATGCAGCAGCGGGGCTTCAAGGAGGCACTGAATCTGCTGGTTGCAGCCGCCAGCAGTCAGTCCTCGGAAAGGGGGCGCAGCCGATACCGGTTCCTGGTCGCCAAGCTGTGTCTCAAGGCGGGGCGGCCGGAACTGGCGCGCCCGATCATGGAACAGCTGAACACGACCATCACGGAGCTGCAGCTGGAGAAGTGGGAATGCCCGTTCTGGATTTCCGAGATTTACCAGGCGCTGCACCAGTGTCTTACCTCGGGAGAGGACGAGGACGCTTCCAGGGCGAAGGAACTCTTCAAGAAAATCTGCACGATGGACGTCACCAAGGCGCTTGGTCAGGGCAACTGAATCCTTAAGGAGGAAACACCATGGCGGGAAAACCGGGACTGCAGCACAAAATTGACAGGGTCAGGGCACCGAGGGTCCACATAACCTACGATCTGGAGGTCGGCGGGGCGAGCGAAATGAAGGAGATCCCCTTTGTCGTGGGGGTGCTGGCCGATCTTTCCGGGCGGCCCGACGAGCCGCTTCCCAAGATGAAGGACCGCAAATTCGTCGAGATAGACCGCGACAATTTCAACAGCGTCCTGGCCGCCATGAAGCCGCGGGTCGCCTTCAAGGTGGACAACAAGCTGGCCAACGACGACTCCAAGCTTGCCGTGGAGCTCCGCTTCAACTCGCTGGACGATTTCAGTCCCGAGCAGGTGGTCCAGCAGGTGGAACCGCTGAGAAAACTGGTTGACGCGCGGCGCCGGCTTTCGAATCTCCTCAACAAGCTCGACGGCAACGACAAGCTCGACGAATTGCTGCAGGAGGCGATTTCCAGCACCGAGGCGCTGCACAAACTTGGGGAGCAGGCCGGCGTCTCGGCATCGGCAGACAGTCCAACCAACGAATAGCCGAAGGGGGGGATAATGGCGGAATTAGAAATGGAACCGGCTGCGGCGGCACAGGGAACAGCGGGAGAAGAATTTTCCCTTCTGGACCAGATCATCCAGGAGGGGCGCCTGGCCCGCGACGAGGGGCAGAAAGGGTGGGCGCGCGACATACTGGGCGAGTTCGTCAAACAGATCATGGAAGGTGCCGTGGTCGTCTCCAAGGACACCGAGCTGATGATCAACCTGAGGATCGCCCAGATCGACCGGCTCATCTCTCAGCAGCTGAACGAGGTCATCCACCACCCGGAGTTCCAGCAACTTGAGGCGTCCTGGCGGGGCCTCAACTACCTGATCCAGCAGAGCGAAACCGGGGAGATGCTGAAGGTGCGGGTCATGAACGTATCCAAGAAGGACCTCCTCAGGGACATGGAGAAGGCAAGCGAGTTCGACCAGTCGACCCTCTTCAAGAAGATCTACGAGGAGGAGTTCGGCATGTTCGGCGGCGCGTCGTACGGAGCGCTGATCGGCGACTACGAATTCGGCAACAACCCGCAGGACCTGACCCTGCTGGAAAAGGTCTCGGAAGTGGCGGCGGCGGCCCATGCGCCGTTCATCTCGGCCGCCGGGCCGACCATGTTCAACTGGGACAGCTTCACCGAACTGGGGGGGCCCCGGGATCTCTCCAAGATCTTCCAGAGCGCGGAGTACGCCAAGTGGAAGTCGCTCAGGGACTCCGACGATGCGCGCTACCTGGCGCTGGCACTCCCCCACATCCTGATGCGGCTTCCAC
>Ga0209125_1000984_pt1 | contig 30599 bp, 26 predicted proteins | sample BarGraIncub1131A_FD_184503 | JGI IMG/M metagenome (GOLD analysis project Ga0209125, IMG submission 184503) | Arctic peat soil microbial communities from Barrow, Alaska - Barrow Graham LP Incubations 11-31A (SPAdes) (version 2) | ecosystem: Environmental > Terrestrial > Soil > Wetlands > Peat... | reverse complement strand
CAAAGATCGAATATAGGGGACACCATCGTGAACCACTCTCCATTAAAATAGAGAGCATCTTTAGGATTCTAGGCAACGAACCGAGATCCGTTAAACCTGTACATCCATGGATGGCCCAAGCCCACTACTGGTCGATCTTGTGATTGCTCACAAAACGTTACCAGGTATTTTTTAGCAATATTTCTTGCCCCATTAATATCGGCATTCATCACAGTCCCACAATCCTTACAGATATAAAGCCCACGATATTTCCGATTTGCCTTTCGCGCATTGTCCTTACTCGGCATATCCTTGCACACAGAGCATGTCTGAGACGTATACTCCTCCGTCATACTCACAACGGTAATCCCTACGAGAGCTGCTTTATAGCGAATCAACTCCGCCATTTTTCGAAACGGCCACTTATGAAACTTCTGGTTTGTTTTAACGCCAAGGTTCTTTTCTTCACGAATGCCTGTCAGATCACCCATCACAATCGTATCCACGCCATGTGCTATCGCCATATTAATCACAGCTCGTGACATCGTGTGAAGTAAATGGTGAACTTGCTTCTGGCGTTTCTCATAAAGCGCGGTTACTCTCTTGCTCTGCTTAGGATACTTAACCCCTTTAGCTACCTGTTGAGCATCCGACAAACTATTGTAATACCCAATCGTCTTATCGAAGTAGCGATTGATCGACAACAATTGCCGGCCGGAGAGAACAAAACTGTTCCCATCATACACAGTCCCACTTAGAAAGTTGTTAATCCCGAAATCGAGACTCATAAACTTCTCAGAGGGAGCATGTTGGCCAATATCCGGAATCTCAATGACAACAATAAGCTGATACTTGCCTTGTCCTAACGGTTTAAACTCCAAAGTTTTCACGGCTTCGCCTTTGAGTTGCAGATGGTTCGGTACATCTACATAAAGAAACGTATCCTCAAAGCCAAAACTATCCCTTAAATAACCACGTAGCTGTTTCGGTACAGCAAGCCTAATCTTATTCCCAGCAAGCACAATAAACCCATCCTTCAGATACCTCACATTAAACGGTTCACGCTTGAATTTTGGCGGTTTGGGATTTTCTATACCACCCGTCTTTTTTAGCTTATAAAACGACTTCCAAGCACCATCTAATGTATGTAATAGCTCTTGCGCTGACTGGGACGGTAAGTTGTTATACCAAAACTGATCCTTCATCCGTTTCTTCTGGTCATACCAATTGGGATAAACTGTCCCCGATTCCTTAGTCCAGTTCTTACGCTCGTAGTTTGCGACATTCCATAGTTTCCAAGTCGCATAAGCTAAGTGACCGAGAACGAGTGCCACATTACCCGTGACATTAATAACACATGATTTAGCTAGTTTCAATCTTCGTCACCTCCTTTCGCTTGGCGTTCAATATAAAGTTTAATGGACTCTTCTGAAACAGATCCAATCGTTTCAATGTAATAACTTGGATTCCATAGATGCCCTTTCCAAAGTTTCTTCGTAATTTCAGGGAATTTAAGGAAAATTCTGCGCCCCGAGATCCCTTTCAACATCTTAGCAATATAAGAGGGTGCAATTTTTGGGTGAGCTGATACAAAGATATGGACATGATCCTGTTCGCCCACTTCACACGCTGCAATCACAAACTCCTTATCTTTAGCAATGTCTTGGATCACATCCTTGAGATAACTCTCAACCTCTTCTGTTAAAACTTTTCGTCGGTATTTCACCGACCAAACAAGGTGATAGTTGACGTTGTAGACACAGGTACGTCCGTGTATTAAATGCTCTTTCTTCATACGCATAGTATACTATTGATAACGCTTAATATCAATAATTACAGTCGTTAAGCTATGTGCGTATAGTTAGATATACAATTCATCTCCCCATTGAAATAGGGGAGGATTCTTGTCGGGTTGTCCTAAATTTCAGGAATTTCCTCTACCATCTATTATTCAACTTCCACTTATTAATTCCTTCCGTCCTTTCCTGCCACACCGGATGTTCATGTTAGCTGTCTGTTCGAATAGATCAAAAAGCAAAGCCACCCCCTCAGGATGGCTTTGCTTTTTAGATCTATTTCTCTTACAAATATAACCTCGATAAATCTACCTTGGGTACTAGCCCCTCTTGCGCCGCCCTGCTTAGCAAAGCTTCTACGGCCTTATAGCCTGTCTCGCCGATATTCTCCGTGAACTCGTTGACGTAAAGTTTAATGTGAGCTTGAGTTACTTCTGTGGACAACTCTTGGCTGTGGTGTAGTATGAACTCCTTGGACGCTTCAGGATGTGCCCAAGCATATTTAACAGAGGCCTGAATCCAGCTGGTGATTGCCGAGAGATCGAGTGACCGTCGAGCAATAATTGCGCCTAGGGGGATCGGAAATTTCGTCTCATTCTCCCACCAATTTCCTAAATCAGCCAAGAGAGTTAGCCCATAGGAAGGATATGTGAAGCGTGCTTCGTGGATCACAAGCCCAGCATCAATCAAACCATCACGCACCGCCGGCATAATTTGATCAAACGGCATTACGACGATTTCGCCCACGCCTCCTGGTACATGTTGAGCTGCCCATAACCGGAACAGCAAATAAGCGGTTGATCGTTCACTTGGGACCGCCACCCGTTGTCCTGATAAGTTTGCAGGATTATGGTTACGCCCTGCTTTATTTGACGTTAGCACGAGGGGCCCGCAGCCTTTACCCAATGCGCCCCCGCATGGTAGCAGCGCATACTCAGACAAGACCCAAGGCAGTGCGGCGTATGAGATCTTGACGACGTCCGGTCCATCAGAACCGGCGGCTAACGTATTCGTGATATCAATATCTGCGTAAGTGACATCAAGCTGAGGTGCACCGGGGATTAGCCCGTGTACCCAGGCGTGAAAAACAAAGGTGTCATTGGGACAAGGCGAGATGGCAATTTTCATGATAATACCTCCGTTAATACTGCGCTAGCAGCTTCCAGACCCTCTAAAGCCTCTTTGATTCGCCATGCAGATCGATCACGTGGACCCACCACGTTGGAAATTGCGCGAATCTCCAACACTGGTAACCCGCGATCAAGCGCTGCAACTCCAACACCAAACCCCTCCATCGCTTCCGCCGTCGCTCCTGGGATCCTTTGTGCAAGTTTTAAGGCGCGCTCAGCCGTCCCCGTAGCCGTTGATACCGTGAGCACGGGGCCAATATTTACAGGAATCTTAGCCGCTAGTAGCGCCTCGTAAAAATGTTTCACCAGGTCAGAGTCCGTCTGCACATGCGTGAAGCCAAAACCCAACTCCTCCAAGCTGGAGAAGCCTTCTGCGGTCTCCGCACCCAAGTCAGCGACGACGATGTCGTTGGCCACCACGAGTGAGCCGACTTCCGCTCTACCAGAAAAGCCCCCACCAATCCCTGCACTAATAACCAAACTGTATTCGCATGCAGCCAGCGCTTTCGCGGTGTTCACAGCGGCAACAACCGAGCCAACACCGGCCACCATGACGTCAAACCTTTTATCGTTTTTCAGCCCACGTAACACCGCATCTCGCTCTGCCGAGACTGCGGCCATGATAAGAATACGGTTGAACTTCAATATTTTACCTCCGAATATGCCCAAACCTATTATTTCCACTGGGTCATATTATTTTCCTACTCATTGTAACATTTTGATCATTAAATGAGTAAAAAATCCTGAAAAGTGTTAAAGCTAATGTAAAGACAGTTTGTTGGCTGGATTCAGGAAGGAATGATTGCTATTAACACGACCAATACCGTTCGCAGGAAAATGGAACGAACTTACGAGCATCTTAGCCCGTTTGAACTTAAGGACAAATTAATTAGCCTCGCCAATAAGGCTGGAGATACTAGTATTTGGTCAATGCTCAATGCAGGTAGGGGCAACCCGAACTGGATTGCCGCAACACCACGAGAAGCGTTCTTTACCCTCGGCCAATTTGCGATGGAGGAAGCCCGTAGTGTCTGGAAAGATGCTGACCTTGCTGGCATGCCTAAGTGCGAAAACATCTCAGCACGTCTGAAGGCTTACCTAGAAAAACATCAGGAATCACCGGGGGCCCATTTCCTTAAAAACGTCCTTGATGTTGGATCCACCCATTGGGGATTTAACCCAGATGATTTTATCCATGAACTGGTCGATGGAATCGTCGGCGATAACTATCCGGTGCCGGGTCGCATGCTCGTACACCTAGAAAAGGTTGTTCATGCTTATCTGATTCAGGAGATGTGTAATAACCAGTCTCCACCAGGAAAATACGACCTGTTCGCGGTTGAAGGCGGCACAGCGGCGATGTGTTATATTTTCGACTCACTGATTGCAAATAATTTACTGTCAATTGGGGACAAGATTGCGCTGATGGTCCCTACTTTTACCCCTTATCTCGAGATTCCGCATTTAGCGCGTTATAATTTTGAAATTGTTAGAATCAATGCTCTAGAAATGGATGAAAACGGTATCCACACTTGGCAATACACCAATTTAGAAATCGATAAACTTGCCGATCCCAGTATAAAAGCTTTATATGTTGTTAACCCAAGCAACCCACCCTCAGTTGCTATTAGAAACGAGTTGAAAGACCATATCCTCGAAGTGGTCAAAAGCCATAATCCCAACTTAATGATTATTACGGATGATGTTTACGGCACCTTTGTCGATAGCTTCCGTTCGCTAATGGCTGAATTACCGTTTAACACACTAGGGGTGTACTCTTTCTCAAAGTATTTTGGTGCGACGGGTTGGCGCCTAGGCGTTATCGCCCTTCATCAAGACAATGTCTTTGATCAATTACTTAAGGATCTTCCCAGCGATAAAGTCACTGCTCTGGCAGAGCGGTATGGAACCATTCATTTGCATCCTGAACGACTTCATTTTATTGACCGGTTGGTGGCGGACAGTCGCCAAGTTGCTTTGAATCATACCGCGGGCTTATCCACCCCTCAACAAGTACAAATGGGGCTATTTGCGCTCTTTGCCTTGCTTGATCAGGAGAACCGTTATAAAGAGTTGACGCAGGAAATTTGTCACCATCGGCAAAAAATATTATATAAGGGCTTTGGACTCAAATTACGCGATGACAAGTATGACGCGGCGTACTATAGTCAAATTGATTTATTGGTGTGGGCAGAAATGAAGTATGGTGATCAATTTTGTGACTATTTACAAGCCAACTATGAGCCCACTGATATCTTATTTCGTTTAGCAGAGGAATCCTCAATTATATTACTAAACGGCAGCGGGTTTGGTGGGCCGAAGTGGTCAATTCGTACATCACTTGCCAACTTGGATGACGAAGCTTATCGACAGATTGGTGAAACCGTCCAAAAAACGTTTGAAGAGTACGCCACGGCTTGGAGAGCCCACTTCTAGTCATTCACCACGCACGCGAAACGCGTTGACCTGGTTTATAATTTGACGGTCAGTTGGGGGGGAACTATACTTAGGTTTATAAAAGATATACTTTAGGGGGTAACTCATGGAAAACACAGTCTTTCTCAATGCAGCAAAACTGAACTTTGATGACAAACTCGATTTTTCGTTGCTAGCCGAACTCTCCACTTTTACGAAATACAATGAAAGCAACGATCAAGAGATTTTAGAGCGAGTGAAAAATCAAACGATTATCATCACGAAGGAATTACCTTTGGGGAGAGATTTGATTTCTCAATTCCCTCCCTCCGTTAAACTCATCTGCGAAGCCGGTACCGGCTATAACAACATCGACATTGTTGCAGCAAGAGAAAAGAATATTACCGTCTGCAACGTTCCTAGCTACAGCACCGAAGCCGTCGCACAACTAGCGATTACCTACATCTTGAATTTTAGCGCCTCATTAATCCAGCGGCAGGTCATGATTAAACAGAAGAACTTTGATGATTTCACGAAACACGTAGCGTTGCCCCATTTCGAGGTGCAAAATAAAACGCTTGGAGTTATTGGTGGTGGCGGCTCTATCGGGCGTGAGGTGATAAAAATCGCTCTGGTTCTGGGGATGAATATTCTCGTATATAATCGAACACCGAAACCGTGGGACAACCCAAACGTGCACTTTGTTTCTCTTGAAGAATTGCTCAAGCAGAGCGATTTTGTCACCCTGCACTGCCCCCTCACCGCCGAAACCTTGCACCTTATCGATAAGGACCGTTTGAATCTGATGAAGCCTTCGGCTTTTCTAATAAACACTGCAAGGGGACCGATCATAAAAGAAACAGACTTAATTGAAGCCTTACAAACCGGGAAAATTGCTGGAGCGGCACTCGACGTTCAGGACCCAGAACCGCCGGAATCGACGAACCCCTTATTTGCCATGGAAAATGTCATCATCACGCCGCATATAGGTTGGAGGCGTTTTGAGTCGAGACAAAGGCTTGTTAAGCTCATGGCTGTTAATATTGAATCCTTCATTGAAGGAAAAATGATGAATGTTGTAAATTAACGAAACAAGGGTAGAAGCGATACACGCTCCTACCCTTGTTTCTTCCATCATGGTTCGTCTATTTACTGCCTAAAGTATACAACGATGCTTCCAAATCTTTATCTTGTGCTAGTTTACTCTTAATTTGAGATTGAACTCCGAACTCAAAAATTAACGGATAAAGTCGTTTCACTAGATCCGGAGGAAGTTGAAGTTCAGCTGCAAGATTCACTAAGCGCTGGATAATTTCATTTTGACGGTTAGGGTCTTTGACCCGGTCCAAACGTTTTTGGTCTCCTACTTTTCGAACAATTTGCATTCGGTCTGCTAGCAGTTCGATGATCCCTTGATCAACGCTGTCAATCTGCGTGCGTAAGGCTTCAAGGGTATCCCCTTCTCCGCCAAACGTGAAAACTCTCTGAACCGATCCAGCGACCGCCCCTAGTTCCTCCGCAAGTTGGATAAACTGTTCTGGAGTCAAAGACTGAGGTCCATCACTGACCGCTTCGTCGGGATTAGGGTGAGTTTCAATCAGTAATCCATCGGCCCCTGCTGCAATCGCAGCCTTAGATAAGGAGGCAATGATGTCTCTTCTGCCTGCCGCATGACTCGGATCGACAATGACCGGTAGATGAGATAGTTCTTTGGCCACGCCAACTGCGCTCAAATCCAGGGTGTTTCTAGTACTGGGTTCAAACGTGCGAATGCCCCGTTCACAGAGGATGACCTGAGGATTACCAGCAGCTAAAATATATTCAGCCGCCAACAACCACTCTTCGATCGTCGCCGACATCCCTCTTTTGAGGATGACCGGTTTCTTAATTTTACCCGCTAATTTCAGAAGCTCAAAGTTTTGCATATTTCGTGCACCAATTTGAATTAAATCAACCTTATCGACCACTAAATCCAGACTATGAGCATCAATCACTTCAGTGACACAGAGAAGATTGTGTTCTTTCGCGGCCTGTACCAAATAGTTGAGTCCCTCTAGACCTAAGCCCTGGAAGCTATAAGGTGATGTACGCGGTTTGAAAACGCCACCGCGCAGAATTTTGCCACCCGCTTTTTTGACAGTTTCGGCTGACTGATTCATCTGCAGACTTGATTCGACCGCACAGGGCCCACCCATGAGGATAATTTCTTTTCCTCCAATGGTTACCCCGCTCACCTCAATGGTACTTCGTGTAGTTTTAAGCCCTGCTAATTTTAGATCGTTCATATTCATTACACTCCCTCAAATAACAATTTGCGGGGTTTCATTCTCTGCACGTTTTATTCATCCGCTGTTTGAATAAAACAAGGCGTGGGTACGAAATAATACGCCTGCCCTTTGATAAGGACAGACGTTCAATCTGCTGTACCACCTTAATTGATGCACAAACATTATGCACCTGTTTGCAGAGTGCCAACACACCCTTAGCCCAATAACGCTGGCTTAGCGTTGGTCGCTACTAAAGCCAAAGCTTTTTCGCTCCACCCTCAAGGGCCCATTGATCCGCTCCATGACTTGCCGAGCTTCCACCCTACCCGACTCTCTGTAAAGTTGGTTTTGCGGTTTTACTTCCCCTTCAACGGTTTATATTTATAGTAGCACCACTATAAACAAATTTCAAGGGGCAACTTGAGGAACAGAAAATATGTGTCATGTGATGTTGTTTGTGGTATATAATGCATGAAACACAAAAATGACGATTTATACTGAAAGTGGGAATCTAGATGATCATTGGGGCACGCACAATCAAGACAGGGATTGCTGTCACGACCACATTTCTCCTATGCAAAGTATTTCGTATTGAACCTGCTGTTTTCGCGGCAATTACTGCTGTTGTCAATATGCAGCCTTCCGTCAGTAAGTCCCTTAATAATGCCTGGCAACAAATTGGTGTTCATTTACTTGGAGTAACTTTGTCTTTGCTAATAGGGCTACTCTTGGGAACAAATCCAATTTCCATCGGCTTCGCGGTCATCATCCTCATTCTCTTATGTAACCGAATTGGTTGGTCAGGTGGGATTCTCATGGGCGTTGTTTCCATTATTTTCATCCTTGACTCTCCCCCTGCGGCCTTCCTAACCCACGCATTTTCCCGAACCCTTAGTATCTTTCTTGGACTTGGGATCGCTTTATTGATTAACCGAGTTTTAGCTCCGCCCAGATATAAGGCCAAATTGCTGAGTAAACTCAACGCTCTTTTCTCGCTCACATCAGCCTATTTCTTAGAAAGCCTTCATACCTTTATCCAAGCAGGAAACTTAACCTCCTTTCAAAAACCAGACCCTCAAGCACTGACGAATCTACTTGAGGAAGTGAACGCTCTCAACGAGCACGCTCGGGAAGAAATAACCGTGGCAGACAATCCACGTTTAATTGAAAGACGCTTGGAGATCTGCCGGGGCTTCCTCGAACGCGGGCAAAGCATTAATGGAATGACCGACCAACGGGTCAAGCGGAGACAGAAAGCTTTTTCCGCGCAGGAACTCCATGAAATCAACGCAGAATTCCACGGGGTCTTGAGCGTGTTGTCTACGGGAAAGGACAAGCTAGCTGAGCTGATCAATACGCTTAGCCTAACGGTCGACCAAAATAAAAGTACAGGATTATACTTTGAAGATCTTGCTTATTGGGAAGCGTTTGACAAGGCAATTGATGAGTGGAACCGGAAGGTCAGTGGCGTCTTTTATTTAAGAGCATTAATGGAAGTCTCCGTCGTAGCGACAGAATTACACTGGGCGGGGCGCCGCACAAGATCTCTGCTTAATCTGCTCAATAAAACAGATGAAACAGTGCCTAAGAACGCTTGATGACTAAATTTAGTTATAATGGAATGATGAAATTGCCTTTGGGCATACTTTTAAAGAATATTTAATGGGTAGCTTTGCAAAAAAGCATTATTAAACAGTCACTAAGGAGTGTCACTAATGAACGATTTAGATGTTATTCGTCAGGCCATTCTCAATGAAGTGGAAGGAATGGCATTTTATGACCTAGGTGCCCGGAGAACCTCCAATCTCGAAGTCAAAGAGGCAATGATTTTTTTGAGGGACCAAGAAGCCGATCATGAAGAATGGCTGAAGCACCTTTTCGAAAGACTTCTCCAAACGAAAGATTATGAGCTTGATTATGTAACCTGGCTGGACATTCAACACGATATGCAATCCGAACGGGAAAAGAAAGGTAAGTCTGCGGAGTTGTTTGCCAAGGCGAAGGAACAATTTCAAAACAGCAAACTCTTTAAAACCGCCACGATGGATCTAACGGTCTTTAAAGTGGGAATTTTAATGGAACAAGCTGCCATCGACTTTTATTCCCAAGCAGCTCAGAAAACGCTTGCCCCTGAAGCCAAAGTGCTTTATGAGCGCCTAGCTCGTTGGGAAAAGGAGCATTTAGACACCTTAAATGACATCCACGAAACACTCAGCAAAGACTGGCTGGAAAATTATGAGTTCTTTTATTCCCACGATATGTAACTTAAACGAATAAAGAAAACTTGGCTAGCGCCAAGCCTCAGCGAAGGCGGTCGCCTTAGTTGCACTTATGCTGCAGAAAGTATATACTAGAAAATTATACTTTCTGACAGTGTAAAGAAAACTTGGCTAGCGCCAAGCCTTCAGGCGATGACCAAGGATGGTCAAGTGTCCCTGTAGCCAAGGATGGCGAGAAGGGACCGCGGGCGGTCGCCTTAGTTGCACTGATGCGCTGTCCATGGATGGACGAGTGTCCCTGTAGCCAAGGATGGCGTGAAGGGGCCTGCAGAAAGTATATAACAAAAAGTTATACTTTCTGACAGTGTCACAAATAAGGCTGGAAGCATCATTCATAAGAGCTTCCAGCCTTGTTTATGGTCTTGACCCTGCCCAACGCCACTTCATATTCCTGCTGAGTACACCGTCTTTACCCCCAGTTCACAAAATCATAACTAAAACCCCAATAAACTTTCACAATTAGGGTCTGTTAATTTCACATGATTTAGTTATGATTATAGGTGTAGTCAAGTACTAGCACGAACTATTCGTAATGGGAGGTTGTAATCATGGAAAACGATCACAATGACAACCGGGAAATGACAATAATACCCATATCCCAGTACCAACCTACTTACCATAAACCGAAACGAAAATTTTTCGGCTTTGCGAGCCTCTGCTTAATTAGCGCAATCATCGGTGGTCTTACAACGGTGGCCGCCATGCCCTATCTCTACCCTGCGAGAGTGCCCCTCCAACCAGCGAATACGTCATCGATTACACCGGTTGCTTATACTGCCAACCAACCCGGACAACCCAATTTCCCAGTAGCACAAATCTCTAAGAATGTCGGTCCAGCGGTGGTCGGTGTCTCCAATTTCCAAGCTAGCCAAGGTTCTGCTGATTTTAAAGAAGCGGGAAGCGGTTCTGGCTTTATTATTGATGCAAAAAAAGGGTATATCGCTACAAATAATCACGTGATTGACGGTGCAAAAAAGGTGACTGTCAGTCTAAGTGATGGCCGGAATTTAGAAGCGAAAGTCATTGGTGCCGATCCACGTACAGATCTTGCCGTGTTGCAGATTTCGGATGTATCAAACCTGACTCAAGTTAATTTAGGAGACTCGTCAAAAGTCCAAGTTGGCGAATCAGTGGTCGCGATTGGTAATCCCGGTGGAGACGAATTCGCACGTTCCGTCACCACAGGCGTCATCTCCGCAACCAATCGCACGCTTGACTTACAAGGTGAGGCAGGTTTCGACCTACTCCAAACGGACGCAGCGATCAATCCGGGAAACAGTGGTGGTCCGCTCGTGGATTATCAAGGACAAGTCATTGGTATTAACTCCGCGAAATATGCGGTAACAGGCTTTGAAGGAATGGGTTTCTCCATTCCTATAACAGATGCCATGCCAACAATCCAGCAGCTTATCCAATATGGTGTGGCCAAACATCCAGCACTTTTAGTGAGCACGAGCGATCAATATAACACCTACGCTAAGGCGAACAATAAGCCGCTAGGCGCTTACATTGCTGAAGTGACACCCAATGGGCCAGGCGCTAAAGCTGGCATTGTCAAAGGCGATCTGATCACTAAGATCGGGAATGAACCCGTGAAAAGTTCTTCAGAACTTATCCATCAACTTTATAAACATAAAGTTGGGGAAAAAGTGGACATCACCCTTATTCGTGGTGAAGAAACGAAACAAGTTCAAGCGACGCTTGGAGAAATATCCTCTCAATAATTCCCCATCGCTTCAATTCTACTCAACACGGGTGGATGCGTATACTGAAACCAAACGATGAAATCCGGTGGTGACACATCAGACAGGTTTTTAGTCGTTAAATCAATTTGTAAACGCACCACTGACGCAGGATTTTCTGTTAATTCCAAGGAAACTTGATCGGCCTGCTTCTCCATATCCCGAGAGATATAGCTCTGCAACGGGCTTGTCACCATCAAAATAAGCAGGAAGAAAAGTTGCAAGCCCGCCCAAAGTTGTGGCAGATAATATCCTGACTTGGGCGTAAACCCACGCAAGAAGAGAGCCAGCAGACCCCAAGCCAAGAAGTTACCTAGTATGCCTAAGGCCAGTCCTTGGAATATATGCCCCTTCTGCCAGTGCCCCATTTCATGGGCTAAGACCGCTCTAACTTCATCCAGCGGATAATTCTTCAGCAGATTGTCATAAATGACGATCTGCTTTGTTGTTCCTAAACCTGTAAAATAGGCATTCGCCATCGTCGTTTGCTTGCTGGCGTCCATCACAAGCACTTCGTCCACCTTGATGCCTGCCTTATTCGCTAAGTCCTTCACCATATTGATGACAACAGGATCTTTCACTGGCTCAAAGTGATTAAACAATGGGGACACGATGACTGGCCAGAGAAAATTCTGGAGCACAAGCCAAACACCGAAAAGCGTCGCCCCGATAACCCACCATATCCTAGGCCAATGCTTCAGTAATAAAAAAAACAACAAGACACCAAATGTTGATAAGAACAAATCTAACGCTGCGCTTTTAAAATAATCTAACCACCAAGAAGCCAAGGATTGAGTAGAAAATCCCCAAGCCTGTTGCCAGTAATAACTTCCGTATAGGGTAAAGGGCAATCTTAGTAACCGGAGAAAAAGCCACAGGAGTGAAAAATACGCCAATATACTCTTCCAATAGTGACCACGACTTCTATGTTCCAACCACTGCACGATCGTTGCACCTTTACGACTGAATACGAGCCAACACAGCGCAGTCACCTGCAATATAAAACTTGTAATAAATAATACCCTAGGCACCAAATTATAGGTTCGGGCACTATGGGCTTGTTCTATGGAAAAGTATTGTAAGACAGCCGGATTGATCTGTCCCGGAAAAAGTGCCTTCTCTAGGTATATTGCGCTTAAGGCACCTGCCAAAATGATAAGTCCCAGCCAGCGATTGTTCATACGTTGCTCCAAATTTCTCCACCTCTCCCCATGCTTCATGACTGCTATTTAATCTGATAAACCAATCATACCTTACTTTTCCTTCCCAACACACTATGTACATAGTTACATTATTTCATTTCTAGTCAAGTATGCCCATATATATCCTTTTATTCCATAATTATATCTTGCAGCTTCTGGCCAGTTAAGGATTTTTTCAGGTGTAAATAAGCATGCTAACCATGAAATATTTAGAACTGAGGAGGTGCCAAATGGATTCGGAACCAACCAATGATCACGAAGTAAAACCCCTACATAGAAATTCCAAGAGGATTATCTTGATTACAACCATGTCTCTCGTTGCTTTAGGAGTCCTCATTTTTCTAACCATGCATTTTACATCACAACCAAACTTTTGTGCTTCCTGTCATGAAATCAGCCAACCAGTCGCCAGCTGGAATGTAGGACCCCACAAAACTGTGACCTGTCTTGATTGTCATGCTAATCCCGGTACAGTAGGGTACGTATCACGTAAATTCAAGGGATTGGGAGAGGTTTATCTCCACTTTACCAATCAAGTACCTAATCCGCTTGTGGCTAAATACAACATTCAGACCTGTATCGTATGTCATACGGGGCAAAACGGATCTTATCCCGATGCTAAGAATATAAAACTTCAACCGGGGGATCCCTTGGCTCCCAAACTTTCTCACAATGGAATCATTCAAGACGGTATTTCCTGTCTCGTTTGTCATCGTTACGTCGGACACGGTGAGCCCCAACTGCCAAAACAATAAGCTAAAAGCTAAGAATCACAGAATATTCTAAGGAGGAACAAATATGAATCGTATTAAGCCTTTACTTTTATCGGTCGTTTCGCTAGCCTTATTAACAGGTTTGACCATAGGGTGCGGAACAAAATCTCCCTCAGGGCAGTTATACACCAATCCCACAACGCAGCTATACACCAATCCGTCTACGGTCGCCAAGATTGCGTATGTTGGAGACGATACATGTAAACAATGCCATGCCAAAAAGTTCGACAATGTCCCCCATACAAAACATTTTCAAGCGTTTAAACCTCTCTCCGATTATCCATTAGATAAGCCCTTGGCACCGATTACGATTTTTGATGCCAAAAACACTGAGAAGCCCACGTCCACCACGCTGGATTTATCAACCGCCAGGGTTTACGGAGTGATGATGGACGATTATGTGATCGCCGAGATTCCAGCTACAGCGGGATTTAAGGAAAAGATCTATCGTGTGGGAGCCCTTAAGAAAACGAATGACAAATGGACGCTTGAAGCTCCAAAGAAAACTGACATTGACAAGGATGGAAAACCGGACTGGACTGCCGAAAGCTTTACTTGTGGAAAATGTCATGCTCCAGGTATTGAAAACGCTTCCCCTAATGTGGGTATCTCCTGTGAATCATGTCATGGACCCGGTGCAACTCATGCGAATGCCACTGATAAAAAGGCACCCCTAATGGTTACAGCCGCCGAAAATGCCTGCTTGGGCTGTCATAAGAGCGATCCAGTCAAAGATGCAACAACCGGTAACTTTGTGACTGACAACCACCATGGGACCCGCGACTATTTTGCCAGTAAACATGCCCAAAGCTCACAAGTAAACGGATGTTTCACGTGTCATGGACCCCATAAAGCCAATGCCAGTGGCGATCTTCTACGGGCGGACAAGCCGGCAGACATTTGCGTTACTTGTCATGCTGGGAAAAACTACGACCCTGATCAGATCATGTGGAAGAACCCTACCGATCCTAATGGGCACATCACCAGAGACCATAGCTTCGGAGCCATGAGATATGAAGATCTTGGAGATGACCCGGCAACGAAACCTGTGGAGATAAAGAACCCTACAGTGATTGAATCAATCAAAAAGCTCTTGCCAGAACTGGCGAAATAAAAAAACCGACCAATTGCCCCTTAAGAAAAGCCATTGCTTGATAATCCAAGCGATGGCTTTCTCTGCATCTTAAGTTATTTGCTTACGCCCAACCTACAACAAAGAGTTCACTAATTCTCTTGTATAGTCATCCCTTGGAGCACCAATCACCTGCTCTGTCTTCCCGATTTCCACTACTTTTCCGTTGTGCATCACCGCAATCCGGTCAGACAAATACTTCACAACCTTTAAGTCATGAGAAATAAACAGATAGGTCAGCTGCAGCTCCTTCTTCAAATCCTGTAACAGATTTAATATTTGCCCCTGTATCGACACATCCAACGCAGAGACTGGTTCATCACAGACCACAAATCTCGGCCGTGAGGCGATCGCTCTAGCAATTCCCACTCGTTGCTTTTGACCGCCGCTCAGTTGAAAGGGAAACTTATGCTTTTCACCCTCTCCGAGACCCACCCTATCCAAAAGTTTCTTCACCTCTCTCTCAAATTCATGAGGAGTAACAATACGATGTAACTTTAACGGTTCAACGAGGAGCTCCAAAATAGTCATTTTTGGATCGAGGGTTTCTTGAGAATGCTGAAAGATAACCTGAATATCCTTCCGCAGACCACGCAAAGCGCTTTGCGGTAACCGTGTAATATCTAGTCCATCAAAGGTTATCTTGCCTTGATCACTCTCTAGCAAACGCAACATCAAATTCCCAAGTGTGGTTTTGCCACTTCCGCTTTCTCCAATCAAACCGAGAGTTTCTCCTCTACAGATATAAAAACTAACGTCATCCACTGCTTTAATGATGGTTTTAGGGGCAAGTAAACTTTGCTTAATCACAAAGTGCTTGGCAAGTCCGTCAACTTGCACCAGTATTTTGTCCTTCATGCCTCTTCACCCCCTGCATTGTGACATCTCACTTGACGGCCGCCGGGGCGATTAAGTAATTGAGGTACTTCGTTTTCACAGTTTCTAGTTTTGTAAATACACCGAGTGTAAAAAGTGCACCCCCCTATGTACTCACTTGGGCTAAGGGCCCGACCCTCTAGTGTGTACAGTCTTTCATCACGATTGTTCAGTGAGTCGACACACTTTAGAAGTTCCAGAGTATATGGATGCAATGGATTCTTTAATATGTCCTTTACCGTTCCTGTCTCCATGACCAGCCCACCGTACATCACAACCACACGATCACAAAGGTACTTTACAACCGCAAAGTCGTGCGTAATCATGATGATCGCTGTACCGTATTTTTTGCTAATGTCCTTTAGTAACTCGAGCACCTTTTTTTGCAAGGAAGCATCGATGGCGCTAATCGGCTCATCCGCTATTAATAGATCGGGTTTGCAGGCGATGGCTGAGGCGATCAAGATCCGTTGGCACTGGCCCCCACTCAGTTGGGACGGAAACATATTATAAATAGTTTCTGCCTCATCGAGTCCTACGTCTTGCATGATTTGTAGCACACGTTGCTTGCTACAAGGCAGATGGTGAATCTTTAAGGCTTCATCGATTTGTTTACCGACTTTGCGATAGGGGTTTAACGAGCCGACAGGATCTTGAAAAATGTAGGCAATTTCCTTGCCCCTTAGTCTTTGCAAATCCTGCTCTGACATAGCGACAATGTTTTCCCCTTTAAAGAGAATTTCCCCGGAATCAATGCTTCCCGCTTCGTCCTTTGTCAGCCCGATAATAGAGGAGGCCGTGACGGTTTTCCCACTTCCCGATTCGCCTAAAATCCCCACAACCTCCCCTTGTATTACTTCAAGGTCGACACCCCTAACCACTTGCAGCTGTGATTTTCCATAGGGAAATGAGATGGCTAAATTGTTGATCTTCAAAAGAGATGTTCTGCTCATGTCACAACTCCAATTATTAATAACTGTTTTTACGGATCGTATCCCATATCACATTCCCGAGGTCGTTCAGTGAAATTTTACCGGGTTGTTTTTCTTGACCCAACCCCACTATCACGGTGGCGATGCTCCCTTTATAAAACATCGTTTCTTCTGCGCTTGCACCATAATACAAAATGTCCTCGGACCGCCGAATGTTGGCATAGGGTCTCATTTTGAGGTTTTTATCGCTAAGATTTTTCTCCAATTGATGTCCAAAACTAAAGGCAAACGAACGCGTCGCAGGGGCTTGCTCAGCGTTAAAATAAACAAATTCTCCTTGTGCCGTGGAAATCTGAGTCAAATCTACATACAGTTGAATATCTTGGGGAGACAAAATCGGATTAGCAGCAAAGGCTTTAACACCGTGGAATGAATCACTCAAGGTGCCATCCCAAAAGCACAAAATCAATTTACGATTATGGTTTTTCGCAGAAAGTTTTTTAGCGAGTTCCAGTCCAAACTTAATTCGCTGTCGGCCGATTTCCTGATCCTCTGGCAGATAGTTATACCCAATCCCAATCACGATGGCTTCCTTACCTTCTTTGCTATCCGTTCCTGGGAGTACGCCAATAATGTTTTTCCCTTTATTGCCAAGCTTCTCGCTCTGCAAAGTTACGGTCAAATTCTTGCCTGTGATCAAGTCTGCGCTTGCTGGGGTAAGCCAGATCTTCACGCCCGAATAAGTCTCAGAACCGTAGGACTCTGGCAAGCTTTGTCCTGGAGCTAAAACGATGAGAACGCCTTTGGCTTTGGACTCTGCGAGAATCTTCTTCGTCAAGTTTGATATAGCGCTAGCACTATAAATGCTACTGTCTACTAAAATAAATTGGTCTGTTAACGTCTCCATCGAAACCGAAAACAGGTCGCTTTGTCTGGCATCATAGACTGTGCCATTTAGGGTGAGGTTGCCAAAGCTCCCTAAAGAATAATCCTTGCCCTGCGTCAGCGTTGTGCCGTGTCCACCGTGATCAATCCAAGCGATGCTGCTTGTCATTTCACGATAAATAGTTTCGGTTGGATAATCCCTAACAAGGTTTTTCCCTTCAATCGGTTCAAAACCAACTGCCTTCAGAGACTGGGCGATATAGTCTGCTGCTTCAGCCGCCTCCGGCGTCCCGATCACAACGCCCTTTGCAAAGTCGGGCAAGTCACCCCCTGCGGACTGATAGTCAAAGCGTGGCAAGTTGGCTTGAGAGTTGTTAAGCCAACTTCCTCCCACTAAGAGTACCAACCCTAAAATCACAAGGACTACTTTCCCCCTGGTTTTCAACCCTCTAAGAAAGGGGATTATGCACTTATGTAACGTGAACAGGCTACGAAAATAAACGCTAAAGCGAGAATCTCTTTTCTGAAGGATTTCCCTCAAGCCTTCACCGAACAAATTAAATCCTAGAATACTGATGAAGAAGGCTAACGCAGGAAATAGCACCATCCAAGGCGCTGATGTTATGTATTAAGGGCTCCCGCAATTTCCATGAAGAATAAAACCACTAGTTCCGGCACTAGGTGGGGAAGCACGTTTTCGAGAGCAATCCTGAGTTTGCCTTTACCGATGGCCAACTCAGCTTTGATAAAGGGCTTACTTAAAATGTCTCGTACCCTTTCCATCACAATGGTCGCCAATTTGGCCCATCCCACAAAGGTTAGGACCAAGACAAAGGCCAAAATAGATTGTGTTTTGTCTAGGGCGAGGAAGAAGTCCATTTTAAGGATGATAATACTAAATATTAGTGCCGGTATCGCGCTAAAGATGATGCTAAATTGACTGAGTATTGTCTTTGCTACATAACTGCCGAAACCCGCTAATAAGCCCAACGGTATCGCCACCAAGTACCGACCCATGACCACCAAAATGCTCATGAGCATCGTTAGTTTGGTGCCGTAAATAATAAGACTTAAGACATCTCTGCCCTGATCATCTGTTCCCAGCGGAGAACCTGGGCCAGGAGCAAACGGAGGAGCAGTCATGACAAATTTTCCGTTTTCAACCCAGGATTTAACCCCTTGCGTCCCGTATGGATTAAGATGTGACAAACGATCCGGGAAGACGATTAATATTAGAATAACTAAAAGGATTAGCCCGCCCAAAATCAAGGGTGCATTTTTCTTCAACCTTTACGCCTCCCTTGCAAGGGGTTTATGAGCCTTGCTGCTAGTTTGAAAACTAAACTGAACATCACGTAGATCAGCCCTAAAGCCAGTGCAAATCCAATGAAGGAAATGGTGTCATTTTGCTGATAGAACTTGATTAGGCTATACACGAGGCCAGGATAATGCGTCATATATTCAACGATAATTAAGTTAGATATAACCAGCGTTAAAACAGGACCAAGGGTATCAATGACCTTAATAAGTACCGGTACCATTAATTGATTTTTTATTAATTGGATTTTTCCCAGCCCTTTGGCCTTAGCAGCTTTAATATAATCCTTTTTGATCTCCTCCTGTATCGCGGTGGACGTGATTCTGGAAATATAGACTGTGGGAATAATACTCAGGCAGAGCAAGGCCACAAGGTAGCGTTTTACTTCCTCAAATTGATTCAACTCAAGTAAAAGATTATGTTGGTTGAGATAAATCATCCCTAATTGTACACAAATGACAATGAACACGTCAGGCAGAGACAATGTAAACAGCGTGCCTAGGGTTCTAAGGTGCCCCTTATGACGTTCTCTAAATCCATCCACCACACCCTTAAAAGTGCCCATTATAAAAGCCACGGTAAGGGTACCACTCAAAAGCCCTAGACTTCGAAGTAAGGCAAACGGTAAAACATCCATGACTTGGGTGTGGTACTTTGAGATTCCCAGCCCCTCCCCAAACAACGCTCTCATGTAAACAACACTCTTTTTCACCACCAAGTAGAGAGAAAAGTTTGCATGTGTCGTCCCATTTGCAACAATCATATTAAAATTCGTGGGAATATTGGAAATGAACACGAGTGCGTAAAAGGTCAACAAGACCGGTGTTAAAATAAAGAACAGCTTCCTAATCAGGGTTTGAAACACGGAATAATAGATGTTTTCCACGCTTGTACTCCAGATGATCAAATTGGGAGACATTCTATGAACCAGAGTTACCCCATAAATCCAGACCAGCCCCATTAGGTACAACACGATGATTGTTACTTCAGACAGCCTCAGATATCTAGGAAACGTGTCTTGGTAAATCTCTGCCTTAATATAGCTTAACAGGCCCACTCCGCTACTTTGAAGATTTTGTTGACTGATGTTATCAATCGTATCGCCAAAGGTGTGCACGGCGTAGTAACGGTTATTATTAATCGTGAGATTCCCTTTCACAAGGACAGCAGGAATTCCTTTCTCCACGAAAGGCGTATGGTCATCGCTTGCTCCGCTCTGGCTCTCCTTCACGGTCAGCCCGAGACTGAAAGGTACTGGCCTAATTTACTTGAATAGATCCTTCCCAACTGATCTGAGGAATCCAATATCAAGCCACCATTGTTGCTATCTCCCAGCATATTTAACACTAAAACCTGCGTTTTAGCCAGCGGATACAGTGGGTGCTCAGCGTAATAGCGGGACCCGCTCTGACCATACTCCTGACCATTCCAGGCCACAAATAAGACGGTCTGCTCAGGCACGATCGTTTGTTGTTTCATCACCCGGGCCAGTTCCAGCATCATACCAATACCGGAGGCTCCGTCTAGCGCCCCGGGAAAATAACCGCTTTCAAAAGCGCTCCCCACGTGATCTAAGTGCGCTGAAATAATGACATAACCTGCATCTTCATTGCGACCCGTAATCTTCCCTAATACATTGGGTGTACTGACAAGTTCGTACGGGGACTCCTGGCTAATTTCCACCAACATATTTTGCCGAGCATAGCCTGCCAAAGTCTCAAAACTAGACCAGGTTAGAGATTGGACTGGGACCTCTTTTCCCTTCTTGGATTTGATTGACACTGCGGCTCTCGTTAAATTGCCTGTCGGGTTGGTGGTGACCATCAGAATACCCTTCACCCCACAATCAATTGCATACTCCATATCCTTATCCATCAACCCGGCTTTCACAATCACTTTGTCTTTAAGTTCCCCGGGAAGATAGGCGTTAATATCCTTTCCTAGGAACATCAGCTGACCTTGAAATTGACCGCTACTGCCATAGTTGTCCATAGACTCAAGGTAATCTTTACCGAACTCAAATTCCTTGAGTAAATTGCCGTTGTGATCCCTAACTCTTAAGTACGGATGAGATTTATAATTCGGCACCATGGTCTTTAAGCCTTGGTAATAAGTATCACTCTCGCCCGCTGGTGCTAAGCCAACTTGCGTAAATTGCTGTTCAATATAAGTAAGCGCCAGTTTATTTCCTTCACTGCCTGCTAGCCTTCCGGCATAACGGGGAGAAGATAATTCTCTAATATGATTATATACATTCGACTCCTTAAACAGAGTTGAATCAAAATTATTTACGTAGGAATTGCCCAATACGACGAGCATAAGACTCATTAGTAGAATTGGCCCTGCTAGATAGAATATAGTCTTTTTTACTGTCGCAACGTTCAATCTATTTCTCAACCCGGACCCTCCTAAATCAATAACGACACCTGAATGAAATTGTCAGTCAGAATTGTTTAGTTTCTCTAAATACTAACATTATTCCTTCTTAATTCAGTCGATTATAAAATGTTTGGTTTTGACTTGGTGAAAAGATGTCGAAATAATAAAGAAAACTTGGCTAGTGCCAAGCCTTAGCGTCGGCGGTCGCCTTAGTTACGCTTATGCTGCAGAAAGTATATAAACTTAGTTTATACTTTCTGACAGTATGAAACAAAAAATAGGCCCTTACTTTAATGCAAGCTGCCTATTTTTAAACAGTTCCAACATTAGGGTCTAATCGTTACAAGGGTTCCAAGGGGCACAAATTTAGAAAGTTCTAGTACATCTTGGTTGTACATTCTAATACATCCTTTAGACACTAACCCCCCTATGGATTGAGGATCGTTGGTGCCATGAATCCCGTAGTGCGGTTTACTCAGTCCCATCCATAGAATCCCAAAGGGTCCTCCAGGGTTTGGAGATTTGTTCACAATCTTATATGTTCCAGTGGGTGTTGCGGTCAACATCTTTCCGACTCCAACCGGATAAGTCTTAACCGTGATGCCATCTTGTAACAAGTAGAGTTGTCTATTACTACGGGAAATTAGAATTGAATAAGCCACTTTAACTCCCCCATTTTTCTATTCGTGTTATGACTATACCACGCGTCTTGCCTCCCCCTCCCATAGACCGTCATGTACCTAAACTAATATATGCATAAAACGCGATTGTTTGCCTTTACAAGCCTTAACCTTTGTACACTTACCTGCTAGCCCTTACAAGCCTTGTCCCTCAATATAACCAGACAGTGTGTTGACGTTGGCTCATCAAGTGAATAATACGGCAAGACATGCTAAAATAATAAGACGGATCAAATTTATGATTGGGGTTGGAACACTTGCAAAGCATCGCTGAAAGAGTTATCGATATAATCAACCTCCAAACTGAAAATGCAGACACGATGACTCAATACCGCAAACCTCTTGTTGGATTCGCGTCTGCGCAAGATCCCCTATTTGATCAAATGAAGCAAATCATTGGTCCCCATCATTTGCTGCCTACCGAACTCCTTCCCGATGCTCAAACTGTGATTGCTTTCTTCTTACCGTTTGCTAAGACTGTCATAACAGCGAATCGAGAAAGTCCCCAAATTGCCAGGGAATGGGCTCTCGCCTACGTCGAAACAAACCAACTGATTGCAACCATTAGTGCCGAACTAAAGAGAGAATTAACGCTCCTTGGCATGAATGTGGTGACGCAACCAGCGACTCATAATTTTAATAAACAAAATCTTACGGCGTGTTGGTCTAATAAAAGCGCAGGTTTTGTTGCCGGGTTGGGTACCTTCGGACTAAACCATATGCTCATTACCCCCTCTGGATGCGCCGGACGTTTTGGTACTACGGTCATTTCTGCTAAAATACCACCCACTCCCCGACCGACTCTTGAGAACTGTCTTTATCTTAGAGATTCCAAGTGTCAATTTTGTGTCAAAAACTGTCCCAGTGGCGCTTTGACGGTCGAAGGCCTGGACAAACACAAATGTTACGCTCATATGTTAGGCGTGGACAAGCAATTTCCGGACTTAGGGTTATGTGATGTTTGCGGCAAGTGTGCCGTAGTCCCCTGCGCTTCAATATAGAACAAGGAGTCGATATGGCCACCTTTTATTTGACACATACTTTGAAATAGACTTTAATTGTACAGAACTATTTTATAGAAATCTGAGGAGGAAAATTCGTGAAGTTTCTTAATCTATTACTTTTGGCAATTCCGGTCAGTCTATTCTTGCAATTATCCGGGCAATCGCCCGTCTTACTATTTGTTGCTGCTGGTTTAAGTATCATTCCTCTTGCTGGCTATATGGGTAAAGCCACCGAAGAAATAGCCAGCTATGTTGGACCAAAAATTGGGGGCTTGTTGAATGCTACGTTTGGTAACGCGGCAGAACTGATCATTACAATCTTCGCCCTAAAAGCCGGTCTTTATGAAGTGGTCAAGGCCTCCATTACTGGGTCGATCATCGGCAATTTGCTCTTAGTCTTAGGTCTAAGCATGCTGCTTGGCGGTTTTAAGTATAAGACTCAAAAATTCAATAGAGCGGCCGCGGGTATGCACACTTCAATGCTGCTGATGGCGGTCACTGGATTGATCATTCCCGCAGTCTTTCTTCAAACGCACGGTAATCCGGCGGCAGAGCCCTTAAGTCTAGGCGTTGCCGCTGTCTTAATGCTTGTTTATATCCTCAGTTTGATTTTTTCTCTTTACACAAATAAAGACGTTTTTCGGCCTAGTCAAGACCATCCAGAAACGCCAAACTGGTCCAAACTGAAAGCCTTGTCGATTTTACTTATTGCTACCTTTTTCGTGGTCATTGAGAGTGAATTTCTTGTGACAGGCATTGAGCCAGTGGTGAATATGCTTGGCATCAGTGAACTTTTCATTGGGGTTATCGTCATCCCAATCATTGGTAACGCTGCTGAACATTCTACCTGCATCATTATGGCCCTGAAGAATAAAATGGAAATCAGCCTGGAAATCGCCATCGGTTCCAGCACTCAGATTGCACTCTTTGTAGCCCCCTTGCTGGTATTTTTGGGTTACTTTATGGGGCGACCACTTGACCTGCTCTTTACCGGCTACGAACTTGTCGTCATTATTATGGCTACTGTGATTACCGCCATGATCAGCATGGATGGCCGCTCTAACTGGCTAGAAGGCGCTCAGCTATTATCCGCCTATGCCATTATGGCAATCGCCTTTCTCTTTGTTTAAGCGATGAACGATGTTACCAACACAATCAAAATAAAGAAAACTTGGCTAGCGCCAAGCCTCAGCGAAGGCGTTCGCCCTAGTTGCACTTATGCGCTGTCCATGGATGGACGAGTGTCCCTGTAGCCAAGGATGGCGTGAAGGGACCTGCAGAAAGTATATAGCAAAAAGTTAAACTTTCTGACTAGTACAATTAAAAGCCGCTATACGTAATAGCGGCTTTTAATGGAATATCTCTATAAGAGCACGTAATGATCTACCGAATACCTCTATAGATCGCTAACTACCTAGTCGTGATCTTTCGACCAATCGTAAGCAAATCGCGCTCTATATTCATAATTCATCCAACCTTACAAGATATCTCCCCAGCCATAGACAACCTTTCAGCTGGCTATCACCGAAGACTTTCTTACGCATGCATATATCAAACGACATATGGCTGAGAAAGAAAAACGCAATACCTTAGTAAGATCTTAGCTCGACCCCTTACAATCGGTTGGGACCTTAAAACAATCGATTCTGCGATAAAGCCTTTCCCAACCATGAAAGAATCTTTCCTCCGACTAAATACAAATGTTACCACCTGTAAATAATCTTCGGTCGATTTATATACACCCCATGAGAGCTTATATAAATCTTTAGCTCAATCATTACGCACCCTTATGATCATATTATTAACCTCGTCACCTTATAATAATCTGGTAATTTTAGGACCAATTTAAGTCAATTTCAGCCTACATTTCACTATATCGACTGGAAGCTAATGAGAGCGCTCCTTTCTTAAGATGCGCTATGCTTCATCAATACTTTTAATCTAAAAATAGTCTTTATAAATACCTTTCTGTCAAACATGTAATTCAATAGTATTGTTATCATGCAGCACCATACAGAAACGCCCGCGGCCCAAGTAAACCATTCATATAAATTGTATGCTGTGACTTGTATCCAAAATAAAAATGGAATATATGAAATTGTTTTATCACCACACCGCGTAAATCATCTTGCAGTATTGCCCAACGCGGCCAATCATGCGAGATTCAACTGTCTAGCTCTTCATGATATTGTCCTACTCGAGTTTAAATGGTAAAATAGTTCATAATTAAATTAGGAGGTTCTGCTATGAACTCACCGCAGACCGAAAGAGTCATTACCCTATTTCTAGAAGCTGGTTTTAATCGTGAAGAATTCACAGTAATTACTCCCAACGAAAAGGACCCTGAAGGACAAGAGGGAAAAATTAAAATACGAATCAATGGCTATAATATAGACTCCAAATATGTTGAACCGAAAATTCCTACGCTCGTTAAAAACGATATTATCGTGACAAGAATTATTTCAGAACATTATGTTCCTGGATATCTATTCGAGCTAGGACAGCCCGGTGAAGGCGAATACAAGTTATTTAACGCCGACAGAAACGCCTATATTACACTAGAAGAAATGAGCCTTTAAGGATAAAAAAGGGGGTGTAACGAAACTGAAAGTTTCGTTACACCCCCTTAAACTATACTCAAGGAGTTATCTATTTTTTACGTTAAGCCAATCGGACATCCACTTTCACATCATAAAAGGTGCTTCCCTCAGCTCGATCGGTTAGTCGCTGAGATGTAAGCGCATTGACGGACCTATCTCCGGGCATATTGGCACTTGAAAATAGGCCTTCCGTGACGACGACGCCTATGGGAACCTTCGTCGTTAGCTTGAGAATAAAATCAACCTCGCCACGCTCGTTGAAGGCTATCACCTTTTGTCCGTCAATCAAATTCTTGCCTTTAGCATCTTTGATATTCATTTGGAGATAGGCGGCTTCCTTTTTACTGAGTAAATCGGGACGCTCATTAAAGGAAGAATTGAGCGAATACACACTGGGTGCACTCATCAGATAGAATGGAGCATTATCCCCGTAAGGTTCGAAATAGTGGGGTAAGGGCTCAGCCTCAGCGGGATTATAAAGCTCGATTTTACCAGATGGCGTCAAGAACGTTGTTTTGTAATGTTCGGGCAGGGACAATTCGACGGGACGACCTGCTTGAAGTTTTACGTGGTCAACACTATCCAGCCATGGGGACGGTGGATCCATCAGTTTCTGAATAAGATCATCAGCGTTTTGTTGAAAGAACGTCTCCTCAAACCCCATAGCCTGTGCGAGTAGCTTAAAAACGTCCCAATTAGATTTAGACTCGCCAACCGCTGGAATAACTGCATCTGCTCTCTGCACGCAGTAATGACCATAAGAGCGGTAAATATCTGAGTGTTCTAAGGAGGTTGTCGCCGGTAAGATGATGTCGGCATAGCAAGCCGTATCCGTCATAAACCGTTCATGGACGACTGTAAATAGGTCCTCGCGCATAAGTCCCTTGATCACCATCGTTTGGTCAGGGGCTACGACGGCAGGATTAGAGTGGTAGACATACAAGCTCCTGATCGGCGCAGCTGATAATTCCGTCAGGGCATGGCCCAGTTGATTCATATTCACGATTCGTGTTGGCTCTTTTAATAAATCTTCGCGCGTCACTTGATCTGTATGAAATACCTTACCGGTTGTAATACTCGCGAGCAGCCCACCTCCTGGCTTGCTCCAAGCTCCAACCAGGGCAGGAAGACAGGTAATCGTCCGAACCGTCATGGCTCCGTTGCCATATCGACAAAGCCCTGATCCCAAGACAATAAAAGGCGCGAAGGCCTTGCCATAATGAGCCGCCATTTCTTCGAGTAAACTAACGTCTATTCCCGTTAATTCACTCACTTTAGCCGGTGGGTAATCGGGCAAAACTTCCGTTCGAAGTTGCTCAAATCCCTGGACATGCTCAGCTATGAACGCTTGATCTATCCAGCCTTCGCGAACTAGGATATGCATGATGCCGAGAGCCAAAGCGCCATCAGTCCCAGGCCGAACTAGCACGATCTTATCAACTATTTGCGCCGTTGGATTCTCATAGGTGTCAATAAGCCAAACCGTGGCACCCTTTTTTTTAGCGTCTCGAATATAGTGCGTTAAATGAATGTTTGTTGCCAAGACATTAGAACTCCACAAGAGAATAAAATCGCTTTGTCCCACTTCATCCGGATGAGGCGCCATGGTATCCCCCATCACTGATTCCCAGCCATAACCCTTAGAGGAGGCACAAATGGTGCGGTTCAATCTAGAAGCGCCCATGCGGTGGAAAAAGCCCTCTCCACAATTGCGTTGGACCGTTCCCATGGTACCTGCATATGAATACGGCAAAATCGCTTCCGCTCCATAATTCGTCATGATTCCCTGCCAACTGTCAGCAATGCGCGCAATCGCTTCGTCCCACGAGATGGGCTTAAACTGAGCAGTTCCCTTTTCTCCGATCCGCAGTAGCGGGCTCATTATCCTTTGAGGCGAGTGAACTGTTCGTTCATAATGAACCATTTTGGGGCATAAAGTGCCTTTCGTAAAAGGATGCTCCGGGTCTCCCGTCACCTTCACCGCTTGTCCATCAACCACTTCCACTAAAAGTCCACACGCATCAGGACAGTCGTAAGGGCAAACAGACCGTTTCAGTTCTGATTTCATGGTACACTTCCTCTACTGTCACATTTTGATAACAAAGCCGTTAATCACATTCACTACTATTTTAAACATATATGTTTATATTACTCCAGCCTGACCAATTCTTACTTATATACCATTAGCGATACAACTTACTTACACCTGAAGTAATCTGCGCCAAATGATGATTTCCGTGCCAGGCATAAAGGTCAATCAACTTCTTAATCGTTAATAGACCAACGTCAGGATGAACTAACTCTCTATTAAGACCTGACGACGACAAGGACCTCAGTAGAGCGACCCAGCGTTTATGTAATCCTTCCAGTAATTTTGTGGATAGTTCAATGGGCAACTTAGAGTCATCCAATTCGGCCCACAGTGCTTCATCGTAAGGCTTGATCGTTGGTTTATCCTCTGTTATGGCCAGCTTAATTCTAATGTAAGCATTCATATTACTATCCGCTAAGTGGTGAACTAACTGGCGAATAGTCCAACCGCCTTGTCTGTATGGAGTGTCTAGCTGTTCGTCTGTCAATTTTTCCACAGACTTAATCAGTAGCTCAGGTAGCTCTTCTATTTGGTCTATCAAAGAACTTATTTGTTTTTCGGGGACCTCTTTTTCAAAGTCGAACGTTCCAATGGGATATCGTAAATCATCCATAAAAGGTTGTCTCCCTTCGATTCATCAAGCATTTCTTCTACCATTAAGATTCGGTGAGAAACGAATGATTCCTCCCATTTTTATTAGAAATTCTCTTTGGAAGTAATATTGCTTCCAGTCCTGTCAATTGCATTAAACCCTTCACTTTTTGGTAAACGGTATTAATGAAGGGACGTCGTTTTGATACTCAATGTACGCTGAACCAAGTTGTTTCACAAGCTTTCGTTCCTCTAGCCTAATTCCGATGAATATGTAAAGCGTCAGAACAAAATGCACCAGAATATCCACCCATGTAGAATTCAGGCTCCACATAAATACGATGGTCGCCAAATACATTGGGTGACGAACGATGCCTAGCAGCCCTTTCTTCGTAATTGTCTTAGAATGAGTAAAATTCATGTTCCCTCTAAATTCTAAGATTTGGCGGATTCCCATAAATTCTAAGGAATCATAACTCAAGAACGCCCAGACGATCACGACACCTGAGCCTATCAGCAAAACTTGTTGTAGAATTATCCAAGGCGGCAAGAATTCTATCACCAACTCAGTGCCTAAGGTATTTGAATACTTCAGCAATACAATCAATAACATGATCGAAAATAAGTTGTATGCTAATCTATAAAAGGCATAATATTGTCCCATTACTTTGGCGATCCATTTGGAAAACTGTAAACTAATCAAAAGACTATGGATTGCACCATACCCTGTCCACATGAAAGCCACGATTAAATATTTCAAATTCCGCCCCCTAATATTTGGTTTCAATTTAGAAATAAAATGCCAGAAGATACAACATGGAGATAACAATAGAAAGTAACATTAAGGGAAACGCTAATTTCATAAAGGATATAAACTCTATATGGACTCCATTTTTCTCTGCAATGCCCGCGACGATAACATTTGCTGAAGCGCCAATCAATGTTCCATTCCCTCCTAGACATGCCCCCAAGGATAATGCCCACCAGAGGGGTTCTAATCCGGTTTGTGAAATCCCTCCCAAACTGCCTATCTGGTGTATCAGAGGGATCATTGTGGCGACAAAGGGAATGTTATCCACAAAAGCGGAAGCAATCGCGGAAAACCATAAGATCAACATCCCTGTCAGTGTGAAATTACCCGCGGTGGCAGTCATTGCCCACTGTGCCATGCGATTGATTAGTCCTGTCTCAATCAGACCACCCACTACAATAAAAAGCCCAATGAAAAAAAAGATCGTCGGCCATTCCACCGTTAATAAGATATCTTCCGGCTCTTCTTTGGTTATGAGCATCAAGAGCACCGCCCCTGATAAAGCAATCGTCGCAGACTCTAAATGGAAGGTTTTATGTAAGAAAAAGCCGATTAAAATGAGACTCAGGACGGATAAACACTTCTTCAGCAGAGAATAATCTTTTATTGCAAGAATAGGGTCAATCGTAATGATTTCTGCTTTAAGATTTTCTGATACTTGAAGTTTACGTCTATACAAAACGAAGAAAACGGCCATTGTTGCGACATGAATGATGAATATCACAGGAACTAAGTTCACTGCAAAATCCATAAACCCCAAATGAGTTTGGCTTCCAATCATAATATTCGGAGGGTCCCCAATCAAAGTAGCCGTTCCCCCAATATTACTAGAAAATATGATACTTATTAAAAAAGGTGTTGGATCGAGATCGAGTTTATCCGTAATGCTAAAGACGATCGGCACAATCAGTAAAACCGTCGTGACATTGTCTAGTAACGCAGAAAGCAAAGCAGTCACCGTCGCCAAGGAAATCAGGATCATAATTGGTTCCCCCTTAGCGACCCGGACAGCCTTTAACCCTATATACTCAAAGATCCCTGTTCTCCTAGTAATGCCAACGACAATCATCATACCGACAAGGAGTCCTAACGTGTTCCAATCTATATGTTCAATCGCCTTTTCTTGAGATAGTACCCCCCAAAGGATGAGTAACATCCCACCAAGCAAGGCCGCTATGGCCCGATGAACTTTTTCAGAAAGTATTAAGGCATAGACAATAATAAATACTATAATAGCAATGGTCGCTTGCATTTTATCATTTCTCCTCTGTAACCATTAAAAACGAGCTACCAATCAAAGATTAGGGATTTCACGACCGCGAAATACTCTCTCAAATAGACATTCGGTACGATATACCACGGGGTCGGGGACGGAATACCCACCGGGATTAGCCCATTTCGTCGAGCAAGAATTTTCGAACGAAAGAGATGGAAGTCATTCGTAATGACCGCAACTTTTCTTGAGTTCTGATCGCTCGTTTGGCGAATTAAGAGTTCTTTACTAAATCGGAAGTTCTCCATGGTACTCGTTGATTGATCCTCTATAAGAATGCGCTCATTAGTAACCCCGTGCTCCACTAAGAAACGACTCATTGCTTCTGCTTCAGAAATTGTTTCTCCAGGTCCTTGTCCACCCGAAAGGATAACTTTCACTTTGGGATGCACTTCGAGATAGTCCAGTCCCTTTTGCATCCCAAAGTGAAAGTTATCCTTTCG
>Ga0209125_1000983_pt1 | contig 30681 bp, 34 predicted proteins | sample BarGraIncub1131A_FD_184503 | JGI IMG/M metagenome (GOLD analysis project Ga0209125, IMG submission 184503) | Arctic peat soil microbial communities from Barrow, Alaska - Barrow Graham LP Incubations 11-31A (SPAdes) (version 2) | ecosystem: Environmental > Terrestrial > Soil > Wetlands > Peat... | reverse complement strand
ATTATGCTCGTGCCGTGCCGCGTTTGACCCTTCCTTCCTTCAAGTCCTCAAGCGATGCCCGGACACGAGCATAATAGGCCTCCTGCTCCGCCACAATCAGCTCCTGATAGCGCTCCTCGGAAAGCACCACGTATTGCGGCTGGTTGTTTCTGATGACATGGAGATCACCTTTGGCAATTAGATCGTCCACCGCGGCGATACCGCGCCGTTTGATCTCCTGGGCTGGTATGGCGTTCATATTTTGACTCCTTTACGTACCCAATCAGGTACTAAAAGCATACCCTACCAAGCATCGGATTGCAAAGCGAATTCCTCCGACCGCGAGGATTTAAAGCCGCCGACCACCACACCTTTTATCGGCTATTCCATTCAATGACGTTGCGGCTGAATGATCGTAGTAACGGACGTTTTTGAGGAAATCCATGCCGAGGAGGCCGTCATAGCCAGCCCCGCCGCTACCGGGCAGAATAGAGGTCCGCACCAGGGGAAGGCTTCTGGGGCACAGGGGACATGATTTCATGTCGGATCCAGCTTAGCCTATATATTCAGCTGCTCCACGGTGATCCCAAGAGCGACTGCGATCTTCTTCATGGTCCGCGCGTCTGGGGGATAGCTGTCCCGCCATCAACCGGGCGCCCGACACAGACGTGTCCATAAAACGCAAATACGTGGACACGTCTATGAAATAGGGGTATGCTATGGACGTGTTGCCAATCCAGCTTTTTAGGACCGACTATGCCGTTTAACCCACTAATGCCCTACAATGATTTACCGCCATTGCCGCCACAATCCGAATTGGAGAGCAAGGAAATTCTGAGAAAAGCAATAAAAGCTAATAGATCTCTTGCGGAGTTGAAAGGGGTGGGGGAGTTAATTCCAAACCAGAGCATGTTGATAAATTCCATTCCCCTTCAGGAAGCTCGTGCGAGTTCTGAAATCGAGAACATTATTACCACCAATGATAAGCTTTTTCAGGCTGCTGCCGTAGAATCGGTGAGCGATCCTGCGACAAAGGAGGTCCTACATTATCGCACTGCCCTAAATAATGGGTTTAACATGCTTCAGGATCGACCCATTTCTGTCAACCTAATGATTGATATCTGTCGGACCCTAAAAAATACGGAGATTGATGTTAGGAAGATCCCAGGGACCACACTTTCCAATCCCATGACCGGCGAGGTTTATTACACACCGCCGGAAGGAGAAAGAATCATCCGCGAGAAACTGGGCAACCTTGAAAATTATATCCATCAGGAAGACGACCTCGATCCTTTGATCCGGATGGCGGTTATGCATTACCAGTTTGAGGCTATCCATCCCTTCCATGATGGCAACGGAAGGACAGGTCGGATACTGAATATTCTTTTTCTGGTGGAAAAGGGCCTTTTAAAGATTCCAGTGCTATACCTGAGCCGCTACATTATCCAGAATAAAAGCGAGTATTATCGGCTACTCCGCAGGGTGACCACAGAGGGCGCGTGGGAACCGTGGGTGATGTATATGCTTACTGCTATTGAAGAGACCGCTTCTTGGACTTGTGAAAAAATGAAGGCCATTCGCAATTTATTAGAAGAAACCATCCTTTTCTGCCGGGAACGATTGCCAGCAACGGTGTATTCGCGAGAACTCATTGACCTTATATTTATCCAGCCATACTGTAAAATAGCATTTTTGGTTGACGCTGAAATTGCAGAAAGGAAAACGGCCTCCGTTTACTTGCAAAAATTGGAAGGAATAGGGGTGCTTCACTCCATTCAAGTTGGTCGGGAAAAGATATATATCAACCCAAAGCTTGTAGACTTGCTGAAAGGCTAATCAAATGTTGTCAAGTGATTTACAAAATTTCAGACGCCCCCATGTTCTGTGTCTATGGTTTACACAGGGGACATTATTTCACGTCGGGTCCAGCTTAGCCTATATATTCAGCTGCTCCATGGTGATCCCGAGAGCGACTGCGATCTTCTTCATGGTCGCGCTGCGGGGGTGGGCGTTCGGATGCTCAAATTTGGCTACAGCAGCCTGAGAAATCCCTAAGCGTGCGGCAAGGTCCTCCTGCGTCAGCCCGAGTTCCTCGCGCCAGGCCCTGATGATGGAGACGTCGTGCAGGACGTGGGCTTCGACGACCGTCTGAGGGATTCCTGTGGAGCGGGCCTTCTCGGCTTCCAGCAAGGGACGGATGCGGTTGAATTCCTCCCAAGGGACCAGAACGAAGGCGGGATGTCCACAGTGCTCAATGGTCTGATATTCAGTAGGTGCGCTCATCGCGTTTTTTTACCTCCTCAATGCTTACGATGCTTATTTCCTCAAAGGCGTTGAAAAGCAGTCTCCAATCGCCCACGCGAAGACGATGGGTGTAGTCATTGATGAGCATCGGGAAAGTCCCCCCTGACGCCCCTATCGGCCAATCAGGCGGTCATAGTCTCTGTGGTTGCCAACCCAGAACCAGACTACGCCATCGATTGCCGCGACACCGAGGGCGCGATAACGTAGTCCGACCCGCACCGACCAGAAACGACCAATTTGTTTGAAATGGAGAGAAGGATGGCGAGGATTGCGCTTCAGGAGCGCAAAATTTTCGTCCGCAAGTGTACAAATCTCGGGTTGAAGAAGGTCGTAACACTCCCAGAATCGGGGGGAAGCGTGATGCCTCAGAGGGGTTTGCATTTGCCGGAGCCGTACTGGGCCAGGGCTTCCGCGGCGAGGGTGTCGAGCTTGCCCAATGCGATGTCGGCTTCAAGGCTTTGGTCCCAGCGTGCGGCCTCGAACTGGGCAAACCAGTGGCTGAACTTTCGCAATTCCTGATCGGGAAGAGCCGCGACCTCTGATTCAAGGCGTTTCAAAGAGGGCATGATGATCCTCCGGTAGTAACTTTTTACAACAGTACCACACAGCTTTATGGTCAGTCAAACCGAAGGAGGAGCGTCATGTTGGAAAAAACTGGAACAAGGGGCTTGGCCACGCTGCTCCTGAGCCCTCCCTGCCTTTCAAGAAAATCAATCTTTACGTGATGACATCACCGTTGGGCCTCTCCAAATGTAAGCTCCTCCTGCTCACAAGAGGGAGGTTGGGCGTTATAACCGCCATTCTCTTCGATGCTCTGCAAGGTATTGCTGAGCCGGCCAATGGTCGCGTTCCGGTGGCGGAATAATGCTGCGTCCGCTGAGCGTCAGCAGGAAGCCGGGGGCGTTAGTGTGGGAACCTATGTGACGTGAGGTAATGATGTGGTGGTTCTCCGATACTCCCATCATGCCGTTGTCGAAAGCCCAGTGGCAGAGTTTGCAGAGTGCCATGCCGTTGCGGATGTCGTCATTTTTACTTTTACACCAAGGGATGATGTGGGCGGCATCCACAACAGTAAATTGCTCAGGCGTGATGATTCGTACACCGCACAAGGCACAACGGTGATCGTAAGCCTTGATCACTAAGCGCCGGAAACCCTGGTCACGGGCGGCAGGCTTGTAACTGTCAGCCGCCAACGTCTCCTGAACCAGCGGCAGGTGGGCCTTCTGTTCCAGTTCCAGACTATAGCTGAAGGCCTCCGCGTTGATGACAGCCTGCTCCTCGAGAGCCTCCCTCGCCTCCTCCGAAAAGCATGACCGTAGCAGCGCCTCGCGCAGCGCGTTTCGGCCTGCGGGCTCTTGAATGCAGCGGAAGAGAGATTCGTCCGTGCGGGCGCCCAAGGCCAGGGTGCGAAGCTGGCTGACAGAGGTGATGTTGTTGATGGTTGCCTGGTTTATCTCTTTTCCCGGCAGCGGCACAAGCTCCCAGAACGGTTCATTGTGCAGACGGGAGAAGGGAAAAGCCATGCTGCTGGTCTGCCCGAGCGGGATGATGCGCCGCCAGTAGAGGTTGAACAGCTCGTTAAGTTCGACCAAGTCATCGGTGACAGCGATGAACGGCGAGGTGATAGCGCCACGGGCAGCCAAATCCAGCACCGCCAGCAAAAGGATAGGTTTGTGGGGAGCCTGTTTCTTTGTCGCCGCCGTCCAGACTGCGCCAGGCGCTCTCCGTAGATGAGCCAACAGCTTGATGTAAGTTGCAAGTTCGGTCATCGTTTCTTCCAGTAGGGAGCTTTCACCGGCATGATCCAGCGCACCCCGCCGCGAGGGTCTTCCGTGTCGCCGGCATAGCGGGGGATCAGGTGCATGTGCAGGTGCATGACCGTCTGCCCGGCGGCAGCGCCGTCGTTGATGCCGATGTTGAAACCATCGGGGTTTCGTTCTGCCAGCAGCCGTTGTCGCATTTCGCCCAGCAAGTCGAACAGTGCAGCCTGCTCTTCTTTGGTCGCCTCGAAAAAGGAGGAGATGTGTCGCCTCGGGATGATCAGGCTATGGCCGGGAGTGACGGGGAAGCCGTCAAAGAAGGCTATAGCGTGATCGTTGGCCATGAGGACCTTGGATGCATCCGCATTACAAAATGGGCAGTTGGATTGAGTCATCTGTTCACGTGATCTAATAGGTCTGTCAGTAACCGTGAGCAAGGCTGAGAACCTTCTTCACTCTACCGCTGTTGTCAAAACAGATGCCCTGCATGAATTCATTTGGGCCGAAGTTGTACAGCCACAACTCTCGACAATCCCTGCCGCTGGTGAACTGACGAGTAGCAGGGGGATCGCATTTCTGCAGCACGTCCTGCTTCTGATCACCTTTTGTCGCCAAACCATTTTTGCACCGGCAGGATTCGAACTCGTTCATACCTGCAGATACATCCGTAACCAACGAACAGAAAAGAAGACATAGCGTAATAAAGATTTTGATCATTGGTGTCCTTCAGGTTCTTACTAAATCAAGTATGCTGCGTCGCCGCACAAATTTCCGGAAGTCGTGCCTGACCCCGCTGCTGCGTGACCCCGCTGCTGCGTCCTAATCCCGCCCGTGCAAAAAAACATTATAATAATGCCACTCCAGTAACTCTGGGGCTGGAAGAAATTTTTCTGGAAGGATGATCCTGTTCCCATCACATGACACCAATGTTTCCTGAATGAATTTATCGTGCTGTAATTTACTGATTTGTGGAGATATTGCTATTGAATAGTCTGGAAGGACGGTCAACAAGCCCCTGTCATACGCTTTATCATGAAGTACCGATAAGCAGAGGCCATTCCTGGGATTGAGCCGATTTTCGTTACTTTTGTTCCATGGTATTATATGGCTTGCCACAAGGAGCCGCGGTTCAGAAAGGCCACTGATACAGCAGACACCGGCATAGCTACTCAAGACCATGCGCCTGAAGATATATTGCTTTTTTCGCACTTCAACTTCCGCTTTGCGAGTAGTGTCAACTGGCAAAGGCAGTTCTTCCTCAGACATATCAACTTTTGCGCCGACAACTGTACCGAGTTGATCAGCGGCACTGTAAAATTCCACATCCCAATTTTTCTGAAATTTTTCCCAAACCTGTTTATCCATCGCGGAAGCATTACCAAGTCCGTTTCTGCCCGATTCCAAAATCTCTGGATCAAGGCTGGCGTAGTTTACCAACTTCATGGCAACAGCCGAAGGTGTGCGGCCAATTTTTTCAGCCAATCGAATAATGTCCGGGTTCCGAAAGTGCATTTTTCCGAACGGCAGCTGGCAGTAGAGCGCAAGGGCAAGTCGTAATTCATATTCAGTCCATCTCATTATTACCTCTACTTCGCAGTCAACCAGGTCATAAGAAAGCTACTCATTCCTGAGCAGGCCTATTCACTTCTCCCCAACCGCCACAACCTGCCGGCACTTGGGAAAGGCCGGGCAAGCCCAAAAAAACTTACCAGCATGGGGTCCAGTTTAACCATAGTTGATTCACATTTCGGACAAACAGGCGCAGTTGCTTCTAGTATCGACTTTACCGGCGTCACGGGAAGTCTCTGTTCCTCCGTAACTAGCACTGCCGCCTCTTTTGTTAGCGATGCCGGTTTCTTAGGGACAAGAGCGTCATGAATCACCGGTGGCGCCGAGGAAGCCGTTCCGATAGCAAGACATTCAGCCAGCTTTGCCTTGACCTCAGCAAGCGCATACCCCTTCTTGGCCGAAAAATGAATAACCGGGATCTTAGCATCCGCCAGCACCCGGTCAACGAACTGGTCCCGTATCGACCTGTCATCCCGCTCATGCGACTTGTCATCCAGTTCCACGACACCCACCACTGTCAGGGTTGACGCCGAACAGACAACAAAGTCCACATGCTTCTGATTTATCTTGTTATTGCCTGTGGTGCGCCTACTGTTCGACAGTCCTTTTGCCGGTTTAACGATATCACCAAGTCTCACCTTGCCGAATACGCGATAGCGGCCATCCAGCGATTGTTCCAGCACGCCGAGAAACGAGCGTTCAGCCGGAGTGAACAAGGCATCTCTCTTTGCGAATTCAAGAACGCCGTCCGCCGGCGGCTGCTTTATCTTCAGGAGAACAAGGGCAACGGCAACAACGAGAACGATCAAGATAACAAAAGTATTCATAGCATTCCCTCAGATATCATAGCATCAGTCACCTTGAGATTCCATTCCAGGCCGCTGGTGATTGCGGCGTGGGACATGTTGGCCGAACCGATGTAGGCCGTGGAATATCCGGATGAACGTTTGAAGTGGTACGCCTTGGCGTGGAGCCTGGTCCGCGTTGTGTCGTAGGACACACGGACCTCGACATTCGGCATGCCGGCCAGCCACTCCACAGCCGGCGCATCGGAGGCTCCCATGTAGGAGGTTGTAATCACTCGAACGGGCACCCGGCGGTCGCGCAGGTCCTCAAAAGCCGGCATCAAGAGTCGCAATCCGGACCATTTGATGAATGAGACAAGGATTGAGGTGAATCCGCGGAACGCATCTCCTCGTTTAATTCATGGGCGAGCTGTGGTTCCTGGGGAGATCCGGTGAAGAGACTGCTTTCTGCTATCGGGGTATGAGGACGGGGGATGCCTGAGACGCCATAATGCGGAGGTGTATTTCAAGGAGTAACGGTTTTGGTTCGGAAAGTAGCCGATGTTTGCCAAGGTGTCCTCTGCCAGGTTCATCAGCGACCTGCCCAAGAATCCGATTGCACAATAGCAGGCGCTTTTCCGGGTCGGTTTCCTCGCGAAGGGCCTGCTCCAAGACCTTCGCCACGAACGAAGCGTAGCGGGCGGGCTGTTCTTCCGGGTCGATCTTGGCGAAAACGGTCCTGAGTTCCGGATGCTGCGACAGTGCATCGCGGAGGCATTCATCGAGGAGCGCCTCATATATGCCGTGGGCAACGTGCTTCATACCGGATAGCGCCGGCGCCTGGTCTCGTTGTCGAATCCAAAACGCTCCAGGTACAGCTGCTCGCCCACGCCCGCTCCTCTTCCATTACCTCATTAAAATTAAAGGCGGCCAAAATATACACTTAAAAAACTGGGGCGTCAAACAGGAATGGCCTATGGACTGAATATGGCAGGACAGGCTCGAGATTCGGACATTTGCTTATTCGGCCCTATTTCGTTGAAGACGATTTTCAAGCGGCACCGGTTATAGTCCCGGTTTGTCGGTGAATCCCACATCCACACGCTTGCCGAAGACGCGGGCGATTTTTTCCAGTGTCTTGATGGTCGGGTTTGCCTTGCGGGGGTTTTCGAGCCGCTGGTAAACTTGGTAGGATATGTTGAGTTGTCGCGCGACGTCAATCTGTGAGCGGCCAGCGCGAAGTCTGCGCAGCATGACGGCGACGGCGACATGGGGTGCGACGGGAATCGGGAACACATCATCGCCTGACAAGGATGAGGGTGAAGGTATGGCAAAATTCCTCTCGAAATCCGCTTCGATGCAGCCGTTGAGCGCTTCCTCTGCATTTACCAGGGCCTCCTCAATCGATGCACCATAGGTAACGATGTTTTCCAGGTCGGGGAACGTGACGAGAAAACTATCTTCGCTTTTTTCAATCCGTGCCGGAAATGTCAGCATTGCCTTACTCCTTGACTTCAGACTGCTTCAGGATCGCATGGACGAGCCCTTTGGGCAAGTCGAGGGAGCCGTGCACCGGGATTGGAATCGACCGGCTCCCCTCGCGTATCATGATGTGATGGCTGCCAGAGATGCGATCCAGTCGCCAGCCGTTCGCTTCCAGCATTTTTTTGAGCTGTTTGCCTGTCATGGACGAGTATATACAGCATAAAAGGTGCATGTCAAGGATAGTGAGGTGCGTGCAGGACAGGAAAGGTTGGCAATAGCAAAATCTTGTAATTATCCAGGCCAACAATCGATACCGTAGGTGGGCTGTACCCAACAGAGCATGGTCGGCCTGGTCCAATTAAAGAAACCGATTTGCCACGGAGGAAATCTGAGAAAATCTGAGAAAAGCCGAGGTCAAGATTAAACCTGTAACACCCGTTTGACGCCAGACACTGGCAGATTTGTACAGCTTAAACGCATTTCTCCGAAGTTCTCAGATGTTCTCCGTGGCCAATGGCTTTTCGCTTGTTACAGCTAATACCCCTCCAGCTTCAAGTTGGAAAAGAGTATCTGCCAGGTAACCATCCCGAGGAAAATAAGAAAGCAGATTAGCGATATGGCTGTGAGCCTTTGCTGCAGCGCAGGGAGAATTTTCTTCAGGCTCTCTTTGCTTCGGTACGGCTGCAGCACTCCGACTCCAAGCCCCGTTACCGTGCCCAACAACAACAGACCGTACAACGGATATCCCACATAACCGTATTCTCTCTGCAATATGCAAAACGGGCAGTGATGAGAGGGCATTTCATAGTAATACAGGGAAATGAAAGAGATTATCGAGGTGATGGAGACGACGAAGGTGATGCCGCTCAAAGCGGCGACAAGATACCCCCCTCTTCCAATCAGGTAGAATCGTGCGCCAGCCGCAAACGTCAGTGCCATGCTTAGATAGAATGTTATTTTCACCGGGATACTCGGCAGGGCCAGAAGATCCGAAGCGATTCCCCCCGAGGCCTGACTGAAAAGAGAGCCGCAGCAGGAGGTGATGATGTCCGGCCTGAGACCCAGAAAGTAGCTGCCCTGCACGATGGTTTCAGCCAGGACAAAGGGGGCCATCATCAGCAGCAGCAGATACTTGGCACGGATCAGCGGGTAGTCATAACCCTTGTTATCGGCGTGATTGAGTATCAGCCAGAGGCCGGCCATGAGGAAGGTGATCACCTTGAGCAGCAGGGCCGGATAGCCGAAGCTGTTGACGGTCAGGGTCCCCACGGCGCACATCGCCCCCACGAACAGCTGGCAGATGCTGTCGGCGGTATGGATGAACAGGAACAGTGAAACCAGCTGAAAGAACAGGAAATAGCTGATGATGGTGGAAATCAGGTAGGTCCGGCGCTCCAGTGCCAGTTGCAGCTCGCTGCCGCTGGCGATGTCCCACCGGCGCAGGATCTGAAAGCCGTAGCAGGACGCGTACAGAGTCATCAGGCTGATCAGCAGGGACGATAAAAGCAGCGCCAGGATGCTCGGGTGGAGGATCATGGCCGGTTTTCCGCGCTTACGACCCGGCCGTCGCGCATCTCCACCACCCTGTCGGCCAACTCGGATTCGTAGACGAGCGGGTCGTGGCTGGCCACGATGACCGTGGTCCCCCTGCGCTTCAGATCGGCCATGATGCCGATGAATTCGTGTGCCAGCCTGGTGTCGAGGTGTGCGGTCGGCTCATCGGCGATAATGACTGCCGGATTGTTGATCAGCGCACGGGCGATGGCCACCCGCTGGGCCTCGCCGCCGGAAAGCCATTCGACCTTGGCGTCGGCCCGGTCGCCGAGGTTGAACATCTCCAGGGTCGCCAGGGCCCTGCCGCGCAGCAGGGAGAACTTCTCCCCGGTGGGGTATGCCGGTGCCATGACGTTTTCCAGAGCCGAAACGCCCTTGATAAGGTTGAACTGCTGGAATATGAAACCGAAGGTGGAGCGGCGGATCTCGGTCAGGAAGCGCTCCGGCAGACTGGTGATCTCCCGGTCGCGGAGAAAGATGCGGCCGGTCGTTGGGCGGGCCATGCACCCCATCAGGCCGAGCAGGGTCGTCTTGCCGGAACCGCTCGGTCCCTTCAGGATGGTGGTCTCATGCAGCCGCACATCCAGGGATACCCCGCGCAGGGCGGTGAACTCGTTGGGGCGTCCGGCATTGAAAACCTTGCTGATGTCGCGTGTGGATATCACAAAAATCTCCTCAGCGCATGACCGCATCGGGGTCGATGGTTGCCGCCAGCCAGGAGGGGACAATGGTGGTGACGGTGTAGGGGACGACGGTCAGGAAGAAGAGCGTCGAGAGTGCGCCGAAGTCGAGAAACGGGGTCAGCCGGAAGGCGGGATAAAGGGTTGACCACCCCTTGAGCACCGGCGCGAACAGGGGCGACGGGGTCAAAAAGACATGGAAGTACGCCAGGATCGTTCCCACCAGGAAAGCGGTCAGGGAGACCGCGCACCCCTCCCAGAATTTCATCAGCAGGATATCGGAGGTCTCCCAGCCGATGGCCTTGAGGATTCCGATCTCCCTGCGCTCTTCGGCGGAAAGGCCGGTGGCCTTGTCCCAGGCGAAGATGACAAAGGCGAGAGCCGCGGCGCTGAAGATGACGGTCAGCAGCCCGGAGCGCCAGCCGAAGACCGCGTCGTAGGTGCGCAGGATCTCGCTGCGCAGAATCGGGCGGGTGTCGGGAAACATCCGGGTGATTTTTTCGGCTACCGTGGCGTACTCCCTGGGGTTGCGCACCCGCAGGGCAAGATCGGTGGCCTGACCGGCGGGGATGCCTGAGAAGTCGCGGTAATCCTGTTCCGAGAGGAGTATCAGGTCGCTGGTCAGGAGCTGCGATTCGGCGTCAAGGATGTTTCTGATGGTAAACATGCGGGGCACGCCGTCGTGTCCCACAAAAGCGATCATCTCGCCGGAACTGGCGCCACGCGTCCGGGAGATGCCGCTGCCGAGGTCGATACTGCCGGGTTCGGGCGGATTCTCGGCCGGTACCATCAATGTGTAATTGGCCATAAGAACGGGGTCATAGTGGTAGCCCCACAAGCGCGGCCGCACCGAGATGACCCCGTTAATCCTGCCGATCCTGTCGCCCCATGCTGTTGGTACTGGCTGATACCGGCCGGTCAGGGTGCGCTGGACGACGATTTCCGGGGCATCTTTGAGCAGCAGGGCCGCCTCGCGCCTGAGGGCGTGGGTGAAAAAAAGCACCGAGGCGAGGATAAAGACGATCAGGGTATAGATCGCGAGCAGTGCGCCGTTTTTCCCCTTGCGCCGCAGCAGCGACGAGAGTGTGAAATCGATGATATGCCGATGTCGTTCAATCACGATAGCCACGATGCCTCATCAGATGGGGTGGTGGTCCGACCAGTCCGCCGGTAGGGAAGTGCTCCAGGGACATGGGGGCGTCCTGGAAGGGGGTTGAGGAATCCGTCATGCTCAGGTGCCGGGTATAGCTGGCCTCGGTGAACAGGCAGAGGTCGGTAAGTTCAAGCTGCCGCACCAGGGCGGCCTTGCGGGCAAAGCCCGGCCGGGATGCCCGGACTTCGCCCGAGGCGTGCATGAATATCCCGCCAAGGGCCAGGACCAGCCCCGCGGTCGTCCCAAGATAGATAGTCGAGCGACGGGGCGCCATCAGTCAAGCGGCCTCAGGACCGCGGGAGTCACCTCTCGAAAGCGGACAACTGATTTCCCCCTGTGGTCTTTCAGGAAGTCCCGCGCTTCGGATTCCCTGGCAAAAGGGACCAGCTCTCGCCCCATCGGGCCGTAGATGTCGCTCCCGAGGACGTAAAAAGCCGTGCGCCCGTCCACCGGTTTCAGATCGTAGTAGTTGGTGACGAGTACGGCGGTGATATCGGCCGGGTTTCTGCCGGGGGCATAACGTGCCAGGTTCAGGCAGTATTTGAACAGATCCTTGGTGCCGTCAAAATGGACCGCCGAGCCGTCCCGGAACTGGACCTGGGCGGCGAAGTCGGGATATTTGGCCACGAACATGCCGCATACCGGGCATTTGTCCTTGGGACCGGCTTTTTGTGGCTTCAAGGCGGCGAAGGAGAGTGAGGCTCCGAAGGAGAGGATCATCAAAAGAATGCCCAGCTTTCTGAGGGTGGGGGTATTCAAGGGGGTTCTCCTTACGGCTTGAGAGATCGCTTCATTTTGCGTCTTTCGCGGATCTGCCTGGTGTCCTGATACATATCCTCGTAGGCCGCCTTTATGGACGCATCGAAGCTTGCCAGTGTCCCGCCGTTTTCTTTGATAAAGCGCTCAGCGGTTAGTCTGGTTTCGAACGCCCATTTGGGATTCGACGTCATGACGCCCGGCTTGCTCCCCCCTATGACCCAGAAAGCCTTTTCCGCGTCGATCAGCTTCTTGCTGTAGTAATCAGCAACACCGATAGACCTGGGGGTTTTGTCTATGTTATTGGCGAGATCGACGGCCGCGCAGTGAAGGCTGCATGTGCCGGAGGATGACCCGTCGTCATATTCGAGGAGCATCCTGCTATGGGCAAATTTCGTCCTGTCCATCCCGCAATAGCTGCATGACGGATGTTTTTCAAGGTCGGCAGCAGCGGCAAAAACCGTGCTGGCAAGGGCTAATACAAGGATGCTGGCGAGCATGAACCTTTTCATATGACTCCTCCGCTTTTTTATTGAGTCTCGAACTGCCTCAGCACCAAACGATCAACCCAACCTGGATCTGACATCCAGGTAGATCCGGTAAGCCAGCAGGAAGAAGGGCCATGCGTGCCAGAACAGGTCGAAGATGTCTATCGGCTTTGTTAGCGTGCCAGCCGTCAGCATCCTGAGCTTTTCCCAAATATGCGGTTGCGGATAAAAAGGGGCAAAGCCAAGGAGCAGGACGATCGGGATCAGGAATTTATAGCTCAGCAGGTTTTCCATGATTTCTCTCACCTCTGTTTCATTTGAAGGGGGAGGAACGTGACTCGCGGAAGATTGGAACTCAGCAGGAAATCCGACGGATCGTTCCACTAATCGTATCGGCGCTTACGGAACTGTCGAAACAACCTGTTCCAGCGTAGGAGTCGAAATTCCTGATCTGTGCAAGAAGCAACTCCACCAGATGAATTCGGTCCGCATACGAGTCAGGCCGGTTGGCGATATCCAGCACATCAGCCAGAAGCCAGGAAGGGAATTCGGCTTCCTCGTTTTGTTGGACCGCTGCGCCCCTGAGTTCCTCGAACAGGTCCATGGATTCCTCGCGTACCTCACGGTGAAATATGTCGAAATTATACATTTGGTAGCTGAATGTCAAATCTTATACTGTGTTCGGGGAGCCGCAAAAAAAGTAAGCCACGCTCCTTCCGTGCGTAGAGACGCATTGCATGCGTCTCCTTAATCCAATTACGCTCCGAGAGAGCCATTAGTCTTGGCGATTGCTACAGTGCTGAGCATGCCTGAGACGCATGCAATGCGTCTCTACGGAAGGCAAGGATATAGTATGCAAGAAAAAGAATTCAGGTTGATCTGCCGTTATCCGTATCATCCGTTCAATCCGTGTGCTGGTTTTGACTTTGTCTGGTGGTAACTATTCAGCACCTGCCGCCAATCATAAACAACCAAAGCATAAAGCCTCACAACATTGGACAAAAAAATCCTAGCCTTTAAGATTTCCTCTGTGTTCCCCCGTGTCCTCCGTGGTGAGGCTTTTGACTATTTGAATTGGCTGTTCCCCACCTGCACGTTTTTCTGCTCGCCTGCGATCCGGCCGTCGCTGACCTGGAAGATCCGGTCAAAACCTTCTACCATCCGGTGGTCATGGGTGACGACCAGGATGGCTGAGTTGTTTTCCACCGCCAGCTTCTTCAGGAGCGCCATGACGTTCTTCCCGTTCTCGGTGTCCAGCGCCGCAGTCGGTTCGTCGGCCAGGATCACCTTCGGCTTGTTGGCCAGGGCCCGCGCAATGGCGACTCGCTGGGCTTCCCCACCCGAAAGGGCGGACGGGTAGCTGTTCAGCCGATGGCCGAGATTGAGCGCAGCGAGGAGTTCGGTTGCCCGACTCTTTGCCTCCTTGCCTGGCAGGTGATTTATCTCCAACGCCACCATGACGTTTTCCAGGGCGGTCAAAAAGGGGATCAGGTTGTGGGCCTGGAAGATGAACCCGAGCTTTTCCCGGCGCAGGCGCTTCAGATCCAGTCCCGGCAGCCACCCTTCATCGGCGACGGTGTCGCCGTCGATGACCACCTTGCCGTGGGTCGGCTCGTTGATCAGGCCGATTGCGGTCAGCAGGGTGGTTTTTCCCGATCCCGACGGACCGAGGATGGCAACCAGCTCTCCCGGCCTGACCTGGAGGGTGGCATCCGCAATGGCGGTCACCGCCGTGTCGCCTTTGCCGTAAATCTTGGTAAGTCTTTCCACTTCTATCGCATACACGAATCAGCCCCCCAGAGCTTCTGCCGGCTCTACCTTGAGCGCCTTCCGTATCCCCACAAAGCTTGAGATGGTACAGATGGCGATAACGATGACAAAGAGCGCCTGCAGGTCGAAAGCTTCCAGTACGATGCGGCGAGGGAATTTTTCATAGGTGAGCAGGATCAGCAGGTACCCGATAGCATAGGCGATGACACCCATAAGGAGCGACTGCTGGAGGATCATGCCGACGATGACGCGGTTCTGCGACCCGATCAGTTTCAGGGTGGCGATGACCTTGATCTTGTCGATGGTCGAGGTGTAGATGATGAGCGAGATGATGACCGCCGAGATCACGAGCAGGATGACCCGGAACAGCCCCAGCTGCATGCGCGCCTTCTCGATCATCCCCTTGGTGAGGATCTTGGTCTGCTCCTCCACCGAGATGGGGCGGAAATGGTTCCAGCGGCTGATCCGCTCCTGCACCTCTTTGAGGTTCGCTCCCGGAGCAAGCCTCGCCACCACGGTATTCACGGTGTGGGTCGACTGGGTAATCCCCGCGATGTTCGCGGTCAGGAACTTCGCCTGGGTCGGTGAGATCGACTGAACTCCGGCCAGGTTGGCTCCGATCCGCTCCCGGTCGTTCCTGATGGCGTCGTTGTCTTTTTTGAACTGGATGTCCTGGGCGTCCGCCAGGCTCACGTACGCCGCCGGGTCGCCACCGGAAGAGACGACCTTGCCGGTGATCCCCACGACCGTGTAGTCGTGGAGCCCCAGGTGGAGCTTCTCGCCGATCTCCATCTTCATCGCCTGGGCCACCACCATTTCATAGTGCTTCTGGCCGATAGCGCGCCCGGCGATGATCGCCGGGGGGCCGCCAAAGCCATCGAGATCGTAACCGATCAGGAAGAACCGGAACGGCTTCCCGGTCCGCTCAATCTGGATGGTCTGGAAGGAAAGCGGTGACGCCTCCGCCACGCCGGGGACGGCCTTGATGCGGTATTTGATGTCTTCCGGAATGCGCGAGCTTTCGGCGAAGGGGCCGTTGGTGTCCTGCTGCACCACCCAGATATCGGCCTTGGTGGTGTCGAGCACCGCCAGGGCGTCGGCAAAGAGCCCGCGGTAGATGCCCCCCATGCTCATGACGACTCCCAGAAGGAGCCCGAGGCCGATGGAGGTGAGGATGAACCTGCCGCTGTGGTAGCGTATGTCCCGGATGGCCAGATTCATGGGGTCGCCCGCACCTTCATGCCTTCGCTGAATTTTGCCATGAGCGGTGCCGGCGAAAGGGCAACGTGCTCGCTGCCGTCGAGGCCTGCGACGATCTCGGTGAAGTTGCTCCGGTCCGCGATGCCGACGGTCACGGCCCTGAAGGCAAGCTTCCCGTTGGCGATGACCCAGACTCCGCGTTTCTTGTCCCTGGTGACGATGGCGGCCGAGGGGAGTGCCGGAGCGCCCTTCTTGGTCTCGGCGACGATATAGACATCGGACTGCTCTCCCAGACGGAAATTGCCGAGCGGCTCGCTGAAGGCCACGTCCACTTCCAGTTCTTCGGTTACCCGGTCGCTCTGATGGCCCAGGCGGGCGACCTGGCCGGGAAGCTTTTCGCCTGCCGAAGAGCGCAGGGAGATGACGGCCTTCTTGCCGACGCTGACCCCTTTGAGCTGCGATTCATCCACGTTGGCCTTGACCCAGATGGTCCGGGGATCCGCCAGGGTGTAGATCGAGCCCCCCGGCGAGACCGTGGCCCCCTTCTCCAGGTCGCGCGTGATGATCACGCCATCTTGAGGGGCATAGATGAGCGTATCGGCCACCTTGCTCCGGGCAAAACCGAGGCCGGCACGACCCGCCCGTTGTTCCATGCCTACGGCGTCGATGGTTGCCTGGCAGCGTGCCACCTCTTCCCTGGCGACCTGGCGGCTGGTGTCATACTGCTCGGCCTCCAGCTTGGAGACCAGATTTTTTTCAGCCAGTATTTTGAAACGGCCGGCGTTTTTTTCGGCCAGCGACAGGTTTGCCTTGGCCTTCTGGAGATTTGCCCGTTCCACACCCAGGTTGGCGGCGGTTTTGTTCAGCCCGGCTTCAGACTGCCGCTGCTGATGGAGAACGTCCTCGTTCTCCAGCCTGGCGAGGAGCTGGCCCCGTTTCACCCGATCACCCTGATCCGCATACAGTTCCACGATCCTGCCGGTGATCTTGCTGGAAACGCCGACCACCACCTTGGCCTCGACCGTGCCGTTGCCGTAGACCTGTGCCGAGAGATCGCGCTTTTCCACGGTCACGAACTTTACCTGCGGCGGGGCTAACAGGGTCATCTTGAGCACGATCGCGCCGGCCAGCAGGACCGCGGGCCAGATGAGATAGTTCCTTCTTCTTGACAATGTCTTGAGCAGATCCATGTGTCACTCCTTAACGGCTACTTCTCGCTTAAATCTCGGTAACTATACAGAAAACTTCAAGGAAAAGGCAATTACACAATCAAAAGCCTCACCACAGAGGGCACGGAGGAACACAGAGGAAATCATAAAACAACCTGATTAGCGCTGATCTTCCGCTGTTCCAGTTCCTCCCCCTTCAAGGGGGAGGTCAGGAGGGGGATGGGGTTCTTTTGGCGCCGAGCTAACCCATCCCCACCCCATCCCTCCCCTTGAAGGGGAGGGAGTTCCTCCAGCGGAAGATCAGCGCTAGTCAGGTAAAACAATGCCTAAGGTTCTTTTGTTTTAAAGGTGAATCAGGTTTTGATTTTCCTCTGTGTACCTCTGTGTACCTCTGTGGTGAGGCTTTATGATTTGGGCTTAAGGCATTTCTCCGAAGCTCTCAGATGTTCTCCGTGGCCAATGGTTTTCCGCTTGTCTTATTTGCCCATGGTCCGATCCAGCAGGGCCTGTGCGTTGTAATAGTCATACCGGGCCTGGATGTGGGAGGTTTGCGCGTCAAGGGCCAGGGACTGTGCATCGGTCACCTCGATGATGCTGCCGACACCTTCATGATAGCGGCCTTCTGCCAGCGCCTTGTTTTCACCGGCGGCTGCGACCTCCTTCTCGGTCGAGGCAAGCCGGGCCGATGCCTCGTTCACCCCAAGCCAGGCGGATTGGACCTCCTTGGCGATCTGCAATTTGAAGTTGTCCTGCCGGGCGGTGACTGAGTTGATGTTTGCTCTGGCTTCGCGAACCTGCTCCAGAGAGGAGAATCCGGAGAAAAGCGGCACGGTCAGATTGAGTCCGACAGCCCAGACCTTTCCGGTTGGCGGAAAGTCGCGATCGGCATAACCGACGCTCGCCGTGCCGGACAGAATCGGCAGATAGCTCCCCTTTGCCGTTTTCAGGTTGGCAGCGGCTGCCGATTCCAGGGCGGTCAACTGTTGCAGCTCGGCACGGTTTGCCAGCGCACCCCGGTACGCCAGGTCCCGATCGGGCAGTGCCACCGGAACAGGAACCGGTTCAACGGGAGAGAATTCGCCAAGCGAGGCAAGTCCCATGGCATTGGCAAGTTCCACCCGAGCTATTTCACGGTTGTTCTCCGCACGGATGAGAGAGGTCCTGGCAGCAAAGAGATTCGCCTCGGCCCTTGCTACGTCCACCTTGGCCCGAACCCCCTGGTTGAAAAACTCCAGAGCCTGCCGGTGCACATCTTCTCGTGCCTGCACCGTCTCCCTGGTAGCAGCTACCTGTTTCTCGGCGGCAAATAACAGATAGAAGGCGCCTTTGACACGCAGGGTTAAATCCTGCCGGGTAATGGAGAGAGCCTTGTCAACGGCATCACGGTTGCTGCGGGCCGCAGCTACCGCCCCGGTAGTGCGGCCGAAATCGTAGATGGTCTGCTTCAGATACAGTACATCCGTGTTGACTTCGACCGTTCTGATGCTTTCCAAGGCCGTAAGGAAAGAGCGGCCCCTGCTCCAGTCGGCGGCGATGCCGATCTGGGGGTAATAGTTCGCCACGGCCTGGCCCGTTCTCGCCTCGGCACCGGCCAGATTCTCCCTGGCCTCGACGATCCGGGGATGGTTCTTCTGAGCCGTTGTCAGCGCCTCCTCAAGCGTCAGGGAGGCAGCATAAGCAGGCTGAGTCTGAATAAGTAGAGCAACGAGAATGAGCAGGTATCTTTTCATGGGTGGCTTCCGTCCAGATGCTGAAAGTTGAATTCCAGGTGATCACACATTCACATGATGGGCTAAAAAAATCACCGGACCAGGCTCAGGAAATTTTGCCAGAGCTTTTCCGCCTCCGGTCGTATCTCGAAGGAGGCATTACCTATGGTCCAGCGCAGCGCGGTGAACTGGATCATGCCCATGAGTGTCAGAGCCGTTTCCCGGGGGGACAGCGCGGGCCTCACTTCTCCTTCGGCGATCCCTGCGGCGATGACTCCAGTTATGGTTTCCAGATAATTGCCCAGGCGCAGCGCCAGAGTTTCAGCGACGCGGCGATGCCCCAGATGGATATCGTCAGAGAAGACGAAGCGGGGAATCCCCGGGTGCTCCGCAATCAGGGTGATGTGGGAGAAAAAAATGGTCTCCAATTTTTCCAGCGGGCTTCGGCTTCCTCCGGCTACGGCGGCGGCCTTACCCATGACGGCGCTCCCGATGAATTCCGCCAGGGCGAAATAGATATCCTCTTTTCCGCCGAAATGCCGGTAAATATTGGCTTCGCTCATGCTGGCCGAATCGGCGATGGCGGCAATGGTGAGAGCGCGCACCCCTTTGCTGCCGATAACCTCCAGGGCCGCTTGGACGATTTCTTCCTTCCGAACTCGAGTGCTTTTCTTTTCCAACGTCGCCACCTCATGTGAATGTCCATTCGCATAATAGTCGCACTTCGAAGCATGGTCAAGCATAATCCGGATTAGGAATAATCTTCAGCCATAGAGTCCCTCCCCCTTCAAGGGGGAGGTTAGGAGAGGGATGGGGTATGCAGATCCAACAAAATAATTAACGCCAAACTGGCGTCGTCAGAACCTTCAGCCACCGCCGGAAGGTGCAGTCGAGCATGAAGCCCCCGCCGATGAAAATATCGAAAGTTTCTTTTCAACCTCGGCAGAACCGCACTCCGGACACTCAGCCTGACAGGCCGCGGCGGATTTCTGCAACTTTTCAAAGTGGTTACCGCATGCTACGCAGGCGTACTCAATAATAGGCATAATTTGGGCCTCCATGGATATATTCGGATTTCTGAATACAATATCCATCTTATTCACTTCTGTCAACACTCTACGTAACCCGGAATCGAAGGCAGGGCGACCCACCGGGTCGCCCCTACGGCAGCGCAGATGACCACTTATTTTGTTTCCTGATTGGTGCTAATCTTCCGCAGATCATGTTCCTCCCCCTTCAAGGGAGGTCAGGTGGGGGATGGGGATGTTTTTATCTTGAAGGGGAGGGAGTTTCTCCAGCGGAAGATCAGCGCTAGTCAGGTTTTGTTTTGTTCTTTTTAGCTGCCTTCTTTTTCCTTATATCCTCAGTTTCTTTTTACCCGTCTGCTTTTTCTTTTTATCCTGCTGCTTCTTTTTACCCGCCTGCTTTTTCTTTATGGCGGCATGCGGCTTCTTTTTGTGACTGGAACCTTTCTTCAGGTGTTCCTTTTTCACGGGGTGCAACGGTTCATCCGAGAGGTCGTCCCGCATATTGGCCAAGAGCATCTGCGGCTCCGCGAGCGTCGGATCTGCCTTCCTCGCCGCCTCCAGGGACCGCCTTGCCTCGGCCAGGCGTCCCGTCTTCATATAGAGCCTTCCCAAGGCGTTCAACCCCTTGGCGTGATCGCCCTGCAGCTCGATGGTGCGCGCGTACTGGGCGATGGCGGATTCGAGATCCTTTTGAAACTCGTAAACCAGGCCGAGCTTGTAATGGCTGTTCGGATCGTCGGGTGCAAGATCCACATTATCCTTGAGCAGCGACAGCAGTTCGCCGTACTGTTTCTTTTTCACGTATAGCGACGTCAGTGCAGCTCTGGCGTCTTTATCCTCCTTTTTCAGCCGAAGGACCTCCCGGTAATGCGTTATGGCGCCGTCAAGCCCGCCCCTTTTCCAGTACAGCGTCGCCAGCTCCTTGTGAGCTTCCAGATTGTCCGGGTCGAGCTGCAGCGCGGTCTGATACTCGGCGATGGCGCCCTTGTAATCCCTGCTCTTCTCATAGACCTTGCTCAGCTTCAGGTGGAGCAGCGGGTTGTCTCCGCGCAGCCTGATCAGCGCCTGGTACTGCTCGATGGCGAGCGGGAAATTCCCCCGCAGGAAGTAGATGTCCGCCAGCCGCCTGAGCGCGTCAGCGTTTGGCGGCACATCCTGCAGAGCCTGCCGGTACGCGGCGATGGCCTCGTCCAGCAGCCCCTTCCTTTCGTACAGGACGCCGAGATTGTAGAGATTGTCGGTATCCTTCGGGTTGCCGCGGACTACCCGCCGGAAAGCCTCGATGGCGGCGTCGTCGTGCCCGGCAGCCATCTCCGCTTCCGCCAGACCCTGCTGGGCCTTGGGCCAGTCAGGTTTTCCCTTCAGGGCTACCCGGTACGCGCTCGCGGCCTTGTCGTACGACTTGGCCGCAAGGTATTCGTCCCCCTTGCGCAGGTAATCATCAGGATCGATCGACACATCCATTCCGGCGAGCCGGTACTGTTCCCGGGCCCGGCCGGTATCCCCTTTTTCCCGGTAGCTCTCGGCAAGCAGCCTGTGGATCTCCCTGCTCTGCGGATTGGCAACTGAAGCCTTGCTCAGCTCGCCTATGGCCTCGCCAAGCCGGTTCGTTTTCCGGTAGAATTCTGCATGGGCGAGGCGGGTGGCCTCGTTGCCGGGGTCGATCTGCAGCGCCTTTTGGTAGGCCGCTTCAGCCTTTTCCGGTTGGCGAAGGTTGTCGTAGCATCGGGCCAGGCCGGCGTGGACCGCCGGGTCGGCGGGGTACGCCTTGAGCGCTTCGCCGTAATGGTAAAGCGCCAGGGGGTAAACCTTGGCGGCGGCGAGGATTGCCGCAAGTCCGCGGTGGTAGCGGGGATCCGCCCGGCCCAGAAGCCCGCGGGTAAGCTCCACCGAAGCCTCGTCGTTCAGCCCCTCCTGCAGCAGCAACAGGCCCAGGTTGCCGTGGGCCTCGGCGGGTGCGTCGTCGTGCTTCGCTGCTGCACGGTATTCGGTGATAGCCTGCCCCGTCTTCCCTGCGCGCTCCAGGCGCAGTCCCTGAATAAATCGTGCGGCCGCCCCGTCGGGGCATGATTGAACTATCCTGTCTTCCTCTTTCTTTTGCGTGTCGGCGTCTTGCAGCGATGTGACGTCCTGCGCTGCCTTGCTGGCCTGGACGCAGGGGTCGCTGTGTCCAATCCCCCAGGTGAACCCGCAGGTCACAGAGGCGAGAAGCGCCAGCAGCAGTACTGCGATAGATCTTGGCATAATTTCCCTCTACAGATTGCGCCCCTCGCAAAAGCCGTCATCCCACCTCGCTTCTATGGCAGAAGAGAAGGTGAGTGTGACGTTGCGGGAGGGGCAGTTTTTGATCTGGAGCGTGGCGTTGCGCGGGAGCCGATAAGGATCGGGAAATACCCGCGCTGAAGCGCTACTTCGAAGCCGTGACGAATTGGTGTAAATCAGCAGTTGAGGAAAGGTGGAGCGCGGGCGTCGGTCCGGGGAGGCGTGGTCGAGCGGAATTGAAAGGTTCCGCGAGGAAGCCGTGATCTGAAAGCTTTCGGGGGTAGCAGGGTCGGAAGGTTGTCGCACAACTCAGCAACAAGGACGTTATTGGTTGTGGCATGCTGGCAGGTTTTGCTGGTGGTTTCAATGACGGCACGGGGGCGCGGTTTGGGAGCGCTGTGCAGGCTCGCCAGATTGGGCAGCTTGATCCCCATACTGATAAGGAACAGGCAAACCGGTATGACGCACCAGGCAAGAAGACGTTTCTTGCTCATATGTACATTTCCTCGACCATGACAGCAATGTTTACATCAAAGCTGCTAAACATGCAATTGATATATGAAAAAGCACCTCGCAACTATCCAGCAAACTCGAAGGAAAAGGCAATTACAAACAATCAAAAGCCTCACCACAGAGGGCACAGAGGAACACAGAGGAACACAGAGGAAATCTTAAAACAACCTGACTAGCGCAGATCTTCCGCTGGAGAAACTCCCTCCCCTTCAAGGGTCGGGGTGGGGATGGGTTAGCTCGGCGCCAAAAGAACCCCATCCCCCTCCTGACCTCCCCCTTGAAGGTGGAGTAACTGGAACAGCGGAAGATCAGCGCTAATCAGGTAAAATAATGGCTAAAATTTTTCGTTTTGAACCTGGGTTTTGATTTTCCTCTGCGAACCTCGTGTACCTCTGTGGTGAGGCTTCATGCTTTTGGTTGCATGTTCACCAGGACCAGTCCGCTGGGAAGCGATTCGCCGAACTGACGCACCCGGTCGGCGTCCTTCACCGGGACCGTTTCCCGCACCACCTGAAGCTCCTCGGGGCGGGCTCCGGCGTCCTTCATCTTCTGGAGGATCTCCTGGCGCAACTCGGGTGCCAGGTCGATGTCGCGCCGCTCAGTCCTGCGGGCGGCCTGGGCGAACAGGGGATTGAGGGGTGCGTAGGCGGGATCTTTCCAGTCAAGCTCGCGCACCTGACGGAACAGTTTTTCCACCTCCGAAGGCGGCAGGACGACATCCGGGCCTGCGTAAAGCGGGATGCGGGAGAGCAGCCGCCCGAGGGCCCAGGCATACGGTATCCTGTTGGATGTCTGGGGCTTTCTGAGGCCGGCGCAAAGGAGTTTCACCAAATGCAGCTTCCGGTCCAGGGAGATCCGCTCCAGAGACCCCGCCAGATAGAGGATCTCCGCAGTCTCGAGCTGAGACGGCAGCATCGGGAGGATCTTGTCGAGGATCTTCTCCTGCCGCCGGGCGTTGAGACCACCCGCCGTGCGGCGCCAGAGCAGGTACCATTGGACCAGCACCCGCTTCTCCCGGGGAAAGGCCATGCCCAGGTCGAAGAGCCGCCAGAGCTCCTCGATGCGCGACTCGTCCAGCGCAAAGCCGTAACCGGGACGCAGGGCGAAGCCCGCCAGGTAAAGCCAGGACTCCTCGTGGTCGACGCTGCGGCTGCGGCGGGTCATTCCCTGCGAGATGGCGGGCCAGAGCCCTCGGAGTGTGGCCGAATCCCACCCCTCGCGCGGGCTGCCCAGGGTCTTTTCCAACTGCCGCACCAGCTGCCGTGGCTTCGCCTCGGGGAGGCCGGGATCCCTCTTCTTGCCGTACAGGGAGAGGATGAGCCCCACGGCCTCACCCAGTTCCCTTTTGGGCGGCGCGTCCTCCGGCGCCGGGACGCTCTCCTCTTCGCCCACCGGGCGGCGCAGGTTGAAGTCGAGGCGCCAGCGGCCCGGGCCGTCCCGCTCCACGCAGAAAAGCTGCAACAGGCCGAGCTCGTTCAAGGCACATTCGAGGGTGACCCGCAGCCGGTTGTTGGCCGGTTTGGGTCGCCCGGCCGGCAGATGGATTGCGGTCTGCAGGGGCGGCAGCGGCTGGAACTCCTCTTCGCGCCAGGGGACCACCTCCCCGGCCGGGTCGTTCAGGCGGCGGTTGGAGAAGAAGCACTGAAAGCGCACCGACTGGTTCACCAGGAGATCGAACTCCGCGTTTTCAATGCGCACCGACTGGTTCGCCTCCATCCCCTTGGGAAGCACACAGATCAGGGAGGGGACGTTCTTCTGCTTCCCCCGCACCACCTCCAGGTAGAGCGCGCGGGCGTGGCCGCCGGTGATGCGCTCCCCTCCCCCCGGAGCCTGCAGGATGTGGCCGTAGCGGGCCGCGCCCCGTGCCACGGCCAGAGCCATGGCGCCGTTTTGCAAGACCGCCGGTGCCTGGCCGCCCTGCCAGCGCGCCACCAGACCGGTCAGGCGCCGGCGCAGGAACGCGGGTGTGACGGTGCCGCCGTTGTAGAGGACCGCATGGACCCGGCGCCCCTCAAGAAAGGCGGCCAGGTGCCGGGTGACCGCGGTGTCCTCCGCGTAGGGAAGCCCCCACTCCCGCAGTCCGCCCCCCTTTTTAGCGGGGCGCTCGGCAGCTTCGCAGTCGGGGAAGAATCCCTCCAGTACGATTTCCCGCACCTCGGCTGCGCTTATGGACGCGGAAAGGGTCGAGGCGAAGAGCCCCGCGCCGGCTCCCGCGAGGGTCAGGGTGAAGGCGGCACCCGCTTCTCCTTTTCCTTCCTCCATCAGGATGCGCTCTTTAAGCTCCCGGGCCTGCACCAGCAGCTGGTTCCACTGGCCGCCGGAGAGTCTCCCTTTGCCGCCGGTCAGCTTCTGCTCGAAAAGGTACGCCAGGGTGAGGTCGATGTTGTCGCCTCCCAGAAGCAGGTGCTCGCTGACAGCCACCCGGCGCAGGGCAAGCCCGGTGGGCGATTGCGGGTCGCCGGCGACCTCGAAGAGGCTCAGGTCTGTGGTCCCGCCCCCTATGTCGCACACCAGCACCCGCGCCTTCCGCTCCGGCACCAGGTCCAGCAGGTCGAGCAGCTCGCTTACGTGCGCCCCCGACCCCAGCCAGTCGTAAAAGGCGGCCTGCGGCTCCTCGATGAGGGAGATCCGCTCCGGAAAACCGGCCATTCGCGCGGCTTCCAGGGTAAGCTGCTGCGCCGCCTCATCGAAGGAGGCCGGCACGGCGAGCACGATTTCCTGGTTCTCGAAGCGCGCTTGCGGGCCCGCGGCGGCGTGCGCCAGGTTCCACGCCTCCTTGAGGTAAACGAGGTAGGCGCTGCTTGCCTGCACCGGCGAAAGCCGGTCCTTGGGAGGGACTTCAGCGGACTGCCAGGGGAGAATGGCCGCGGTGCGATCGATCCCGCCGTGGCAAAGCCACGACTTGGCCGAGTGGATCACCCGACCGGGGGTGTCAGCCATCCGGTTGCGGGCAAAGATCCCGGGCACCCAGTCGCCCTCGACTGCGGGCACCCCGGCGCTCCCCGGCTGGAAGCCGCTCTGGCGGTCGGCGGACGTGGTAAGGTAATTGAAGGACGGCAGGGTCGGGCTTTCTGCGGTACTCCCGGGCGAGTCCCACTGGGGCACCGGCAGGACCTGCGGCCCGAGGTGAGGAGCGCCGGCGTCCAGGTAGGCGAGGACGCAATTGGTCGTGCCGAGGTCGATCCCGATCTGATAACGTGGCGTCGCCATTCCCTACTGCCCCCGGACGTTGAATTCCAGCTTCCACTTTTGCCCCGTGGGTTCATGCCGCATCCAGAGCTCCAGCGTCCCCAGCTCGGTCACCACGGAATGCAGCGTCACCGGGATCATGTCGCCCTCCCGCCCTTCCAGCGGAGGCAGGGCGACTTGCAGGCTGGCCGTCTCCTCCAGCTCCTCCTCGGCGCTCACCAGGTCGCCGACCCGATCCCCGGCACGCACCGTGGAGGAGAAAAAGCTAAATTCCACCATTTCTCCGGTGACCAGGCCGAAGTCCCGGCCGGAAAGGCTCTCCTCGCTCCCCTCCTCCATCCCCTGCGGCACCACGCAGACCGCCTTCAAGGGCGGCATCATCCCGGGCACCGCCGGCATGGATGATTCCAGTCCGATGTAATAGGAGCGCGCCGTGCCCGCCTTGATGCGGATCCCTTCGCCCATGAGCCGGGTGCGCGCGTAGACCGCCGCCCCCTTGGCCACAGCCAGGTCGAAATCGGATTCAGGCAGCTCGACGACAGCCGCACCGCCGTTCCAGGCGCAAAGGAGATCCAGGACGCGCCCGCGCAGCGCTTGGGCCTTGAAGACGCCGCCGTTGAACAGGATGGCGGTGGGGCAGACAAATTGCACCCCTTCCTTCTCCCGCACCTGCTTCGCCACCAGCCCGGACAGGGTGTCGCTCCCCTGGGTGTTCCTGAAGCTGCGCGCCAGAAAGAAGGCGAGATGCCTGCTCAGCGCGGGGTCGGCGGCGTAGTCGAGGCCGAACTCCTTCAGCCCCAGGTGCCGGCGCCGGGCCGGGTGCTCGGCTATGCCGGTGCGGGGGAAGAAGCCGTTCAGTACGACGGCGTCCAGGGTGTCGCGCCGCAGGGTAGTCGAGACCGTGCCTGCGAAGAGGCTCGCGCTGCGGCTCGGGACGGCAATGGGGTATGCGGCCAGGCCCGGGTCGGCGAAGAGCGCCTCCTTTCCCACCCGGCAGGAGTGGATCAGGGAGAGAAACTGCCAGCTGTCGATCTTCTGAGCTCCCCCTTCCAACTCGGCCCGCAGCGCATAGGCCAGGGCGAGGTCCATGTTGTCGCCGCCCAGAAGGATGTGATCCCCGACGCTCACGCGCTCCAGTTGCAGCGCCCCCGCCTGCTCCGAGACCGCCACCAGGGAAAAGTCGGCGGTGCCGCCGCCCACGTCGCAGATCAGCACCAGGTCTCCGGGGCGCACCTGGTCGCGCCACGACCCCTTTGACTGGGCTATCCAGTAGTAAAAGGCGGCCTGCTGCTCCTCCAGTAGGGTCACCTCTCCCCACCCCGCCTCCTGCGCGGCGCGGTGGGTCAGGGCCCGCGCCACATCGTCAAAAGAGGCGGGGACCGTGACCACCACTTCGCCGGCCCTGGTCCCGGCCGGCTCGCCCCGCTCTTCCAGACCCCGCTCGAACGCCTGCCGCAGATGGCGCAGGTAGCGCACCGAGGCCTGGAAGGGAGACACCTTCTGACCGGCCTCCAGATCCGAATTCCAGGGGAGGACCGGCTCCTCCGGGTTCACATGGGGATTGCAGAGCCAGGACTTGGCCGAGGCCACCATCCGGTCCGGCCTGAGCGCCCCCTGTTCCCGCGCGAACTGGCCCACCAGACCGGCCCGCAGCGGCTCACCTTCCCAGGGGAGGCTGGCTGCGGCGCTCCTGGCTTCGTTTTCCAGCGGCAGATAGAGCGTCGAGGGGAGCATCTCAAGGTCTCCCACCGCCTGTAAGGAAAAGAACTGGGGGATGGGCAGCACCTCCGCGCGCCCCTCAGGTTCGGCGGGCGCCAGGGCGAGAGCCGAGTTGGAGGTTCCCAGATCGATACCGACCGCGTAGCGTTTTTCCATGGTCATCTCCCCGGGAATCTACCCTACCTCGACTTCTGCCGGTGCGATGATCTTGCGGGCCGCCGATTCACGGGAGGTCTCGGTCACCCGCGGCAGCGCGATGCGGGCCGCCTTCCAGCCGCGGTGCAGAACCGTTCCCTGGTAGGGGGGGTGTTCCGGGACCTTCCCCACCAGGCGGTAGCTGCCGGCGTCGAAATCGCCGGCGAGGACGACAGCGTCGCGCTCCTGTCCGGCATGGACCGGTACGATATCGAAGGCCGCCCGCAGCACTTCCCGGCACCCCTGGTGCACGACGCGGCCGACCACGCCGATCTGTTCGTTAGAGTAAGGGGTGATGTCATCCATCAGGAAGTCAACCAGCCGCCCTTTTTCCTGCAGCCGTGCCAGGAACTGCACCACGCCCGCCTCCACCAGCGAGTCCGGCGCGGGGGCCGTCGCAGCCGGTGCGGTAGCGGTGGCAACCGGCGCAGCCTCGGCCCGCTTTTGAGCCGGGAGATCCTTCGTTTCCGGTGCCGCTTTCGAGCGCCGCAGCTGGAAGATCTTCAGCAGGACCAGCGCACCCAGCAGGACGACGAGCAGAACCTGCAGGAGGTGGGAGGTGCGGGGGTCGAGCGGATAGAGCAAGATAACGTTAGCCAGAGCGAAGGTGAGAATGGTGAGGAGTAGATCCATGGTTCCAGCCTCCTGATCAAAATTTCGAAGCCCCACACCTATACCACATTAATTCGCCCCGATAAATGTGTTTTTTCACATGTGCTTCGACTTTCGGTGGGCACGGCCCACCCTACGCTTTTCCTGGTGCGGACGAAATTCGCGGCTTGCAACGCGTAACGCGACAGGTTACGCTTGTGCCCATGATAAGGAGCTTTCGCTATAAGGGAGTGGCCAATTTCTAGGCAGGAAATTGGCGGATCTTATTCAGGTTCGAGGGGGAGGATGTAGTTGATGTCGACTATCTCGATTACCATTAAGGAGCAACAAACATGATGCACAATCCACCACACCCCGGGGAAGTGATTCGGGAACTTTGCATCAAGCCACTGGGCATAACGATAACCGATGCGGCCAAGGCACTCGGAATTTCTCGCAAGACTTTGTCGGAGCTTTTGAATGGTCACATCGGCATCACAACCGAGATGGCAATCCGGCTCTCCATCGCCTTCGACACGACACCGGAGAGTTGGCTCACACAGCAGATGCAGTATGACCTGAGTCAGGCGGAAAAGAAGAGGGAGCAGCTGAAAGTAATGCGACTTTTAGCGGCGTAAAATCCGCTGTCACCGGGGGAGAAGCCCCGTTGCTACCCTTTCGATTCAATGCATCAAACGGATGATGGCCGGCAGAAACAGGGCTGTGAGCAGGCCATTCAATGCCATTGCCATAGCGGCAAAGGCACCGGCAACTTGGCTCTTTTGCATGGCATGCGCCGTGCCGATGCCGTGCGAGGCGACCCCTAAAGCCATGCCACGGGCTTTTTCATCGTGAATTTTCAGGCTGTTAAGTACCAGATCACCAATTACCGCCCCGGCTATGCCGGTCAGTACCACAGCAACGGCAGTCAGTGCAGGCAACCCGCCGATTTTTTCGGAAATGCCCATAGCGATTGGTGTAGTAACTGATTTCGGCGCCAGGGACAGTAAGAGTATCCTTTCGCCGCCCAAGCTCCAGGCGATCCCGACGGCGCTTATGATGGCAGTCAGCGAACCAACGGTTAAGGCAATGACAATGGGTACGAATGTTTTCCGGATGCCCTCAATTTCCCGATACAGCGGAATCGCCAGTGCGACGGTAGCTGGACCCAGCAGAAAATGAATGAACTGAGCCCCGCGGAAATAGGTTTGATAATCAGTGCCGCTGGCCTTGAGCAAAATAACGAGAGCGATGACGGCCGTCAGTACCGGATTGAGCAGCGGGCTGCAGCCAACTCTTCGGAAGACCCAAGTGCCAAGTTGATAAGCTGCCAAGGTCAACGTCAGCCATAATAGCGGGGTGGTCGACAGATAAACCCAAAGCTGCGTCATGTCCCCCATCATGGTTGTGGCACTTTTTGATCTGTCAGGTGGCGACGATTCAAAAGCTGCATGACTACGCCGGTCACAGCAATTGTCATAGCGGTGCCTATGATGATTGCGCCTGCCAAGGGAGCCCAGGACCTTGTCAGAAGATCCAGATTTGTGACAACTCCGACTCCCGCTGGGACGAACAAAAGGGGTAAGTAACGATGCAGGAAACCACTCACCGTCTCCAGTTCTGAGGGCATTTTCCGGCGAAGAACCAACCCACAGAACAAAATAACCATGCCGATCACCGGCCCGGGAATGGGCAGTTTGGTCAATCTGCTGATAATTTCACCGATGAGCTGACAAAAAAATATCAGAGCTAGATATCCTATCATTATCAGTTTCCTTTTTTCCCAAACTTGGTATTGCCCGGTTCACGGAAACACGCTCATACAGATATCTGGCCTCCTCCAGGAAGCCATGAGCGAGTTTGCATACCTCAGGCTCTTGTCAAGCTGGCTTATCGCGTTCTGGAGCGAGCTGAAATCGAGACTCATGTCGTCACCTCGTATTCAAATGAAGGGAAGACTTCGGGGGAAACCCCGGGGAGATGTAATTTACAATCGGCTGAAGCTAGCTCTCCGTGCCCGTACCTGGCCTCGTTATCGAAGCAGACAAACCGGGGATAGCTGCTCGCCCCGCCCCTACCTTGCACTGTTTCATTAAGATTAAAGTACGCCAAAATATACACGCGATTTCTCTGGACGTCAAACTTGTTGTGACGCCGAAACGTGAGGTGATTTATCCAAAAGCCAGAAGTCAAAGGCATGGCCTTACAAAAGCGCGGGAAAACTCTCTACAGATCATGAGCTATCAAGCGAAGGAGCGCCTGTACAGCTCGGTGTACAGTACGCTGACCCCGCCGTTGCGCGGTGCCCCAACCGAGAGAACGTAGCGCATCATAGCTGAAATTATGACCTTCCCCTGAAAACAGTTCATTAAATTTCATTAGAGTTGTGAGGACTGGATAATCACTTAAAATCTGGTACTAATATGGATGGCAGGTCAAAAGTTCAAAACAACTCGCTTGCTTCAGCCCCCTGAATGGACCGTTCCATTATTACCCAATATGGGTACTTGCTTATGATTACCAGGAATATTCTTTCGGCCATTGCAGTTTTTGTTTTGCTAATTTGCGTGGAAGCGCAGGCACAGGATACTAACCCCAATGGAACATCCATCAAGCCCCTCTGGGAGTTGGTCATAGGAGGTATTGGCACTTATTCCCCGGATTATCCGGCTGCTGATAAAAATTCACTACATGGACTAGTACCCAGTCCGACTTAAAATGTCGGGTACAGCCTCTTTAATTTTGTTCTGGCTTTGTCGGTCGTGAACTGCCAGTTTATCTTCTTGATTTGGTTGTTCCTGTTTGTTTGCCAAGAATCTACTT
>Ga0209125_1000982_pt1 | contig 30682 bp, 22 predicted proteins | sample BarGraIncub1131A_FD_184503 | JGI IMG/M metagenome (GOLD analysis project Ga0209125, IMG submission 184503) | Arctic peat soil microbial communities from Barrow, Alaska - Barrow Graham LP Incubations 11-31A (SPAdes) (version 2) | ecosystem: Environmental > Terrestrial > Soil > Wetlands > Peat... | reverse complement strand
CGACTCATTTAACATTTTGTAAGCGAGTTGTGCATATCCACTACACACAGTTTTGCCATTTTTTAATGCTTCATAGGCACTAAATTTACTAAGTGTAGTATCATAAGCTACATGAGTTACAATATAATCGTGAATTATTTTCTCCTTTTGATCATCATTCATACTTATTTTTATTATATTTTTTAAGATTACAGTTACTTGTGAGTTTACATAATCCTCTTGTAATTTTGTGGTATAAAAGCTAAAATCAAAATTTATTGTAACATCTTTTTCCTGCCCTTTATAACTACATTGATATGATTTTACGCAACTTCTTAAATAATCATCTGACTTTAAAATTTCCTCTATGCTAGATTCAATTATAGTTTTTAGATTAGTTGTATCTGACTTGTACCTTATATTAAAGCTTGTCTCTCTTTGCGCTAACTGGTCTTTTAAAATAATACTTAAGTCCTGTGCTGAAATTGCTACTTTTGAAGCTATTGAATCACTATATGCTATAACCGGATTTCTATTTATCTCGAAAGCTTCTGTTTTTACTGATATAAAAGGTAAATTCATTGTTTCCAATATTAAAATTAATAATAAAATACCTAATTTTTTTAATACACTCCTATGATATTTCACTTTAGCACCTCTTTTTATAAAATATACTAAATCTTGTGTCCTTTTAATAATTTTAGCACTATCTACCATAGCATGTCCACAGTGATTTGATTTTTAAAATTAATTAAATTAAATTTTATATAAAAAATAGCTATTGTAATAATCCTCTTATACTTTAACTTGTCCACTAAATTTCTTGAATATGGAGGGTGCTCCAACTGTAATCCACAATCCAATTACAAAATATCTAAAAAAATCAGCAACCATGCTGACAGGCAAAATTACCTTTAATGTACTTCTTAATGTTATAAGAATAGTTAATCCAAACACCAATTTCATTAGCTGCGCTACCTTAGTATTTCTAACATCATACTGAACATAATTTGACTCTAGTATATATCCAATATAGAAGCCCAATACTGTTCCTGATATTGTATAATAAGTTTTTTCTTTAATAAATATCATTCCAAAAAGCATAGGTACAACAATTAACATTAATATCCATTTTTTTTCCCTCGAATCAGCATATTCAAAAATGTAATTGGAGATAAAAACCCATATAGTTCCAACAACCATACCACCAACTATATCTATTGGGTAATGAACACCAAGATATAGTCTAGAAAATCCCACTAAAAGAATAGCTGTGATTCCAACTATATAAATCCACTTACTCTTCAACTGAACAATCCACGAAACCCAAAAGGTAGTAGCCCCTTGAGTATGCCCACTTGGAAAAGATTGTCCTGTAGCCGTTTGTAATCTCAGAGATCTTATACCAGGCACTCCTATTGGTCTTGCTGCATTTACTATATCCTTAAGTACAGTGTTTACAATTGTGCTTGTCAATAGTGCAAAACCTAGTTTATATCCAAATTTTTTATTTACGCACCAAAATATTATAGCAGCTGCAATAATGTAAAAATACTCTTCTCCAGTCATTGTAACCATTTGAAAAAAAACATCTAAAAATGGAGATTTTATAGATTGTATAACTTTAATAATTTCGATCTGCATATTTCCTCCTTATCTACCCCGTGCCCTCTAAAGTTAATATATATAATATATTCTCGAACACTATATGAATTCCTTTTGTATTATTTACATTTCTTGCATTATTTTCATTATTTACCTTGAAGGTTTTTCACCTCTTCAGACCAAATTTTAACATAATCATCTGTTGCCCACTGTGCCATAACAGATACTTCAGAATTTTTAAGTTGTAACTCGCCCAAGGGATCCTCACCTAAAATATTATCTTTTATAGCATAAACTAATAATTTCGATTTTGTTAATACTACTACAATATCCTTATTTGGAGATGTATATCCATCTACTGCACTGGGGACTTTTTGCTTTATGACCTCCCAAGATGGAAATAATGAATCATAGTTTACCAGGTTTTCAGGAGCTTCAATAGGAACATTAAAGTCTGCATATTCATTTTTTACAGATGGGCTTGAAAAATTTAACCTTCCACGTAATAACCATTTACCATTTTTTCTAAAAATTCCGAAATTTGTAGGCAATGGAGTATCTTCTAATAGATTTCTATCTTTTTCTGGAATAGTCCTTAAATATGATTTCGCACCAGAATTCAGACCCTCTAGTCCCTTTTCACCTAACACCTTTGATGCAACTATTGGAACTTCTGACCCAGTGTATACAGTGTCCAATGGAACCACTTCTAATGAATGCGCTGCACTTGACTTACTATCAACTTTTGCATCAATTTCAATGTCTTTCTCATAACACACATAATCATTTCCCACAAAATTAATACTTTTCAAATCATAAAAATCTGTATTTTTAACTTTTATGCTCTTTTTTTTCATTTCCTTGCCTATGGGTGTCGCTAGTAATGAATCCAACCCATAATTATTGGTAATTTCTCTACTAACCTGAAGTTTCCAAAATCCAGTCCTCCTTGGCACTAATAAAAATTGTAGTTCCGATATTGATTCTATCAACCCATCATATTTAATCCATAATGTTCTATATACTGGTTCCAATATGGTTTTGTTTTCATTAATATAAGGCAATTTATAATCAACAGTTTTATAAGATTTTAAACCTAACAAAAGTCCAGATTGATTTCTCTTTATAAATGGGTCTAATTTACTATAAGATAATTTTTTTTCTTTTCTCATGTCATCTATATTTATTTTGTTCTCATTAGTCACCTTTAGTAGTGTGAAAAATACACCATCCTTTATTATGATTATCCTATTATCATTAATTTTTATAATATCTCTAAAATAATTTTGATTAGAAATAATTGTAATAATTTTGATTTCACTTTGATCTATATGTAACTTTTCCAAGGTCGATTTGTAATTATTATATAAATATTCTTTTGTATTCACACTTTTAATCTTAAATTCTGGATTTTCACAATTGTCATCTGGTAGAACAACCTTTTGCTCATCAAAAGATGCCTTTTTTCCAATCCACTCCTTCGCTTCTTCTTCCTCCATTTTAGACATAGATGAAAAAACATAGCTCTCTACCTTCCAAATTCCATCAACTGGAATAGCTACTTTAGGTGGTGTTACTCTGCTTGTTGTTGATAAATCAACATTATTGCAGGCTGTAAAATTTATTAATATTATTGCTAAAATAAATAAAGATAATATTTTTTTCATTACTTTGCTCCCTTGCACAACATAAATATTCTTAAGTTATATCGGAATAATTATACATACTTCTGTACCCTTATCAATCACACTATTAATTTGAAGTTTGCCTCCATGAAGCTTTATAATTTCATCGCATATAGAGAGTCCTATACCATTTTTAGAATTAGCGTTCTTTCCTTTAAAAAACTTTTCTTTTACTCTTGGTAATTCATCTTTCGGTATACCACATCCTGTATCTATTATTTTAATAACAATATTTTCAGCTTCTAAATGCGCTCTTATGCTCACATTCCCTCCATTAGGTGTGAATTTAAAAGAATTATCTAAAATATTTATCAGTACTTGTTTTAGCCTATTTCTATCCACAAATATTTCGGGTAAATTTTCTTCTATTTCTAAAATCAGTTGGATATTTTCCTTTAATTCTCTAGGTAAACTCTGCATTTTTATATTAATTAGAATATCCTTTAAATTAACAAAATCCTTTTTTATAGAAACTTTTCCTGAAGATAATTTAGAAAAATCCAATAAATCCTCAACTAAAAAAGTTAATCTATCAGATTCTTGTTCTATAATGCAAAGCCCCTCTTTAAGTTCTTCTTCATCTTCTAATTTACTAGAATTTAATACAATAGACCATCCTTTAATAGATGTAAGCGGTGTTCTTAGTTCATGTGAAACAGATGCAATAAATTCATTCTTAAGTCTTTCACTTTTTAATATTTCGTCAGTCATATAATTTAATGTTTTTGCTAACTGTCCTAATTCATCATCTGAATTTATATTAATTTTTTCATTAAAATTACCACTGGCCATTTTTTCTGCACCCACCATGATTTTTTTTATAGGGTTAGTTATTATATTGGAAATAAAAAGGCTTACTATTCCTGATAGTATAATAACCATTCCACCAGTAATTAAGAAAAATCTAGACAGCGCATAAATATCCTCATCAATTTTCTTAAGCGAAGTTATAAACCTCAATACTCCATTTACTTTTCCATTATAAAACAAGGGATATGCTACTGTCATAACCCCTTCATTTTCATATTTTTGTCTATCAATTATACTACCAATCTCTCCACCTAAGGCTGCTTTAAAATCCTTGCCTTCCAATTTTTCTACTGGTATTGAGCCCAGGGAATCCATAATTACATATCCTTTTAAATCTATAATTTGAACTTCAGCATTAATATTTTCATAAAACACGTCTACATTATTAGCTACATTTTCTTTCACACCTGCTGAATCTAAGTATGTATTATAAAAGCTAGTAGATAGCTTTAACTGGTTGGATAGGTTTGATTCTAAACTTTTATAATAATATTTTTTAGTAGCTGCCATTAAAAATCCTTCTACAATTATAACAGTAATTAGTATTACCAATAGGTAACTTCCAGCTAGCTTTGTTCTTATGGAGTTCAATTTAAACGCCTCCCCATCTATACCCCGTTCCCCAAACCGTCTCTATATATTGAGGCTCTGATGGATCCTTTTCAACTTTACTTCTAAGTCTTCTAATATTTACATCAACTATTTTAGTGTCTCCTATAAACTCATATCCCCAAATTGAATTTAAAAGCTCCTCTCTACTTAATGCCTTACTAGGATTTTGAATAAACATTTTCATAAGCAAAAATTCCTTTGGTGTTAAATCTAATTCTATATCACTTTTGAAAATTTTCTTTGAGTATAAATCAATTCTAAATTCTCTAGAATCAATGAAATTTGTTTGTTCTTTATTTTTATACTTCATTCGCCTTAAAAGAGAATTTATCCGAGCTATAAGCTCTAATGGGTTAAAAGGCTTAACCATATAATCATCCGCACCAAATTCTAGTCCCATGATTTTATCCATATCTTGTCCTCTAGCGGTTAAAATGATTATCCCAATATTTTCATTTTGTTTCTTTAATTTTTCACAAAGTTCAAACCCATTCATACCCGGTAGCATAATGTCTAATATTACCACTTCAGGAGTTTCCTGTAGTATTTTTCGCAAGCCTTCTTCTGCGGAGGACGCCTCAAAAACCTCGAATTTTTCTCTTTTCAAACTAATTTTAATAAACTTCCTAATAGACTCTTCATCTTCGACTATTAATATTCTGCTCATCCTTTGCCCCCTATCTACCTATATAAAAATTATAACAAATATTAATATAATTTAAAGAGTTTTCTAAATTTTTATAATTTTTTTATAATCTAGAAAACAAAAAACCAATCTATGATACAGACTGGTTTTTAAAACATCATTTATAAATTTAGCTTTATTAGAATGCGCCTTATTCTACCTTTTCATAATCTACATCAATAATAATACTATCCTCATAATTAATATCAATGGAGTCTGTTGTATATGTTTCACTACTAGACATATCAGCTTTTATGTTAGCATTTTTCTTTGTACTTAGTTTATAGATGTAATTTTTAATGGTCTTTACTAGCTTTACGCTATACCATACTAAAACTCCGAAAACTGCAATAAAAAACAAGGCTTTAATAACAAAGATAGCTACATAAGGTATTGCTACTAATAAGACGATAAAAGTACCAATTGATAAAACTGATTTCATTAACTTTGAAATTATGTTTTTGCCCTTTATATATTCCATGATAATATTATCCTTCTTTCATTTTATACGATTTATTTTCTATATTGTAGTTTAATTATATCATATAAATGGATTATAATATTAATTCTACATTAAGAAAGTATTAATAATTTATTAAATAATTTATTAAATAATTTATTTTCAAGTTACTATTGCATTCCTCCATCTATTGTTATCACTTGCCCAGTAATATATTTTGAATTTTCACTGGCTAAAAAGGTTACAAGCATACCAACATCTTGCACTTCTCCAACTTTCATCATAGGTATTTCATCAATTAGTGATTTACGTTCTTCGAGACTTAGCCAAGCATTCATTTCTGTATCTATAACCCCTGGTGCTATTGCATTAACCCTAATATTAGATGGTGCAAGCTCCTTTGCTAAAGCCTTTGTAAAAGAATTAATTGCTCCTTTAGATGCTGAGTAAATTACTTCACAAGAAGCACCTACATTCCCCCACATTGAAGATATATTTATTATTATTCCACTCTTTTGGTTTATCATCTCTTTTACTACACTATGAGAACAATTAATCGTACCCTTAAGATTTACATTTAAAATATTATCCCATTCAACTGGCGACGCATCCATAAATAGCCCTACCTTTGAGATACCTGCATTATTTATCAAGATATCTATTTTACCTAATTTTTCAACAGTAGTTTTTATCAGCTGTTTTGAAAATTCATAATCACTTACATCACCTTTAATTTTCAAGGCATAAGCTCCTAGTTCTCTAATTTCCTGTAGGGTTTTTTCAGCTGCTTCATCATTACTTTTATAATTTATTACAACGCAAGCTCCAGCCTTAGCTAGTTCAATTGCAATACCTTTTCCAATTCCTCTAGATGCTCCTGTAACTATAGCTACTTTACCTTTTAAATTCATAAATACCGCCCCTAACTTATTATGTTTTCTTTTTAATAATCGTTTTTTACATTTTGGGTGATCTTCATTATACTGTTGTCTTGCTTTTAAGATTGAAGTAACACCCAAATTTGCCATTTTAGATTCTATAGTTTTCTCTAATTCTATATTGTTCTCTGTATAGTTTATTATTAAGAAAAAATGAACATTTCGCGGAAGATTTAAGTCACCAATTAAAGGTATTTTATTATCAATAACATGCTTCGAAAGTTCTTCATCAGTTTTAACCTGAACCTTTTTTATGTTTTGAATTGGTATAAAAAAATATTCGGAAGTTATTTTAGTGTTATATAAGACCCCAGATTTATTTATTAATATATTAGCGTTAAAAGCACATTTAATATTAGAAAAAGATTTACCACCTTCATTAAATTTTCTAATATAATCTTCCTTATTTTCACGAGCTTTTTTTGTGGTTTTCCACATTTTGTATAGTGATTTCATAATATCTTCACCTCAATATTATTATCATTCTATTAAATATATTTTGCAACAGTTAATTTAAAATTCAGATTTATATAATTGTACTATTAAACTTTTTATAATATATGGGTTATGTTACAATTATAAGAGAACTAGGAACTAATAAGATTATTCTATTACTTTTTATATAAATACAAGTGGTTAAAACTATAACGAAAGGAGTTAATATAATGGAAAAACGTATTTTAGGTCAAACAGGTGAATCTCTATCTATTGTAGGATTTGGTGGAATAATAGTAGCAGAGGTTCAACAACGTGATGCAAATAATTATGTAGCAGAAGCTATTGATGCTGGAGTAAATTACTTTGATGTTGCACCCACCTATTTTGATGCTGAGGATCATTTAGGACCAGCACTCGTAGGGAAAAGAAATGGAATTTTCTTAGCTTGTAAAACCGAAAACAGAAGTAAAAGTGGTTCTGAGGAGCTTCTTCACAATTCCCTTAAAAAACTAAAAACTGACCATTTTGATCTATATCAACTTCATGCAGTTACTACTTTAGAGGATGTAGAACAAATTTTCAGTTCTAATGGCGCCATGGAAACTTTTTTAAAAGCAAAACAACAAGGACTCATAAAACATATTGGCTTTTCAGCGCATTCAGAAGAGGCCGCCCTGGCATTAATGGAAAGATATGATTTTGATTCAATGCTATTACCTATAAACTGGGTAAATATATTTAATGCAAACTTTGCACCAAAAGTACTACAAATAGCAAAATCAAAAGGTATGGGTATTTTAGCATTAAAGGCTATGGCTAAAACTGATTGGGCTGAAGGTGCTATAAAAAAATACCCTAAAGCATGGTATGAGCCTATCGAAGATGAAGCACTTGCTAAACTTGCCTACCGCTATACCTTATCGCAAGGGATAACTGCGGCAATACCACCAGGTTATATTAAATTTTTCAGATGGGCTGTGGAGGCTTCAAGAGATTTCAAAGCTATAACCCCTGAGGAAGAAAATAATCTAAGAATATTGGCTAACGGAATTAAACCACTATTTCCTCGGCATTAAAATCATTAATTATACTTAATAATTATCATAAAGCATGCCATATTTCAATTAGAAATATGGCATGCTTCCTCTTAAGATTATTTGGTTATCATCATTACAATTTTTTCACAGATCTCATGTGTAATTAACGAATCTGAAATAGATGGATTTGGTGTTGTATTATTTTCAACACAGTTTAAAAAATGATCTACTATTTGATAAAATCCACGTTTATATAATGTAGGCTCCCAATCACCAAATTTCGATGTATTCTTTTCATTATTGTGAAACTCAGTGGTTTCTACAAAATTTTCTACTACAAATTTATTCTCAGCTGTCATATATTCTATTATTTCCTCAGTTACACCATTGTTTCTATTCATAATTCCAATAGCAGTGCATTCTTCGGAAGTTAATTGAATAACTACATTATGAAGTAAATTATCTTTCTCTAAATGGCGAACTTTAATATCTTTGACTTCACTGTCCATTAAAAACCGAAGAGTATCAACAACGTGTATAAAGTCCTCAACAATAGCACGCCTTGTGTAATCAGGCAATTTGAATCTATTTTTTTGTATAATAATAATATCCGCTTTCCCATGTTCTTTTAATTTTTTTATCATAGGAGCAAATCTTCTGTTAAATCCTACCATAGCAACTAAACCCTTTTCCTTGGCTAGAGTTACTAGCTTTTGAGTCTCATTAAAATTTAAGGATATGGGTTTATCTATGTACACATTAATTCCGTTTGTAAGAAGTTTTTCTGCTATTTGAAAATGTGCCTCTGTGGCAGTACTAACAAAAGCTGCATCTATGCCCTTTTCTATTAATTCATCTAGAGTTTGAACATATTGATTAATTCTATATTTTTTTGATAGCTTTTTAAGTGTATCCATATTCCTGGTACAGAGTATTAGCTCTATATTTTCTTTTTCAGTGAGAACAGGTAAGTATCCCTTTTGCGCTATATCTCCAAGTCCAATAATTCCGATCTTCATTTTTAACATCCCCTTATCTATTTATATCCAATAATTTATATCAATCTATAATTTAATATTAAAACAATATAGTTATAAATGCAACCTAACTAATTATTTATTATATAACAAAACTGAGTAAAACCCTTTTGTTCTAAAAGGTTTTTACTCAGTTTTATTTTTCTATAGATTTTTAATCCATTAGCATATTAGAATCCACTAACCTTTGAAGTCTTAATATTTATATCACTTAATCCTATCTTTTCAATTCCAGACTTAACATTTTTGTTTCTCATATAATTATTCCATACAGTTCCGTTTCTATAATTTTCAATCATAAGTAGTGTTATACCCTTATCTATGCCTATTACATCTGTGTCATACCATTCTGTATTTACAGCGTACTCACTAGGATATGCATCATGAAGATCAAGATTATAAGAATCCTTAAGACCATATTTCCCCCATAGACTAGGGAAATTTTCATAATAATTACGTAAAGCTGATAAAGATTCTTTAGGTGTAAATACAATAGATCCTAAAGCACCTGCTGGTGCAAGAGTACCATCATTTTTAACTTGATCATTATCAAAACCTGAAGGATTAGATCCATACAATCCTGAATATCCTTTTGGACCATCACAAGCTGTAAGCCCCCAAGCATTGGGTCCCAAAGTTTTATATGTAGAGCCTTGATCTATAGCATATTGTCTGCTACTCTTACTTGCAATTACAGAGTTTTCCCACCAATTTACACCTTGACTATCAACTTTATTGTTAAAATCAATCCAAGCATAAGAAAATTGATGTGTAAATAATGACCCAAACCAAGAATTAATAAATTCTGGGGAGTTTCCATAAGAACCCACATGCCTTATAAAACTATACATCATATTAGGATCTATAGGGTGTGTTGATGAACCAGCTCCTAATACATATAACTGTAATTGTTCTGCATAAACATCCCAGTGACCAACAAAACCATTTTCAGGTGAATATCCCATATAGAATTGATTGTTTGATTTATCAACGTACCAAGGCCAATTTACCCTGTCATATAACTGTTGCGCCTTAATCTTTACATCTCCTCCAAAGTATTCACCAGCTGTTATGGCACCATTTAACGCAATACCTGTATCAATTATAGAAACCTCACATGTGCCAACGCGTTTTGCAGTATTCATATCTAAGAAGTGATAAAAGAACCCATTTACTTGATCCGCATTGTTTAATAGGGTGTTTATTGTTCCAAGTGCTCTATCATGAGCCTGCTTGCGTGTTATAAAGCCTTTATCTGCACCTATAACTAATCCAGTAAGTCCAAACCCTACGGACGCAACACTACAAACATTATTAGAATCAGTTGTATTTGTATTATTATCATTTTTTGCCCTATCTCTAATCAAGCCATATGCTGCACTGCTAGGCTCTGTGTTTGCTTCCTTCCAGAAAAAATCAAAGCTTCCTTTACTTTCTTTATTCATTAATTGATTATTACTGAGAGATGGTTTTGCTACTGCTGCATTTACACTAAAAGAGCCTGTCCCACTTATTAAAGATAATGTAAGGAACAATGCTACATAAGGTTTTATATATTTTCTCATAATTATCCCTTCCTTTTTCAATTAATTAAATGATTCACTATCCCATCATGACTTTCACATCATGTGTCATTCCATCATTAAGATCAGGTAATTTATTACCATTTATTAATTTACCATCAATTCTTATTTCCTTTACTCCACTATTTACATGTGCACTATTGTCTACAATTATAGAATAAGTTGTATTTCTGAAGTTCCTTTTATAAGTAAATCCATCCCATTTGGACGGAATAGCAGGATCTACTATTAATCCATCATATTCTGCTCTTATTCCAAGTATCCAATTCGTGGCCGTTCTTTGAAGCCACTGTGCAGAACCTGTATACCATGTCCAGCTCCCTCTTCCGTAATTAGGAGACTGTGGCCCATCTGAATTACCTGGCATTACATAAGGTTCGCCCTTATATAGTTCGATGTCTGAGCTTCTATTAGGTGGACATATCCTTTGATAAAGCGCGTAAGCTTTTTCAACTTTACCCACCATAATGTAAGCTGTTACTGCCCATGTTGCTGCGTGGGAGTATACTCCTCCATTTTCTCTGAGTCCAGGAGCATACCGTGTTATATAACCGATATCTTCTCTTACTTTGCTGTAAGCTGGATATAATAAAAGCGTGCCGTAATCCTTAAATAAATATTTACTTACAGAATCCATAGCAATTTTTGCTCTCTTCGTGTCAGCTATACCACTTATAACTCCCCAAACCTGAGGGTTAAGAAAAATAAATGCTTCTTCATTTTCTTTGGCTCCTACCTCTTCACCAGTATCTGTAGTTGCTTGAAGGTACCACTGCCCATTCCATCCATGCTCATTTAATGATTTTTTCATATTTATCATTACTTTTTCACATTTTTCCGAGAAAATTTCTTCACCTTTATTTCTACAAATAGGTATAAAGTCACCTAATATAATATACAAGAATTCTCCAAGCCAGAAGCTTTCACCTTTCCAGTCCCAGCCTACTGCACTTAATCCATCATTCCAATCATTTTCACCCATTAGAGGTACTCCTCTATTACTAAACCTTGTAAATACTTTTTCTATAGAGCGTTTACAATGCTCAAATAAGCTTACTTCTTCATTTGTATCAAAGAAAGCTATCTTTTCTTCAAGTATAGAAAAGTCATTAGTTTCTTTTAAATAGCTAGTGGTTATAAAAGGAAGCCAAAGCAAATCATCTGAACATTTAGTTTCAGGACCTTTTCCAGAAATAGTCATCCACCAATGATATACCGTACCATCAGATTTTTGCTTTCCAGCATGCATTAATATTTGTTTTTTTGCATATTCTGGCATTGACGAAAAGAATATTTGACAATCCTGAAGTTGGTCTCTGAAGCCATAACCACCACTTACTTGATAATAAGCTGATTTGCCCCATATTCTACAAGAAATCGCTTGATATTTGAGCCAAGTATTAGTCATAATATTAAGTGCTGCATCAGGTGTATTTATTTGTTCAGCATCCACAAATTTTTTCCAAAACTCATGTACTCTCTCAAGTGCATTATGAGCTTCTTCAAGTTTATTATACTTATTAGCCAGTTCACAAGCCTGCTGTTTGTTATCTGCACTGCCTAGGGTGAATGCAATTTCCTTTTTCTCACCTGGCTGTAATTTTACTTTTACGTGGAGTGAAGCCGTAGCATCAAAAAATCTTCCTATGTTTCTTGCTAATTCATCCTTTTCCATAGCGATAGGATTGCTTTCAGATCCATACATTCCTATAAATGATTCCTTGTCACCATCATAAGATGTAACTTTCTCACTACAAGTGTGAAAACCTACATATTCCCAGTCTCTATTGTTATTTTGACCTTTCTCATTTTGTAGTAACCAAAGGCACTTAGTAGTAATAAAGCCATTTACCTCTTCATTAAATTGATTATCAATAAATATCTTATGGAACTCTCTATGTTCATCTGGTGATGTTCCCATACACCATTCAAAATATGTCATTAAGCTTAATTCCCGAACTTCACCGGACTCATTAGTAAGCTCTAGTGTCCATATTTCCATGGGAGCATCTGGTACCACATACATTGTAAGTTTACTTCTTATGCCACTGTATTTTTGCTCTATTATGGAATAACCTATTCCATGTTTTACTGTATATTCTTCTGCTTCCTTACAAACTGGTTTATATCCTGCAGACCAAAAATCTTTTGATTTATCATCTCTTATATAAATATATTTGCCCCAGTTATCCTTAATCACATCCTGATATGAACGTGTAAGCCTGTTTTCCACAGCATTTCCTCTCCAGGAATACCCTCCACCCGTTTGAGATACCATAAGTGCATAATCTCCATTACTTATAATATTAGCCCAAGGTCTTGGTGTCTTAGGTGTAGTTATAACATACTCTCTTCCGTCTTCTCTAAAATATCCATATTTATTTTCGAACAAATGTTTATCTTTTAATTTATTTTCTTTCAATTTATAGTCTCCTATCCTTTGTGATTAGAATTATTTCCTATTGAATTGCTTGTAACTTTTTCTTTGCTAAATTTAAAATATCTGCATCATTAGGAAAAGCCTCTAAAATAGTCTTGTAGGTTTCTATAGCACTTTCCTTATCATCGGCTTTCAAGTACTTATCTGCTACCTTTAGCATAATCTCTCCTAAATATCCTTTATCAATTTGTAGATATTGCTTTAACATATCCATTCCTGTTTTAATATCAATTTTATTGTTTATTATTTCTTGTGCCATATCTTTTGATTTTTTATAAGCTGAAGGCTTTGGAAAGGCATAGGGACTACTCCATATATCATTTACTTGTTGAAAGCCTCCCATAAATTCATAGCCACTTCCATCTTCCTTTTCAACTTTCTTTCCTTTTAGTGCAATAACATAATCCCCTTTTTCGAAATTACCCATTGCGTCTTTGTAATATTCATTGGACATACTATTTAGCTGAAACCATGCCACTCCATATATTAACAGCACTGCTACTATAACTACTAAAGCAATTTGTGCATTTTTCTTCACTTTTTTCTTCCTCCTTTATCCCTTAAGTTCAACTATTACTTAAGTCCAACACCCGTAAATGCCTTAATAAAGTTTTTCTGCATGAAAAAGTAAATAATAACAACCGGCAGAGAAACTAAAACCATTGCTGCCCATAATTGTTCAATATGAACTCCAGGTATTGCATTTCTAAATTTAAATATAGCAATCTGTAATGTAAATTTTGTATCACTTCTTAAATATAAAAGAGGATTCAAAAAATCATTCCAAGATCCCATAAAAGCAAGTATACCAATAGTAGCCAAGGCAGGCTTTGCCATTGGTAATACTACTTTAGTGAAAATCGTAAATTCATTAGCTCCATCTATTCTAGCTGCTTCAAGATAAGCATCATCAATCTGGGTAAAAAACTGGATCATAAGAAATATATTATAGGCACTTAGAGACACAGGTATAATTAATACTCTATAGGTGTTAATCCAATTCCAGTTAAACATCATTGTATATGTAGGAATCAATAATAGCACGCTTGGTATCATCATTGATGCTAATATAATATTTCGTGTTAAGCGTTTATAAGGTACATCTTGCTTTACTATGGCATAAGCTACCATTGATGAAAATAACACATTTAATACTGTAACACTACTAGCAATAACTATAGTATTAAAGAATAATCTTGGAATATTTAAAGAATTGAACACCTCAGTATATCCACCGAAGTTTATTGATTTTGGTAGTGCAAGAGGAGCGTTCATTATTTCCGGACCTACTTTAAAGGAATTCATAATCATGAAAAAGAATGGATATAATACTATAATTGAACCGATTAATAAAATTCCATACAAAATTATATTAACTAATATTTTAATTGATTTATTTTTATTATTTAAATGTCTTGAATTATTCTCACTACTAGTAATTGTTGTTGCCATAATTATATATATCTCCTTTCTATTACTCAGTTACCTTAAGTATTTTATCTTGAACCTTTGTAAGTATAAAAATCACTATTGCAAGTAAAATACCTATTGTAGAAGCCTCTCCCATCTGCATGTTCTGAAATCCCTTTTGGTAAAGATACATTACTGGTGTTAGTGCAGAATTATAAGGTCCTCCAAGTAAATCAAAATTTATAAAAACTTCAGTAAACATCTGAAATCCATTAATAATATTCATAGTCATTACAAAAACAATCTGAGGTTTTAATAATGGAATAGTAATTGCAAATAACGTATTAATCCATGAGCTTCCATCTATCTCAGCGGCTTCAAGCACTTGCTTGTCAATGCCTGCTAACCCACCAATAAAAATAATCATTTGTATTCCAAACCATTTCCAGCTACTAAAGATTGCAATAATTGGCATTGGAAGCCACTTAGTTGTTTTCCAAAATACACCTTCACTTATCCAACCATTCTGGAGCATTATTTGTTGAATCGGGCCAGTGGGACTTGATATATAATCAAATATAAGCATACCTACAACCACTGATGTAATCATTGGTATAAAATATATTGTCCTAAATATTGACCCTCCAAATTTTATCTTAGTTAATATAAGGGCAAGTGACAGAGATATAATAAAAGCAAGTCCAATAAATATACTCTGATTATATAAAATATTAAACATCGACTTCCAAAATAAACCATCCGTTGCTACCTTAATCCAATTTTCAAACCCAACAAAAGTTGCTTTTTCTGGTTGAATTAAATTTATCTTTAGAAAGCTATTTTTAAAAGCAAGTGACATAGGATAAGCTAAAAACACTAAAAAATATATTATCCATGGAGATACAAATATAATTCCCCACTTTCGTTTCGAGGTTAACTTTATTTTACTCATTGTTTTCCTCCCTTGTATAAAGCAATGCACACATAGAAATCTTAATATCCCTAGAATTTATGGTTAAATAATTTACTGGAAAGATTTCCTTTCCAGTAAATTGTGATTTATACTATTTAGTGGTGCTTAATATTTTTCTAGCTTTAACTGCAGCTTCTTTAACACCTTGCTCAGGGGTAAGTGACTTTTTAATAACTACCTTTTCGTAAGTCTGTAGCATTATATTTTGAATCCCATCAGAATCTGCAAAACCTTCATTTGGTATACCAGTCATTAACTGATCTAAGAAGGGTTTATTATCTGGTGATTGAAAGTAAGGATCTGAGACAAGAGATTTTAGTATAGGTAACTGTCCTAATGCTTTACAAGCCTCAAGGTTTTCTTTGTCTTGCATTAAGAATTTTGTAAGTTCCCAAGCCATAGTTTCTTTGTTTTTATCAGATTTAAATATCATAAGTGCACGTCCGTCTATAGTGGAAACTGATTTATCGCCTACTTTTAGCACTGGAAGAGGTGCTATTCCAACATCTTTACCTATTACCATAGGCGTACCAGCTGCTTGTTTAAGGTTAGCTTTCCATCCATAACCAAACTGTGACCACATTCCTATACTTCTTGAAAAAAAGTTTTTTTCCATTGTTGGTGGTGCAAGTTTTTGAGCGTCTTGTGAGAATTTGAAGAATTTATTCATATTAGCTTCTGGTTTATCAAACACTACATCAGTGCCTAATTTATTTAATAGCTGATATTTTCCGCCATTCATGTTGTAGTATTCTTGAGCTAGCATTGTCCAGTACCAACCGCCAAAGGTTAATGCTTCATTCCAGAATACAGTTCCATAGGTTTTCGATCCATCTTTTCGCTTAGGCAATTCACTTATTTTCTTAGCATAAGTCAAATACTCATCAAAAGTTACTGGTGGTTTCTCTGGATCTAACCCCGCCTCTTTAAATAAATCCTTGTTATATATCATCATTTGAGTATTAGCATTCATTGGAACATAGTAAGTTCCATCTAATACTTTACCTAAATACTTACTGTCTATTCTCTGTGCAAGTGCGCTATAATCTTTAAAGTTATCAAAATTAACTAGCTTATCCATTTTTGCATATTTCATAGGTGGTGCTCCCCAAGTCCCAGCATATAAAGTTGGAGCATCTCCTGCAGCAATCCTAGTATCAATGTTCTTGTCATCTGTTACTGTTACCTTAATATTAGGGTATTGTTTTTGGAAATTAGGCAAAATCGATTTTTTTACGTAATCAATATAGTCTCCAGCTGGGAGCATAAGCTCTATATCCCCTTTGAGAGTTTTTGGGTCAACGGCTTTAGTTTGATTAGTACTCGTTTTTGATCCACAACCCACAAGACTTACAGCTAATAGAGATGTTACTAAGAATAATGAACATAATTTCTTGAATTTCATTCTAATTCCTCCTTAGATATTTTTGTTATTTGCTATTATAATTTACTTATTCCACAGGAATCTCTTATTACTAGTTCAGTAGAAAGAGTAACTGATTTATTTACTTCACAACCATTTAACATATTAAATAAAGTGTGTGTAGATAATAGTCCCATTTCATACATTGGTCTTTTTACTGTAGTTAGTGCAGGCGTAATATATGATGAAACCACAAGATTATCAAATCCCACTACTGCAACATCTTTTGGCACATTATAGCCTTTATCCCTAAGTGCAAATATAGCACCTATGGCCATTTCATCATTAGATGAGAAAATTGCACCCGGCGGTTTCTTATTTATTTCTAAGTATTTTATTATTGAATCATACCCTGAGTTTTCTGTAAATTCACCCTTAAGCACCATGTTTTCATTAAATTTTATACCACTCGATTTTAAAGTTCTCAAATACCCATCGAAACGTTTCTTATTGTCATAAGTCTCTTCTGGTCCACTTAAAAATGCTATGTCACGATAACCTTGAGATATTAAATGTGCTACAGCATTAGATGCACCATTTTTATTATCTACAAGTACATTACATACCTTATCCCCTGTTATTTCTCTGTCAAGTACTACTATTGGCAAGCCAGTTTTAGAAAGTGTCATTATCTCATCATCCTTGATAGTTGAGCTAATTATTATGGCTCCATCAACTCTTCTTTCACTTAAAAAATTGTAACTGGAATTTTTTTTAGTTCCTGAATCGCAAAACACTACTAGTTCATATCCATTTAGTATTGTTACCTGCTGAATTCCTCTTATAAGTTCATTATAAAAAGGTCCATTGATGTCATGTACAAATAATCCAACTAATTCAGTCTTTTGTTTCTTAAGATTTTTTGCTGCTCCGTTTGGTGAATAGTTTAGTTCTTTTGCTATTCTTAATATTCTATCTTTTTTCTCTTTACTTACATTACCTTTGTTATTCAAAGCATAAGATGTGGTGGAAATTGATACACCAGCCGCTTTTGCAACATCCTTTATAGTTATCATATATATACCCCCAATAGAAACGTTTCTTTCATTATCTTTATAATAACGTTTACATGCATAGTTGTCAATAGGCTGTTTTTGATTTTTAGAATTTAGTTAAATTATAATCCTTTAATAGAGCCATTTATAACATATTATATTTAAATTTTAAAATTAAAATTTAAAAGAAACGTTTAGACTATTCTACAACTTCAAAACTTGAAGTTAAGCCTTCAACGGAATTAGTTCCAATCCATACATAGAATTCCCCAATTTCAACTTTAAAATTAAAATTTTCATCATAAAAGCCGAGCTCCTCATCCGTTAAAATAAATTCAACAGTTCTGCACTCTCCAGGTTTTAAAAATATCTTTTGAAACCCCTTTAATTCTTTCACAGGCCTAGTAATTGAAGCCACTATATCCCTTATATAAAGTTGAACTATCTCTTCGCCTTCCCTAGGTCCACAATTTGCAACCTCAATAGTAACCCGTAACGGCTGGCCAACCTTAAATTTAGACTTTTCTAGCATCATGTTTTTATAAGAAAACTGTGTATAGCTTAAACCATAGCCAAATGGATATAGTGGTGTTTCATCCACATCTATATACTTTTTAAAATTAGGTCTTCCAGTGCTTTTATAGTTATAGTATATTGGGACTTGCCCTACGTTTCTTGGAAATGACATAACAAGTTTGCCAGAAGGATTGTAATCTCCAAATAACACATCCGCAATAGCATTTCCACTTTCATCACCTAAATGCCAGGTTTCAATTATGGCAGGCACATTTTCATTTTCAGAGGTTAAAGTAATAGGTCTTCCATTCATTAACACTAGTACCATAGGTGTGCTAGTTTTAAGTACCGCTTCTATAAGTCTTCTTTGGTTTTCAGGGATACCTAGAGATGATCTATTATGATTTTCCCCACTCATATCCTTACTTTCCCCAACAACCATAACCACAACTTCAGCTTTTCCAGCTATATCAATAGCCTTTTGAATTTCGCTTTCTTCACTTTCCAAAATCCCACTACCTTTAGCGTGATATATTTCCGTTATATTAGAAACCTTATTACTTATTCCGCCAAGCACAGTAATTACATTTTCAGGGTTTCCCTTAAATGACCAACAACCTAGTGGATTAGAACTATCATCTGCCAGTGGACCAATTACTGCAATTGATTTAAGCTCCTTGCTTAAAGGTAAAATATCTCCATGATTTTTAAGAAGTACTATGGACTTTCTAGCTGCTTCTCTTGCCTTTTCTACATGCTCAACACATCTTATAAATTTATTACTTAGCTCTGTATCTGTAATAGCATTATGAAATAATCCTAAATTGATTTTCAATTTTAGTATTCTTGCTACCACCTCATCTATTTGCTTCACAGAGATATTACCTGACTGAACCAGCTCCATTAAATGATCACTATAACAACTAGAATTCATATCTATATCAACACCTGCATTCATAGCTTTCATTGCAGCTTCTTCTTTATCTTTAGCCAAGCCGTGATATATAAGCTCCTCTATAGATTCCCAATCGCTTATAATTACACCTTCGAATTTTAATTCATCTCTTAAAAGTGTGGTAAGTAAAAATTTATTGGCAGATGCAGGAACTCCGTTTAAATCATTAAAAGAGCACATAATTGTTCCAGCGCCAGCATCTATAGCAGCTTTAAATGGTGGTAAATAGGTCTCCCGGAGCGATCTTTCAGATATATCTACGCTATTATAATCCCTTCCACCTTCTGCTGCACTATAACCAATAAAGTGTTTGGGGCAAGCGGTGACTTTAGGCCTATCACTCCAGTCGTTTCTTTGTATTCCACGAACTCTAGCTGCTGCAATTTTACTACCAAGGTACACATCTTCTCCTGCGCCTTCTGCGACTCTTCCCCATCTTGGGTCCCGAGCAACATCAACCATAGGAGAAAATATAACATTAATCCCTTCTGTAGAAGCTTCTCTTGCTGCAATAGCTGAAGTTTCCTCAATTAATTGTAAATCCCAGCTACAACTTTCTCCTAGAGGTATTGGAAAAATAGTTTTATAACCATGAATTACATCATCTCCTATAAGTAGCGGTATAAATGCTCCATTTCCCATAACTAGTTTTTGAATTTCATTAACTCTTTCTGCTCCATAAACATTTAAAAGTGAGCCTACTTTTCCAGCTTTTATAAGCTGGATTTCTCTTTGTTCTAGCTTACCAAATTGAACTAACTGTGCAATTTTCTCTTCAAGACTCATGGTAGATAATAATCTCTCAATTTTCTCCTTAATCATGAATTTTCAACTCCTTCGCTATTATTGTTTAGCATGCCAACCTCATTCTCAGTCAATCATCTTCTATAGAAACGTTTCTTGTTTTTTTTATTATACTATATGCATTTTTATATTACAACAGGACTATAATTCACTTTTTACATAAACAATATCATCTACCTATTTGCATTTCACACAATTTATGTTACATTTTAATTAGTTATAAAAGTATGTTTATTATTAGACCTATTTATTTAGATATATTTAAATGGTAGCATTTGATAAATGCAATTGGAGGAAAAAATGGCTAATTCAAAAAGAGAATTTGGTGAAGGACCTATTCACACTATAACTAATTACATATTTTGGTTTTTTTTAGGGAATCTATACTTTTCCCTTCTCAATATTCCAATAATTATTGTTTTAATTATGGTTTTATCTAATGGTGGAGTATCAATTCCACCCTGGTTTATTTCTGTTATTTTGATATGCTCAATCCCCATAGGGCCTGCCGCAACAGCTTTACTTAGTGTAATGGGAAAACTTATAAGGGAAAAAGATTTAAATATTACAAAAGACTTTTTTAAAGCTTATAAAGCTAATTTTTTTCAATCATTATTCTTTTGGACTCTAGAAGTGCTTGTAATAGGTATATTATTTATTGATACCAGATTCTTTATTTCAAATAATTACCCAGGAATTATAACTACCTTTATTTTTATCATTATTGCTTTTGTTTTTTTAGTGAGTTTGTATGTATTTCCAATAATCTCAAGATTTTATTTAAGTGCAAAAGACATTATTAAAACTGCAGCATACTATACCATTAAAAAAATTCATATTACAATATTGAATTTTGCTAGCTTCTTAGTTGTAGGCTTCCTTTTGTTTAAAGTTTCTACCTTTGTATTGTTATTTATGGCCAGTGCTATCTGTTATTTACTAATGTTCTATCAACAAAAAATACTTTTAGAAATTGAAGTCAAACTGAAAAAAAATACTGAGAATATTCAAGAATAAATCACTTTATAAAAAAAATGGGACGACTCAACACTACTTAACAAATAGTGTTGAGTCGTCCTTTTAATGTAAATAATAAAATAGTTGCATATGTTACAGTTTTTTAGTTCTCAATATAGCTTGGTTTCCTTTATATATAGGTCTATATGTGATAAAATATATCACATATAGCAATTAATTTAAATGCTTTGGTATTTTAAATATAGCGGTTTATATAATAACGGAGGCAGAAAAATGAAAGAAAAAAACAAATGTAATACCTACAATACCTTATTCCACTGGAAAAGCTTTAGATTAAAACTTGTTTTGGAAGGAATTGGTATAGGTGTTGTTACTGGTTTACTAATTGTAATGTATCGTTTTGCGCTTTCAAAGGCAGGAATTCTTGTAACTGAAATATATAAAGCTATTTCTATAAAGCCTATACTTATCCTCCCCTGGGCTTTAACTTTAATAATTATTGGGTACATTATAGGATTAATGGTTAAACATGAACCCATGATTAGCGGAAGTGGAATCCCTCAAGTGGAGGGAGTTTTACTTAGAAAACTTGATATGACATGGTGGAGAGTTATCCTTGGTAAATTTATTGGAGGCGTTCTTTCAATCGGATCAGGACTTTCCCTTGGACGCGAAGGTCCTTCCGTTCAGTTAGGAGCAGCGGTTGGTCAGGGATTTAGCAAAGTTTTAAAAAGAGTAAAAATAGAGGAAAAATATCTTATTACAAGTGGTGCAAGTGCAGGGCTTGCTGCTGCCTTTAATGCTCCACTAGCTGGAGTAATGTTTTCACTCGAGGAGGTTCACAAAAATTTTTCCCCCTTAGTCTTGCTATCAACTTTATCTGCAGCATTATCAGCTGTTTTTGTAGCTAGTAGTTTCTTTGGCTTAAAACCAGTTTTTAATTTTGAAAACCTTCCTATATTACCACTTAAATTTTATTTCTATATTATTTTATTAGGGATTATTATAGGGGTTTTAGGTGTAGTATTTAATAAGATTCTTTTAAAAACTCAAAGCCTATATGTAAAACAAAAATGGCTTCCAAAAGAAATGAGAATCATCGTACCCTTGTTGATTTCTATTATTCTTGGAATTTTTTTACCACAAGTTTTAGGTGGTGGGCATGAGCTTATAACATCATTAGTTACAGGAAATTTACCTTTAATGATCTTAGTGATTCTAGTTCTCGTAAAATTTTTATTCACAATGGTAAGTTATGGATCAGGTGCACCCGGTGGAATTTTCCTTCCACTTCTCGCTATTGGAGCATTAATAGGAAATGTTTATGGAATAGCACTTGTACATTTTTTACATTTCAATAGCATGTATATTAATAATTTCATAATACTTGCAATGGCAGGATATTTTACAGCTGTAGTTAGAGCACCTATAACTGGAACTATTTTGATTACTGAAATGACTGGTTCCTTTACTCATTTCCTATCATTAGCTATTGTATCTGTAGTTGCATACATAGTTGCGGATATTTTAGCATCAAAGCCTATATATGAATCATTACTAGAAAAATTTTTACATAATGCAGGAGAAAAAATTTCTCTTGGCAATAACAAAGATAAGGCTATTTTAGAGTTTGCAGTATGTATGGGATCAAATTTAGATGGTAAACAAATTAAAGAAGTCAAATGGCCGTCCCATTGTTTACTGGTAGCAGTTAAGCGAGGAGGCGATGAATTAATTCCAAAAGGAGACACAGTTATTTTTCCTGGCGACTATTTGATTGTACTTACTAATGAGGATAAGGTATCTAAAATAAACGATGCACTAGTAATAATGACTGCCAGTTGTGAAATATTATCTTAATGGAAATTATAAGTTCTTGCAATATATAGGATAATCTTTTATATTTATTATATGACAAACATTTATTTTTCGTAGCTTTCAACATTGTAAAAATAAGGTATGTAAATAAGGAGGAAACTAAATTGAGTAATATTGAACAACTAACCGTAGATACTATAAGAGTTCTATCTGCCGAGGCAATAGAAAAAGCGAAATCAGGACACCCAGGACTCCCCTTAGGTGTAGCTCCCATGGCCTATACCCTATGGGCAAATCATATGAATCATAATCCTCTAAATTCAAAATGGCAGGATAGAGATAGATTTGTATTATCCGCAGGGCATGGGTCAATGCTTGAATATTCACTGCTCCATCTTTTTGGATACGGTCTAACTATTGAAGATTTAAAGAAATTCAGACAATTTGGAAGCTTAACACCTGGTCATCCTGAGTATGGTCATACAAATGGTGTTGAAATTACCACTGGCCCATTAGGTCAGGGGATTGCTAATGCAGTAGGTATGGCTATAGCTGAAAGCCATCTTGCAGCAAAATTCAATACAAGTGAGCATGCTATTGTAGATCATTATACCTATGCTATATGTGGTGATGGCGATAATATGGAAGGAATCTCTGGTGAGGCAGCATCTTTAGCAGGTACCTTAGGTCTTTCTAAACTTATTGTAATGTATGACTCAAATAGTATATCTATAGAAGGAAGCACCGATATTGCATTTACAGAAGATGTAGGTATGCGATATGATGCTTATGGATGGCAGGTTTTATATGTAGAAGATGGCAATGATATGGAAGCAATAAGTAGTGCCATTGAAACTGCAAAACTTGAACTAAAAAAACCTTCCTTTATCGTAGTTAAAACTATTATAGGGTTTGGTTGTGCTAAAAAACAAGGTACTGCTTCAGCACATGGTGAACCACTTGGAGAAGCCAATATAGCTGAAATGAAAAAGTGCTTAGGCTGGAACCTAGAACCATTTACAGTTCCAAATGAAGTAATTGAACATATGGAAAATGTAAAATCACAGCTTGCTAAAAAAGAAGAAGCTTGGAACGTACTTTATGCACAGTATAGTGAAAAAAATCCAGAGCTTGCTAAAGAATATGATGTATGGCAGAGCGGAGAACTTTCTACAGATTTACTTAAAGTTCAGGAAATGTGGAAGTTTGAAGGCAAAGCCGCAACAAGAAACTCTTCTGGAGAAATAATAAATATATTAGCAAAATATGTACCAAACCTTATAGGTGGTTCAGCAGATCTTGCTCCTTCTAATAAAACATATATGAAGAGCATGGGTGATTTTTCAAGAGAAGATAGAACTGGCACTAACCTTCATTTTGGAGTAAGAGAACATGCCATGGCAGCTATAGCAAATGGGATTTATGTACATGGTGGGCTTAAACCTTTTATTTCAACCTTCTTTGTATTTAGTGATTACATGAAGGGTGCTATGAGATTATCTGCCCTAATGGGACTTCCAGTAACTTATGTTTTAACTCATGATAGTATAGCCGTTGGCGAAGATGGACCTACTCATGAACCCATTGAACATCTTGCAGCACTCCGAGCTCTCCCAAACTTTAATGTGTTTAGACCAGCTGATTCTAAAGAAACAGCTGCCGGCTTATACATTGCAATGACTTCAAAAACAACTCCTACTGCCTTAATACTTACTAGGCAGAATCTTCCACTGTACTCCGAAACCTCAATGGAAGCATTTAAAGGTGCTTATGTATTAAAAACTTATGAAGAGGAAGGTAAGAACCCTGATATTATTTTAATGGCTTCTGGTTCTGAAGTAGAATTTATTTATGAAGCAGCTAAGATATTAAATCAAAAGGATATAAAGGCTAGAGTAGTAAGCATGCCTTGCTTAGACTTGTTTGAAGCACAATCAAAAGAGTATCAGGAAGCTATACTCCCATCAAACTTAAGAGTTAGATTAGCAGTTGAGGCAGCTTCTTCCTTTGGATGGCATAAATACGTTGGCTTGGATGGAGATATAATTTCTATTGATAGATTTGGAGCTTCAGCACCAGCAGATGCACTATTCGAAGAATTTGGATTTACAACAGAAAATGTTGTTAATAGGGCAATTAAATTGCTCCATAAATAAGTTAAAGAAAAAGGTGCCACCCACGTGGCAAGTGGCATCTTCATAAAATAATAGTTTTATCATTAAATAAAGATGATCTATTCAATATACTGAATAGATCATCTTTATTTATTTCTTCCATGGACTTTTTATAATATTTTTTATTTCACTTTCCAATTTTCAAGTAAGTAATTCTCTGCGTCTTCACACCAAAGACCTTTATTATTCTTTGTAATCTCCGCTAATTTTTTAAAGCGTGGATCTTCTTTACCTTTTTCCTCAAACTCATCAATTGCTGTAATATCCATAAATATATTTGTATATATTAGTTTTTTGCCTGCTGGCACCTCTGTTAATTTAAGTGTTGCATCAGCTGTAGCATCAAGTCCTCCAATGTGAGTAACCATAACTGCTGGATTTATAATGTTTTTTTCTGTCATTCTTAATGACTCAATCATATCATTTGTATTTCCACCAGTGGTTCCAATAGTATGAGTAGATTGATAATGCACATTATAAAAATTGAATGTGGCTGAGAATTTAGTATCTGTAGGACCTGCAAAGAAGTTTAAGCAACCATCTCTACCTAATATTTGGTCTCCTTGTTCAACTACTGGTTTAACTGGAGAATATACAAATACATCATCAAAACCTGTTCCACCTGTTAAGTCTCTTAAATAGCTAGGAACATCTTCTATATCTTTTGTATTTACAAATATTAATTCTATTCCAGCTTTCTTTGCATCAACCTCTGTAAATATTGCTCTTGCCCTATCTAATCTACTTTGTTCTATATCTGTTACTACAATTAAACCTGGCTTTCTATCACAGTGCATAGCATAATCAATTGCACCTAGACCCATCGGACCGGCAGCTGCAAGCATTGCAAGCTTTCCACCTTCAACAATTCCCATCTTATGTTCATAACTACCCATTACAGTATGAAAACTTGCATGGAACCCTCCGATTATACAAGACATTGGTTCAGCTAGTGAAGCCTCATAATATGCTTTACCTTCATAATTTAATAAACAACCAAGTTCCATTACTTCTTGTGGAACTATTATATAAGTTGCAGCTCCTCCACAATACCTATAAGAATATCCTGGTGAATCCATACTTCCTTTATAGTTTAATGCTGGTTGCATAGAAAATTTATTTCCAACTTTAAAGTCATTTTTCCATTTTGAACCTACCTGTACTATATCTCCTGCCATTTCATGACCTACTATTACTGGATTAACCGCTATATCACTAGGTACTCTCTTATGGTCACTTCCCAGTATTGCTGCTTTATAAGTAGACATACATATGCTGTCTGAAACTACTTTTACGAGTATTTCATCATCTTTTATTTCTGGAAGTTCAAATTCTTCCATTCTTAAATCTTTTTTTCCGTATAATCTTACTGCTCTTGTTTTCATATATATTACCACCTTTTGTTATATTTTATAAATATTCAAATTCTACTCGTTTTTCGAGTTCTATAATTGTTTTTATATCACTTGCCTCTGTGCCAGAAGTCATTACATTTGCTGCACCTGTAGCAACAGCTTGTCTAACTGTAGCTTCAAAGCTAAGGCCCTGTTGGATGGAATATGCAAGGGCAGCAACCATTGAATCGCCAGCTCCCACTGTACTTTTAACATCTACCTTAAGCCCATGTGCATATATTGAGCAGTCCTTACTTACAAAAACTGCACCCTCACTGCCAAGAGACACTGCAACTATAATAATACCATACTCTAGCAAACCTCTTGCAATTTCAACTGTTTCCGGTATTCCTTTTATCTTCTTATTGAACATAACCTCAAGCTCATCTATATTTGGTTTTATGAGATAAGGTCCTGACAAAATACCATACTTAAGCAATTCACCATCTGCATCTAATATGGTTTTTGCTCCTTTTTCTTTTGCCTTAGTAATCCAATTTCCATAAATATTTTTGTCTACATTACTAGGAACACTTCCTGATAAAATCATGATATCATCACTTTTCATATTATTGAAAATCTTATCACTTAACTCATTTAAGTCATTTATACTCGCCCCTGGCCCTGCTTCATTTATATCTGTATTAGTGTGATTGAGCATGTCTACAACTTTTATATTTGTTCTCGTTTCACCCTGCGTAAAGATAAAGTCGTTTAAAATTTTTAATCCATCCAAATATCCTTTTATGAAACCTCCTGATTTTCCAGAAAGTATTCCCATCGCGCGACTTTTGCCACCCAAGTTTTTTATGACTTTTGATACATTAATACCTTTTCCACCAGCATCGAGTCTTACTGATGTTACTCTATTAACATTGCCTACACTGAAATTATTTATTTCAATAGTTTTATCAACTGCCGGATTTAAAGTTATAGTTGTAATCATACCTTCACCTCTTTAATTCAAATTTAGTTTTCAGATTTTACTGTAAATAAGTTATAAACATATTCGACGTCATCTGTACACTTTAATATATTAGTAATGCTATCATCTTCTCCTTCAATAGCCATGGCAATATTTGAAAGTATCTCTAGATGTTCGTTCCCAACTCCCGCAATACCAATTACTAAATAAGCCAAGTCTTCCTCGAACATCACACCATTTGGAAATTGAAGTACTACCATTCCTGTTTTTATAATATTTTTCTTAGCTTCTCCAACTCCATGAGGAATTGATATTCCTTTTCCAATGTAGGTTGAAAGGTCATCTTCTCTTTGAATCATAGCATCCATGTATTCTTCTTGTACATAACCACTTTCAAATAACATTCTACCTGCCATTTTTATTGCTGTATATTTATCTGTGCTATCGAGTCCTAGTTTTATGTTTTTCTTTTGAAGAATGTTGCTATCGCTTGCCATTTCGTCCTTTTGGTAACTAATAACTTCACTTTGATTATCAATATTAGCATTAGGCTTCAATCTGCTTGATAAAATTTCAAAAGCAGGGTTATTAAGAAAATCTTTAACTGATATATGTTCAGCATTAGGTGCTACACCTTTTGCTCTTGCTGTTAAACTTTCATGAGTGATAACAATTTGAGCATCCGATGGTATATCTTCTATTGCACAATTTACTACGTCAATATTATATCCAGCTTTTTTAAATTTAGTTTTTAATGTAGTTGCTCCCATTGCACTTGAACCCATACCTGCATCACATGCAAATATTACTTTATCAAAAGTCTTAGCCTTTATTTCATTTGTTTCTTTTACATCATTGTTTCTTTTTGTTCCTTTTAATTCGCTTAATTTTACTTTTGCTTCTTCTAATTCGTTTCCGGTTGTTTTTCCATTTGACCTTTTAATTATTACAGATGATACTAAGAATGAAACCACAGCAGCTACAAAAACACCTGCCAATACTGAGAAGTATCCGCCTTTAGGAGTCATTGCAAGTATTGCAAGTATACTTCCTGGAGATGCTATTCCTGTTAATCCTGCTCCGAGGATTTGAAAAGTGAATATTCCACTAGCTCCACCGCAAACTACTGCAATTAAAAGTAGAGGATTCATCAAAACATAAGGAAAATAAATTTCATGTATTCCACCAAGGAAATGAATAATTACTGCTCCAGGAGCTGATGCCTTAATATCCCCTTTTGCGAACGCCCAATATGCTAATAATACACCAAGTCCAGGACCTGGATTTGATTCGAGAAGAAAGAATATTGATTTTCCAATAGCTTTAGACTCTTGTAATCCTAACGGACTAAGTATTCCATGATTTATTGCATTATTTAAAAACAATATTTTCCCTGGTTCTATAAACAAAGATACTAACGGTAATAATCCAACATTAACTATAACTTTTACTCCAGATTCCAGAACAGCATTTAACCCTAATACTACGGGACCAATTCCTGATAATGCAATCATTGCTAGTATTGCACCAATGATTCCTGCTGAAAAGTTATTTACTAACATCTCAAAACCTGCTGCTACTTTTCCTTCAATGAGTTTATCAAATTTCTTTATGACATACCCACCTAGAGGTCCCATTATCATTGCACCCATAAACATTGGAATATCTGCTCCTGCTATAACTCCCATAGTTGCAATTGCACCAATTACTCCACCTCTTGCTCCAGCCACCATTTTACCGCCAGTATATGCTATCAGTAGTGGTAAAAGATAAGTTATCATTGGATCAACTAATTTAGCAAAATGAGCATTGGGAGTCCTTCCAGTAGGTATAAATAAAGCAGTTATTATACCCCAAGCTATGAATGCACCAATGTTTGGAAGTACCATTCCACTTAGAAATCGACCAAAACTTTGTACTCTTTGTTTAGTTTTTCCTTTATTTTCACTCATTGTGTTTGTCATAACTCCATACCTCCATTAATTATTTACCTTTTGGTTATAAAATTCTTTTAAAATATCATTTAATTCGTTAACCGCATAATCACTATTTCCAGACTTTAAATATTTAAGTAAATCTACTCTCTCTATTAACATTTTGCTTACATAACCTATAACTTCTATTTGAAGTGCACTACAATCTTCTGGTGCAAGCATTATAATTCCAATTTTTATATTTTCTATTTTATCTTCACCATTTAAACACTCTAAGCTCTTAGATAGCTTTATCGCGCCAAAATATAGTTTTTTGACAGAATCAGTCCTACAATGAAGTAATATCATCTCATGTCCTGTTACAACTGTATTTCCTTTTTCTTCTCTACTTCTTAGTGCTATCCTTAATTGTTCTTGAACTTCTAAATCTTGATCTATTAGCTTGCTTGCTTCTACTATTAAAGCATCTACGCTACTTATATCAGGAATTTCTTTCAAGAAAAAATCATCTAGAATCTGTATGATAGCTTCACTATATATATTTAATGAACTTAATTTATCTTTAAAATTAATATTTTTTATTTTCTTATTTAAATGAGTAATATTTGTATTTTTCATAGCTTTTATTTGGTTTGCTATTTTATCTTTATCTTCCTGAAAAAGTAGTGGATTTACTCTTACTACTGGTTTATAACATTTATCTATATTAACTGTTGATATAATGAAATCTATTTCCTCGTCCCTTAGAAAACTTTCTTCAATGTGTATTGTGGAAATTATATCTACGATTTCGATATTTTCATACTCATTTTTTATTCTTGTTGCAAGTAACCTTGAAGTTCCCATTCCTGTAGCACATGCAATTGCAACTTTATATATAGGTTTAGTTAATGCTTCACTATTCTCAATTGCGGCCCCTAAATGCATAGCAATAAATGCGATTTCAGATTCAGGCATTTTTATACCTATATGTTTTTCAACTACCACAGAACATTTAGTACTAATCCTCATTAAATTAGTATAATTAGCCTTAATTTCTTCTAAAAGTGGATTTCTAATTACAAGATTCATCTT
>Ga0209125_1000981_pt1 | contig 30683 bp, 26 predicted proteins | sample BarGraIncub1131A_FD_184503 | JGI IMG/M metagenome (GOLD analysis project Ga0209125, IMG submission 184503) | Arctic peat soil microbial communities from Barrow, Alaska - Barrow Graham LP Incubations 11-31A (SPAdes) (version 2) | ecosystem: Environmental > Terrestrial > Soil > Wetlands > Peat... | reverse complement strand
GGAAATTCACAAGCATTAAAGAATATAAATATTGATATAGAGAAAAATTCAGTTACTGCATTAATAGGGCCATCTGGGTGTGGTAAGTCAACATTTTTACGTACTATTAACAGAATGAATGATTTAATAGATTCTGTTAGAATAGAGGGAGAAGTAATATACGAAAATAAAAATATATACAGTGCGGATTATGATGTTATAGATTTAAGGAAAAAAGTTGGAATGGTCTTCCAAAAACCTAATCCTTTTCCTATGTCAATATACGACAATATAGCTTATGGTCCAAGAATTCATGGGGTAAAAAATAAAAAAGAACTTGATGAAATTGTAGAAAATAGCTTGAAGGGAGCTGTGCTTTGGGATGAAGTAAAAGACAGACTTAAAAAGAGTGCAATTGGGTTATCTGGGGGACAACAGCAACGTTTATGCATTGCTAGAACTTTAGCTGTAGAACCTGATGTTTTGCTAATGGACGAACCAACTTCTGCATTAGACCCAATCTCAACATTGAAAATTGAAGAATTAATGGATGTTCTTAAGAAAAAATACACAGTTATAATTGTTACTCATAATATGCAACAAGCAGGTAGAATCTCTGATTATACAGCATTTTTCTTAAATGGAGAAATCATTGAAGATGGAAAAACTGAGGAAATATTTTATAAACCTAGGGATAAAAGAACAGAAGACTACATTACAGGAAGATTCGGCTAAAATATAGAGAGAAGGTGTTCATATGGTAAGAAAAGCATTTGAGGCAAATATTCAAGAGCTCCATAATGATTTAATTAGGATGGGAAGCATAGTTGAAAAACAAATTCACGACTGTATTGATGCTTTAGTTAATAAAAATATTGAAAAAGCAAAAAAAATAATGAAGGACGATGATATAGTTGATGCTTTGGAGCGAGAGATAGAAAATAAAGCAATAAGATTAATTGCTATGCAGGCTCCTTTAGCAATCGATTTACGAAATATTTTCACCACTACTAGAATAGTAACAGACCTCGAGAGAATGGCTGATTATGCTGTTGATGTTGCTAAAATCACAGTAAGGATAAAAGATGAAAAATATGTAAAACAACTAATAAATATACCTAGAATGGGTGAATTAGTTGTGATTATGATAAGGGACGCCTTGGACGCTTATGTTGAAGGAGATGTTGAAAAGGCATATGAAGTTTGCAAAAGAGATGATGAAGTAGATAAAATATACAAGGAAGTATTTAATGAACTTCTACAAGTGATGATTGATGATCAAACGACAGTGACCCAAGCTACTCAACTTTTATTTATTTGTAAGTGGCTTGAAAGAATAGCTGACCATACAACAAATATATGCGAATGGACTATTTATTTAGTAACCGGAGAAAAAATCAATTTAAACGAATAGTTTTTAGTATAGTATAGTGTTATAATTGACATGGTGATTTTTTAAAGAGAATCGAGGTATTTTAAATCAAAGATGGAAATAAGGTTATAAAAAATATTGCATATAAGTATGTTAATACCTCCACTCAGGGGGTATTTTATTCTGTAGTAAATTATATTACAATTTATTTTTTAGTATAATACATCAGTAAAACAGCAAAAACAAGCAATATACTCACTTTTTCTTATTATAAGGCCTAATAACGTTGACTTAGGTATTCAATTCATGTAATATAATTTAATGGAATGCTATAATTTATTATTGTAAATTTAATATTTTTAATTCCTCATAAAGCCTTTTATCTAAAAGGTTATCTGCAAACAGGAGGTAAAAATGAAAAACCAAGTAGCTAAAATACTTCCAGGAAGTATTGCGGAAGAAATTGATTTAGAAGTAGGAGATAGATTAATTAGTATTAATGGAAATGATGTAATAGATATTATAGATTACAAATTTTTGATTACAGATGAACTTATTACAATTGAAATTGAAAAGGTAGATGGCGAAGTTTGGGAGATTGAAGTTGAAAAAGACTATGATGAAGATTTAGGAATCGAGTTTGTTGATGCCATTTTGGATAAGCCGAAAAGCTGTCATAATAAATGTATATTCTGCTTTATCGATCAATTGCCAGGTGGTATGAGAGAAACTTTATATTTTAAAGATGATGATTCAAGATTATCTTTTTTTCAAGGCAATTTTGTAACTTTAACTAATATGAAGGAAGAGGATATTGATAGGATTATAAGATATAAGATAAGTCCTATAAATGTTTCTGTCCACACAACCGATGTTGAGCTTAGAAAGATAATGTTAAACAATAAATCTGCTGGAAACGTGTATGTTAGGTTAAAGAGGCTCGCCAAAGCAGGTATTAAGATTAATTGTCAAGTGGTTTCTTGTCCAGGTATAAATAATGGATTTGAACTTATAAAAACTATTAAGGATTTATATAAGCTTTATCCGAGCATTGAGAATTTAGCAGTTGTACCAGTTGGAATAACTAAATTTAGAAAAGGCTTATTTAATTTAACATTGTATGATAAGAATACTGCAGCTCTTGAGATTGAAAGTGTGAAATATTTACAAGAAAAATACATTAGAGAAACAGGTTCACCTTTTATAAGGTTGTCAGATGAATTTTATGTTTTAGCTGGGATTGATGTTCCAAAGGAAGAGTTTTATGATGGCTATGATCAATTAGAAGATGGCATTGGTATGATAAGATTACTTAGAAGCATTATTAATGAAAATATAGGAACCCTAAATCTTAATAAAAGAGGAAGTTTTACCTTTATAACAGGTCATTCAGCATATGCAGAAATATTAAAGGTAGCGGAGATTATTACAACATGTAATAAAAAAATTGAAATTAACGTCAAAAAAATATTAAATAATTTTTTTGGGGAAACTATTACAGTAGCAGGTCTTTTAACAGGAAATGATATAATTAATGGACTTAAAGATGAAAAATTAGGAGACTATTTAATAATACCTAGTAATATGTTGAAAAAAGGATATGAATTAGGAAACTATGAAGAGCAAATGTTCTTGGATAATATTACTATAAATGATTTAGAAAAAAAATCAGGTACAAAAGTATTAATATGTGATTATTCAGGAGAAAATTTAATCCATATAATAAACGAAAATAGTCGGGAGGAAGAATAATGGCAAAACCAATAGTAGCAATAGTAGGAAGACCCAATGTAGGGAAATCTACATTATTTAATAAGTTAGCAGGTAAAAGAATATCAATAGTTGAGGATACACCAGGTGTAACAAGAGACCGAGTGTATGCTGATGCAGATTGGCTAAGGCATAATTTTACAATAATTGATACTGGTGGTATAGAAGTCGAAAGTCAAGATATTATTTTAGCTCAAATGAGAAGACAGGCACAAATAGCCATAGAAACAGCAGACGTTATAATATTTATTGTAGATGGTAAACAAGGACTTACTGGTTCAGATTATGAAGTTGCTCAAATGCTAAGGCAGAGCAAAAAGGCAATAGTACTTGTAGTAAATAAAATAGATCATCTTGAACTAGAAGCTAATGCTCTTGAATTTTATAATTTAGGTATAGGTACTCCAGTAGCTATTTCAGCAACTCAAGGTCTTGGTCTTGGTGATATGCTAGACGAAGTGGTAGTTCATTTTGATAGTGTTTATTCAAATACAGAAGACGAAGATTATATTCAAGTTGCTGTAGTAGGTAAGCCTAATGTTGGTAAATCATCACTTATTAATAGAATGCTAGGGGAAGAAAGAAATATAGTAACTGATATTGCGGGTACTACAAGAGATGCAATAGATAGTAAATTAGAAACTACGGAAGGTAAATTTATTCTTATAGATACTGCAGGAATAAGACGAAAAAGCAAAGTAGAAGAAGGAATTGAAAGATATAGTGTTATTAGATCACTTGCGGCTGTTGAAAGAGCTGATGTAGTTATACTTATGCTAACTGCAACAGAAGAATTAAGTGACCAAGATGAAAAAATTATAGGTTATGCTCATGAAATGAAAAAAGCTATTTTGGTTATAGTAAATAAATGGGATCTCATTGAAAAAGATGATAAAACTATGCTTGAGTTTAAAAAGAAATTACAAGCAGGATTAAATTTTATGGCATATGCACCTTATTTATTTATATCTGCAAAAACAGGTCAAAGAGTACATAAGGTATTAGCAACAATAAAAGAATGCTTTGATAATTATTCAAAAAGAATTTCTACGGGTATTCTTAATGAGGTTGTAAATAAAGCTGTACTTATGCAGGAGCCACCAACAGTTGCAAATAAGAGATTAAAAATATTCTATGTTACTCAAGTAGATACTAAACCACCAACATTTGTATTCTTTGTAAATAATCCAAATCTATTACATTTTTCTTACCAAAGGTATTTGGAAAATCAATTGAGAAATAGTTTTGAATTTAAAGGAACAGGTATAAAACTTATATTTAGGGAAAGGAAGGAATAGAATGTCGAAAGTTGCTTTTTTAGGTGGTGGAAGTTTCGGCAGTGCATTAGCTATAATGCTTGCCAAAAAGGGAATAAGCGTTAATATATGGGATAGAAAACTTAATGTTATTAATGATATTAACATTAAGAGAGAAAATATTAAATATTTACCTAGTATTATTGTTCCAGCAGGAGTAACAGCATTTACGAGCATTGAAAAGGTCATAATTGATAGCGAGATAATAGTGTTATCTGTGCCCTCCCATGCAATTCGAGACATAAGTATTATGATTGCACCATATTTAAAACATAATCAAATTGTGGTAAGTATTGCAAAAGGAATCGAAGAGGGTTCTTCAAAAAGAATTTCAGAGGTTATAGAAGAAGAAATTCCCAATAATCCCATAGTAATACTCTCAGGTCCTAGTCATGCAGAAGAAGTTGCATTAGATATACCTACAACAGTAGTAGTTACATCTGAAAAAATGGAGTTTGCAAAGATTGTTCAAGATGTGTTTACGACTAGTAAATTTAGAATTTACACAAATGAAGACATTATTGGTGTAGAGATAGGCGGAGCAGTTAAAAATATTATTGCTTTAGCTGCAGGTGTGTCTGATGGTATAGGCTACGGAGATAATTCGAAAGCTGCACTTATGACAAGAGGAATGAGTGAAATTATAAAAATAGGGACTATGCTTGGTGGTAAAACTGAAACCTTTTATGGTCTAACCGGTATGGGTGACCTTATTGTTACTTGCACAAGTATGCATAGTAGAAATAGAAGAGCAGGTATTATGATTGGTAAGGGAGCTTCCATGGAAAAGGCCTGCGAGGACGTAGGAATGGTTGTTGAGGGTGTAAAAGCTACAAGAGCTTTCTATGAACTTAAAGAAAAACTTCATATTTCTATGCCTATTACGGATGTTCTATACAAAGTGCTATTTGCTGGCAAAGACCCTAAATATGGCGTATATGAATTAATGTCAAGAGATAAAAAAGATGAGTTTTAACGACATTTCAGAAGGAAAGTCGTTAATATTGCAGCGACCGAGGAGATGATTTAATTACATGTAAGAGGATCCAATAAATAATAAACTTAGTTAATTATTAGTATAAGAAACCGATTTTTCATCATAAATGGATGAGAAATCGGCTTTTTTTATATATTTTTAATGATGAGTAATATTTTATTGATATCTTAAATATATTAATATTGATAATAATAAGTATTAGGAGGGTATATCTTGGAGAATTTCGATATATATAAAGATATAGCAGAGAGAACGCAAGGGGATATTTATGTAGGTGTTGTAGGTCCTGTAAGGACTGGAAAATCTACATTTATAAAAAGATTTATGGAGCTTATGGTAATTCCAAACATAGACAATCCTCATAAAAAAGAAAGAGCAAAGGATGAACTTCCTCAAAGTGGTTCCGGGAAAACAATTCATACAACTGAACCCAAATTTGTACCTAACGAAGCAGTTGATATTGAGTTTGGAGGTGGGACAAAATTTAAAGTTAGAATGGTCGATTGTGTTGGATACATTGTTAAAGGAGCTCTTGGATATGCTGAAGGTGAGGCACCTAAGATGGTGAATACCCCTTGGTATGATTATGAGATTCCATTCGAGGAAGCAGCAGAGATTGGAACGAAAAAGGTAATAAATGAGCATTCAACTATTGGGCTTTTAATTACTACAGATGGGTCTATCACAGGTATAGAAAGAGGAGAATACTTGGAGGCTGAAGGAAGGGTAGTTGAAGAACTTAAATCCATCAATAAACCATTTATAATGGTGTTAAATTCTAAAAATGCAGCTGCGCCTGAAACGGAAGTTTTAGCAAGAGAGCTTGAAGAAAAATATGATGTTCCAGTTCAAGTTATGGATGTTATAAATATGAAAGAGGAGGATATAGCTAATATATTTCAAAGGATTCTTCGCGAATTTCCAGTTAAAGAAATTAACATAGATATGCCAGAATGGATTGAAAATTTAAATTCTAAACATTGGGTCAAAATCGGCTTTATGAAGTTTTTAAAAGATATGTGTAAGGATATTTTTAAAGTTAGAGATATAAATAAATCTCTATTAAGTTTTAGTGAAGTTGACTTTTTAGATTCCGCAAAACTTGATGAAATGAACATGGGTGAGGGTACTGCAAGGGTTAATATTATTCCTAAACAAGAGTTATTTTACAAAATATTAGGTGAAACTTGTGAGTGTGAAATAAAGGGCGAAAATGATCTGTTAACACTTATGGGTGAATTTTCTAGGGCTAAAGTAGAATATGATAAAATTGCTGAAGCATTAAAAGATGTTAAAGAAAAAGGCTATGGATTAGTAGCACCACAGCTTTCTGAAATGACTTTAGAAGAACCGGAAATTGTGCAGCATGGTGGTAGATATGGAGTTAAGTTAAAGGCTTCAGCACCGTCGTTACACTTTATTAAAGCAGACATACAGACAGAAATATCACCTATAATGGGTACAGAAAAACAAAGTGAAGACTTTTACAAATCTATTCTTGATCAATTTGAGAACGATAAATCCCAAATTTGGCAGAGTAATATGTTTGGAAAATCTTTAGAAGTATTAGTTAAAGAAGGCCTTCAGAATAAGCTATTTAAGATGCCCGATGATGTTCAAGTGAAAATTCAAAAGACTCTACAACGAATTATAAATGAGGGCAATGGTAGCTTAATATGTATTATATTATAACAATATTTTTTATTATATAGTAGTTTTGAGCTAGGGGATGTAGTTTCTATAGCTCAAAGGTAAATATAATATTAAAAAATTAAAAGCCTGTGACCAATTGGTTGCAGGCTTTGATATATTCTTCGATAGATTAAATCAGAGTACGAGTGGAAGTTGAAAATAAATAGGTAAGTAGTGTATAGTGGTGTACATTAGGTTAAATAATAATGAAAAGTATAGTATATTATATGTATAGTTAATAACATATTAAAGAAACTAGAAATCATTTGTGGATTTAGGAGGTGTTATAATGTTAAATATAAAAGTTAAAAACAATTTATTGAGAGAAGGAATTCATGAAGATGCTGTGAAAATTTTAAATGAGAGGGGATCGTGTCTTTTTGATATAAACAGTACAAGAGACGTATGTTTTGAATTCATTGATGCCGGAGTTAAGTTTAGTTGTGAACAAAGTATTTTAGATAATGGATTGTATTTGATAAAAATATTAAAATAGGTGAAAAACATTAAATAACTCTTTTAATTTAGGATTAAACATGATAAAATAAGAACAAACGTTTGCGAGGTGATATAATGGATGTAATGAGAAAACTTAAAATATTATCGAATTCAGCAAAATACGATGCTTCTTGTTCTTCAAGTGGTTCTAATAGAAAGAACACAAAGGGTGGAATCGGAAATGCTGCATCAGCGGGCATTTGTCATTCATGGACGCAAGATGGTAGATGTATTTCACTATTAAAGATTCTATACACTAATAAATGTATATACGATTGTAAATATTGCATTAATAGAGCTAATAACGAATTGGAACGGACAAGCTTTACTCCTAATGAAGTAGTAGATTTAACTATAAATTTTTATAGAAGGAACTATATTGAAGGATTATTCTTGAGTTCTGGGGTGGAGAAAAGTCCAGATTACACCATGGAGAATTTAGTTAAAATCATTAGGGATTTAAGATTAATTCACAAGTTTAATGGTTATATTCATGTAAAGGCTATTCCAGGGGCTGATCCAAAATTTATATATGAGGCAGGACTTTACGCAGATAGAATGAGTGTAAATATTGAACTACCTTCTGAAAAAAGCTTAAAGCTCTTAGCTCCTCAAAAAAACAAGGCTGATATATTAAAGCCTATGGGACTTATTAAACATAGTATATTAGAGTCTAATGAATATAAGAAGAAAGGTTTTAGAACTCCTAAATTTACACCTGGTGGTCAAAGTACTCAGATAATGGTAGGCGCAACTAATGAAAGCGACTTAAGTATAATCAGTCTTACAGAAGGATTATATAATACTTTTGGACTTAAGAGAGTATATTATTCCGCATATGTACCAGTTATGGAAAATGTAAATTTGCCAGCAATTCAAACTATACCTCCATTTTTAAAAGAACACAGAATGTACCAAGCAGACTGGCTTTTGAGGTATTATGGCTTTAAAGCAAGGGAATTATTGGATGATTTAAATCCGAACTTTGATGTAGATTTAGATCCGAAGGCATTCTGGGCTTTAAATAATTTAAGTAAATTCCCAGTAGAGGTAAATAGTGCATCCTATGAGACTCTTCTTAGAATACCTGGCATAGGAGTAAAATCAGCTTTAAGAATTGTAAGATCAAGAAGACTTTGTAATCTTTCCTATGATAACTTGAAAAAATTAGGGATTATACTTAAAAGAGCTCGCTATTTTATAACCTGCAGTGGTAAGTTTTATGGAGATAAAGATATGGAAAGAGCAGCGCTTAAAAATTACTTGCTAGATTTTGAAAGCTTCGATAAGCCACAACAAATAAGCTTGTTTAATTTAAGGAGTGATTTATTTGCTTAGATATATTTACGATGGTACTTTCGATGGATTTTTATCTGTTATATATGCTTGTTATTATAATAAGATACCTGAAAGCATTGAAAGGGAAGATAGTTATAATATAAATATGCTATTTGAGGACGAGCATGTAACAAGGGATTTATTTAAATCCAATAAGGTATCAAAGGCAATAGTTGAAAAAATATCAAAAGACACATTAATTTATGTATATCAATCATTTTTATCTGAGTTAAGTGGAATAGAATTAAAATTGCTTAAATATATACAGTTAGGATTCAAGTTAGGGAGTAAGGTTAACGATTATTTAACAGATGAATCCGTTAATCAAATACATAAATATTCTAGAAAGGTTGAATTTGAAGCTCACAAATTCTTAGGATTAGTTAGATTTCAAGAATTTAAGGGCATACTATATGCAGCAATAGAACCTACTTATAATATTTTAGAGATCATTGGAAATCATTTCAAAGAAAGACTTACAAATGAGAAGTGGATTATCCATGATTATAGTAGAAAAATCGGTATAGTATATGAAAACAATGAATGGATACTTAGAGACATTAAATTCGTAAAACTAGAAAGTCATGAAGAAAAAGAAATATTTTATCAAAATCTATGGAAAGTCTTCCATAAAAGTGTATCTATAAAAGAAAGATGTAATGAAAGATTACAAATGAAAAATATGCCAAAAAAATACTGGAATAATTTAATTGAAATGAAATAGTGCCACTGTATATTAGGGGCACTATTTTGTATTTCAACGATTCTTTTTAAAAGTATCTAAAATCATGTTATAATGGATAGAACGTATTTACAAAATTACTGTTAATTAAAGGAAGGAACGATTATTATGAAAAAATCACAAGAATATATACAAATTGAAACTCCTAGTATAAGTATTGAAAGAAAAAAACGTATGATGGAAAAAATTTATAAAACACTTGAAGCATTAGGGGCTACTACTAAGAGTGCAGGAAAAACTAGTAAAGAGATACATAACGCGATTCCCAAAGATCCAATTGTCAAAGACACAGATAATGGAAAAAAAATAAAGAAAGTACAATTGAATACACCTTCATTTGTAGGTTCACTTTCAGGAGTTATGTCTAAAGCTCGAATTCTCGGGAAAGTATATAGCTTGGAACTACAGGAAACTACATGGTATGTTATTGGAAATATAAAAATGATTCATGATATAGACCCTAGAGATATGTAATATTTATTTGTTATAAGATGAGTACAAAATACAATAAAACACTAAGTCTTAATATTAAGATTTAGTGTTTTATTGTATTTTAGTATAAGACGAAAGTTAGGCTAATTTACTTAAAGTTAAGTTTAATTTATCTAGTAATAAATCTACGTCGTTTTCTGTTATTATAAGAGGCGGCTGAAAAGCTAGAACATTTCTATCTAATCCATTTTTACCTACCAAAATTCCCTCATCTTTTAATAACTCTAATATAAAGTCGGCTTCTTCGCAAGCAGGTTCACCATTTTCTTTTGATAGCTCTATGCCTAACATAAGACCGATACCACGAACATCGTAAATTATAGGATACTTATCCTTAAGTTTAAGTAATCCACTTTTTAATTTTTCTCCTAGTTTTTCTGCTCTCTTGCATAAATCATTTTTTTGAATATAGTCAAGTACAGCAATTGCAGTACTTGCAGCTACAGGATTTCCACCTAGGGTAGATGCAGACGCTTTAGTGAAAGCTGCTGCAATTTTATCATTTGTGCAAAAAGCAGAAATAGGGATACCGTTTCCAAGAGCTTTGGCAACTGTAATTATATCGGGAATTACATCATAGTGCTCTATTGCAAACATTTTACCGGTTCTTGCAAAGCCTGTTTGAATTTCATCTATAATAAGTAATATTCCATTTTGTGAAAGTATATTTTTTAACTTCTTAAAATACCATGAAGGAGGTGTTATAATGCCTCCATTTCCCTGGATTGGTTCTGCAATTAAAGCTGCAATTTTATCTGCCCCTTTAGCTTTTATTACATCTGCTATAGCTTTTAAGGAATTCGTAGCTGCCTCCTCAATTGTTTTATTTTTGTCATAAGCATTGGGTACAAAGGTAACACAATCAGAAAGCATGGGATCTGCTCTCCACATAGGCATTGATGTAGCACTCATAGTTAAATAAGTTCTACCATGTAAGCTATTACTTAATGAAATAAATTCATTTCTCCCTGTATATATTCTGGCAAGTAATAATGCACCTTCATTAGCCTCGGAACCAGAGCAGCAAAAAAATGAATGATTAATATCCCCAGGTAACACATTTGAAAGCTTTCGTGCAAGATCAACTATTGGTTGCGTTAAATAAATAGTACTTGTATGCATAAGTGTCTTCATCTGAGCAATTGTAACCTCTAAAATTTCAGGATTACAATGGCCGCAGTTTATAACAGAAACTCCTGCATAGAAATCAAGATATTTTTTACCTTCTGAATCAAATAAATACTGCATTTGTCCCTTTACAATTTGGGGTGGGTTCTTGTAAAAATGTTGTGAACATGGAAAAAGGAATTCTTTTTTATTTTGAATAATTTTTTTTGGACCAATATAATTAGGCATTATTGTACCTCCTTGAATTATTGTTATTTTATATAATTAATTAAATTGAAAAGCACCAAGAGTATAACCAACATTATTAGTGGCAAGTAAGCTAAATAATTCCTCACATTTGCTTAAATCCTTAATGGCTTTTTTGTAAATATCTATAACTTTTAGTACTTTATTAATATCATAATGGCAAGCTTCAATCCTAAAATGATTAATACCGATATCGTTAAGTTCTTTTAAAAAGGGAAGATAACAAAGTTCTTTATAGAGGGTCATATGGTTTCTACCATAGTAATCTTTGTAGACCGGATGTTCATGTTTTTTTTCATCAACCAAAACTAATACTTTATTATCAACATATGTATTATTCTCATGGCCTGTTGGCTTTAAGATTTTAGTATTCTCGTATAAATCATGATCCATATACATAATCGTTGGAGAACCATGAACAATGACTTCTATAGGAATTGATGATTTAGCAATGGTGCTTTTAGCATCTAGCAATGGGGTTTCTAATGAAAGAGTTGCAATTGATAGGCCTTGATTCTTATAGAAACTAGCAGCTTCCTGATTATAAACATTTAAAGAATAATCACCAATAAGCTCAAGACCTAGAGATTTATATTTATGAATAGCACCTAAACTTGTTACACATAAGCCATCAAGACCTAAGTCATTTTCTTTAAGTAAATGATTGTATTTTGAAAAATCAGCATCTGACATAATTTTGGGAAAACATAAATAAATTTTTGTGGATTTTTTGTCGCGAGTTAACTTAAGTATTTCTTTCTTGCTAAAGGGAAGATTTGGCGAATAAACTTCTCCAGATAAATAAATCGCATCAACACCAAGCTCCATTAGAGCTTTAGCTTTTAAATAAGAATCGATTTTCACACTTAGCTTTGGACTAGTTTTAGATAAAAGAGAACTTTTTTTCTTCAAAATGTTTCGAATTCCGAAAACCCTAGACTTACTAATTTCAATTTCATCTATCGGTTTACTAAAAATCTTACCCATTCCTTCATTACGTCTATTGATATATGAGAGCCCTGGTTTTCCAAAAGCACTACAGGTAGATAAGTCTCTAATGCGAGTTTCATAGATACTTTGTGCATCTTTTTTTCTATCATAACAAATTGGATCATCGATGTATCTATTTATAGCGTCGCTATAGTTATTAATCATGGCAACAAGGTAACTTGCATCTCTCATTCTTCCCTCAATCTTAAAAGAGCAGATACCTGCCTCAATCATTTCTGGTAGATTCTCATACATATACATATCTTTAACAGCCATTGGATAATCAGTAGGATAGAGTAGTCCATCTTTTTTAATTGTAAAATTCCATCTGCAGGGTTTCATGCAAAGTCCTCTATTACTGCTTTTACCAAAAAGCATGCCACTATACAGACATTGAGCGCCATGTGCAATGCACATATCTCCATGAGTAAAATACTCAAACTCCATATCGGTTTGGGCATGGAAATTTTTTATGGTTTGTAAATCCATGTCACGAGGAGCTACAATTCTAGTAATTCCACAGGTGCGAAGTGCCTTAATAGTCTCTAAGTTATGAACATTCATCATTACAGATGAATGGATAATGAGGTTTAGATTTAAATTTTTAACAAGTTGTAGTATGCTAAAATCTTGAATAATTAAAGCATCTGGTTGAGCTTTTTCCAAGAATTTTAGATATCCATCTGCGTCCTCTAAATCCTCTTGATTTAAAAGATTATTTACAGTTATATAAACCTTTTTATTTAGGGAATGAGCAATAGTAATAGCTTTTTCTATTTCGTCATTTGATAGGTTATAATCTGATCTAAGCATTCGCATATTTAATTTCTTGCCACCTAAATATACAGCATCGGCACCGCTATGAATAACCTTTTCAAAAATTTTAAAAGTTCCCACTGGAGCTAGTAATTCTATTTTCTTATTATTAAAAAATCTACTCATATTAAAATCGCCTCCTTTAATATTTTAATTTAGAAGTTTTATTATAAATATATAACCGTGAGCAACGTCTTTTAAAAGAACAATTTGATGCTTCTAGTAAAAGTGAACAAGAAACTCTAACAAAGGTAATTATAAAAATGATTGAAAAGGAACAATAACTAGTATAGTTATTGATATAATCTTTTTCTATACTAAGTTAGAAAAAGATTATGTTATTTTTTTATAAATGAGTTATTAGATAAATTTTGTAATGTATAACTATTAGTAGTTAATTTTTTTGCTTTAAGCCAAACTATAACTTCTTTTACCTCTTTTTCTGTAGGCATAGAGGCAAACGAATAGTTTGGAATAACTAAGGTGCTTTTTAAAGAAGATGGAAAACCAGCTTCTTTAATTACAAAATCAATATATTTTTCAGCTTTTTCTCTCCTTAAGTATACAACAGCTTTATTATATGCTCTATAAAGTGCTTTTATTTCCTCTGGTTTTGTTATCACAACATCCTTTGTAAATAACATTACACCCGGGTTTATGTTAAGTTTATCAGAACTGCTTAATATCTTGCCACCATCAGCTATTGCGGCGCTTGCAAGAGGCTCTGGCAATGTAGCCATATCAAGCTTCCCATTAGTTAACATCTCAAGTCTAGTTGGAATTTTTGGTATTGCAACCTTTTTTACCAAATTAGTATCTATATTTGAACGCTCCAGTATTCTATCAGTTAAATATTCAATAATAGTGTTTTTGGATATTCCTATTGATTTTCCATAAGATTGTTCGATTTTAGAAATATTTGATTCTTTCCCCGAAATCAATTTAAAGCTTCCTTCTGTTTTTGATGTTATTTTAACATTAAATTTGTTATCATTAAAGAATACTACTGAAAGCATATCGGAAATTGCGCCATCAATTTTTCCAGTTTGAAGAGCTGTATCCCTATCGGATGCACTTTTGAAATGTTCTATTTTAACGTTAATACCTTCTTCTTTAAAATATCCATTGTGCTCAGCTATAATAAATGGAAGGGAGTCTAAATCTGGCATAACACCAATAGTTAGAGTTTTTACTGATTCTGAATCTGCACTTTTTTTTGATTTATTTGAGCAGCCAATAATACTTGTACTCATTGCTAATACTAATGCAAGTATTAAAATATTCTTTTTCATAATGTACCTCCCTATTATTTTCTTGTCTTTGTATAAGTTTGAGTAATTAATAAAGTGTAAATAACGCAGTGAGTATAACACTCAACAAACTTCATGTAAATAGTAATTATGATATTTATACATATTAATAAAATATATTCATGAACTAAATTAACAAAATACATTATTAATGACCAAATGGCTTTTTTATTTGCACGACTAAAGTTATTATGATAAAATTTTAACTAAGGAAGTTTAAAATAAATAGAGACTTAATGACTGTCTTAATAACTTGTAAAATTTATTATAATTTGATTTTTTAATATATCATAATTTTTATACACTATAATTTTTTGCAAAAGTTACTATAAATAAATAATAATTCTTAAACGAGGGGGATATATTATGAGTGAAAAGAAAAGAATAGCTATACTTGGCGGTGGTTATGGTGGAGTATTGACTGCTAAAAAGCTTGCTAAGAAATTTAAAAAAGATGAAAATGTTGAAATAACGCTTATAGACAAAAAGCCATACCATACTTTGCTAACTGAACTTCATGAAGTGGCAGCAGGGAGGGTATCAGAGGATTCAATAAGAATTGATTTGAAAAAAATATTTGCAAAAAGAAAAGTTGAGGTTATACTTGATGAAATTACAGATTTGGATTTTAAAAATAATAAATTAAAATCTAAAAATAACACATATGAATATGATTATCTAGTTATTGGTGCTGGATCAAAGCCAACTTACTTTGGAATAAAAGGTGCAGAGGAATACTGTCATAAATTATGGTCTTATGAAGATGCTGTAAATTTGAAAGAGCATATCCTTCATATGTTCAGAAAAGCTGTAAAAGAAACAAACAAAGAGGAAAGAAAAAAATTGTTAACTTTTATTGTTGTTGGTGGTGGATTTACAGGTGTTGAGATGATGGGTGAATTAGGTGAATGGAAGGAAAGATTGTGTAGGGAATTTTATATAGAAGGTGAAGAAGTAACTCTAATATTAGCAGATGATTTACCTAAAATATTACCTAATTTTCCGGATAAATTAATTGAAAAAGCAAAAAAAAGGCTTAATAAATTGGGCGTTAAAGTACTTACTAAGGCTGGGATAACAGAAGTTACCAAGGATCGCGCTACAGTAAGAAATAATGGAACCGTTAACACCTACACAGTAATTTGGACAGCTGGTGTTGAGGGCTCAGATATTATTTCTAAAATGGATATACAGCAAAAGGGTAGGAAAAGAATAGCAACTGACGATAAGTTACAATCATTAGATTATAAAAATGTTTATGTTGTTGGCGATAATATCTTCTTTATTCCTGAAGGTGAGGAAAGACCTCTACCTCAGATGGTTGAAAACGCTGAAGCTTCTGCTGATTTAATTGCACATAATCTTTATAGCGATATAAAAGGTGGCGAAAAAAAAGCTTATAAACCTACATTCCATGGTGCAATGGTATGTATAGGTGGTAAATACGGTGTTGCAAACATTGGAACAGGGAATAAATTCTATGGTTTATCTGGATTCTTAGCATTATTTGTTAAACACTTTATAAATCTTGTATATTTTATTCAGATTGCTGGATTTAATAAATGCTGGTCATACTTATTACACGAAATTTTTCATGTTAAAGATAATAGAAGTCTTGTAGGTGGATATTTTTCAAAATCATCTCCAAATTTTTGGTTAGTTATATTAAGAATGTTCGTTGGTTACAAGTGGTTATCAGAAGGACTTACTAAATTACCTAGTATTATAGCGGATCCTTCAAAAATATTCTTGATACCGGCTCCAGTAGTTGATGGGGCAACTGCTGCAACAGCCGCTGCTGGTGCAAAGGCTACAGTTGTAGCGGCAAGCACAGTGGTAGCATTACCAGTGCCAGATTTCATAGGAAAAATAGTTAAATGGTCCATGGATACTTTCTTTTATACAGGGAACGGTGGATATACAACTTTAGCTGCGGTTTTTCAAACATGTATGGTAATTGCAGAAATATGTGTAGGACTACTATTAATAGTTGGATTATTTACTGCATTAGCTTCTCTTATGTCAATTGCTATGGGTATGATGATTTGGACTTCTGGAATGGCTCCTTCAGAGATGTTATGGTACTTAGCTGCAGGAATTGCACTTATTGGTGGATCGGGTAGTACTTTCGGATTGGATTACTATGTATTACCAGTTCTTAAAAAACGTTGGAAGAGAATAGGGTTTGTGAAAAAATCTTATTTGTATGTTGATTAATAATTATATTAAAATAATAGCAATGTAATTAAAAACTGAATTTTAATAACGAAATGTCCTTTTAAAATAATTAAAAGGACATTTGGTTTTGTGGTGGAATATTAATAATAAATAAGTATTATCTACAAACAACAATTTTATAAAAATAATTGGACATAGGTGATAAAATGAGTATGTTATGGGAAGATTACCCTGATTTTTCAGTAGAATTAGAAAATGTAAAGAGTATAATAAAAGATAATGTAAAGTCTAGTGAAAAAGAATTTGATGAAGCTATTTCGCCATTGGTTAATGCTGGTGGGAAAATGTTAAGACCCGCATTTTTATTGTTAGCTGCTAAATTTGGAGAGTATGACTTCAAAAGAATGCATAATCTTGCAGCAGCCATTGAAATGATGCATATGGCTACATTAGTTCATGACGATGTTGTTGATGAATCTAAACTTAGGCGTGGAAAGGAAACTATACAACATAAATACAGTAAAGAATATGCGGTATATATAGGTGATTTTTTATTTTGTCAATGTTTTATAATGTTATCTGAAGCTAATTATTCCAAAGATATTTTAAGAGATATTTCAAAAGCTATATCGAAAATATGTATGGGAGAAATAAGACAATATAACATTAGGTACTTAAGAAATACGAGCCTTAAAAAGTATATAAAGATTATATCTGGAAAAACAGCGGCTTTATTTGCAATTAGCTTTTATGCAGGGGGCAAGGAATCTAATTGTAGTGAGAAAACTTCAAAACTGCTGGGACGGGTTGGCTATTATATTGGAATGGCTTTTCAAATCATAGACGATTTACTGGATTACAATGGGGATGCTAAGAAACTAGGGAAAAATGCACAAAGTGATTTAATAAAAGGCTATTATACATTGCCGTTAATATATGCGATGGAAGCTGATACAGAAAACGAAATATCGACTATTTTAGATAATTTCTCCTTAAATGAATCCGACGTTTATAATATTGTTATATTAGTAAATAAATATAAAGGTATAGATAAAGCTCAAATATTAGCTGATAAATACACAAAAAAAGCCTTTGAGTATATAGAAAAGTTACCTAATTGTGAAAGCAAGGAAATAATTAAAGAGGTAACACAACAATTATTAAAACGCAGATTTTAATTAATCCTAGAAAGGAATGATTTTATGGCTTATAAGGATTTACAGGATTTTATAAATCATTTGAGAGAAAAAAAGCTTTTAGATGAAATTGAAGTAGAAGTAGATAGTGATCTCGAAATTACAGAAATTGCTGATAGGGTATCAAAAAAAAAGGGTAATGCTTTACTCTTTAAAAATGTTAAAGGTTCTGACTATCCATTGTTAATTAATTCTCTAGGAACCTATGAACGAATTAACTATGGATTAGAAGTGGAAAATCTTGATGAAATTGCAGAAACTATAATGGACTTCATGGATGTTACTAATTATATAACATTAATGAATAAGGTAAAATCTATTCCAAAACTTGCAAGACTCGCAAGAGTGTTTCCTAAAAAAGTGAAAAATGCAGCTTGTCAAGAGGTAATTGAGGAACCTGATTTAAGTAAACTTCCAATACTAAAGTGCTGGCCAAAAGACGGGGGACGATATATAACACTTCCTTTAGTAATAACGAAGGACCCTGAGACTAATCAGCAAAATGTTGGAATGTACAGGCTTCAAGTATATGATAAGAATACAACCGGTATGCATTGGCATCTACATAAAGATGGCAAAGAAATATATGAAAAATATAGGAAACTCGGAATAAGAATGCCTGTGTCAGTTGCTATAGGATGTGACCCAGCAACAATATATGCAGCGACTGCACCACTTCCCAAAATGATAGATGAAATGATTTTTGCAGGATTTCTTAGAAAATCCCCATTAGAAATTGTTAAATGTATTAGTAATGATATTTATGTTCCTGCGAATGCTGAATTTATTCTCGAAGGATACGTTAACTTAGATGAGACAAGATTAGAAGGCCCATTTGGAGATCATACAGGGTATTACTCTCTTGAAGATAAGTATCCCGTTTTCCATATTGAAAAGATTACAAGAAAAAAGAATCCAGTTTATCCTACAACAATTGTAGGCAAACCTCCGATGGAGGATTGTTACCTAGGAAAAGCATCAGAGCGAATATTTTTGCCCTTGATAAAAATTCAATGTCCAGAAATCGTGGATATGAATTTCCCTTTAGAAGGTGTATTTCATAATTGTGTAATAGTTTCCCTTAAAAAGGCTTATCCAAAGCATGCTCATAAAATTATGAATTCGCTATGGGGTCTTGGTCAAATGATGTATACAAAAATGATCATAGTTGTAGATGAAAATATAGATCCTCAGGATATTTCAACTGTTGCTTGGAAAGTATTTAACAATATAGATCCTAAAATGGATTTAGTAATTTCAGAAGGACCTTTAGATGCATTAGATCACGCGTCTAATACTCCCTATTATGGTTCTAGATTAGGAGTTGACGCTACGAAAAAATGGCCATCAGAAGGGCATTCAAGGCCATGGCCAGATGACATTGAAATGTCAAATGAAGTTAAAGAAATGGTAGATAAGAGGTGGAAGGAATATGGTATTAAAGAAACTTAAAAGTTACGGGGAGTTAGTTATGTTTTCACATACGCTCTTCTCTCTACCTTTCGCTTTAATAGCAATGATTTGGGCAGCTGATGGGTTTCCAACAGGAATAACTATATTTTGGATATTGATTGCTTTGATTGGAGCTAGAAATGGGGCTAATGCCCTCAATAGAATTGTAGATAAAGATATTGATAAAAAGAATCCTAGAACTGCAAATAGACATTTACCAAGAGGATTGGTAAAAGATTATGAAGCCTGGGGAATAGTAATATTGTGTTTCTTAATCTTTATTTTAGCAGCATATAACTTAAATAATTTATGTTTTATGCTATCACCAGTGGCGCTTTTTCTATTTATAATATATTCTTATACTAAAAGATTCACATGGATTTGTCACATTATTCTAGGCATTACCTGTGGGGGAGCTCCAGTAGGAGCATGGATCGCAGTAACAGGAAAATTCGCTTTAACACCAATTATTCTTGGTGCTGTAGTTACCTTGTGGGTAGCAGGTTTTGATATAATTTATGCAACTCAGGATATTGATTTTGATAGAAAAGTAGGTTTGTTTTCTATTCCTGTTAAATTTGGTTTAAAGGGCGCTTTATATATATCGAGCATATTTCACTTTATAATGATTTCACTTCTATTTAGCTTATATTTTATAATGCATAGGGGATTAATATATTTAATTGGGATTGGAATAGGCTCTATTTTGTTATTAGTTGAACATTATATAGTATCACCATCAAATGAAAAGAAGATGAAAGTTGCATCGTATCACATAAATCAAGTTGTAAGTGTTTTAATATTTATTTTCACTGTATTAGATGTTTTATTTTATAGTTAAGAAATTGTTTATAATATGAGTGGAGTGGTTAATAATTGGTTGAGATAAAAAACTTAAATGTTTATTACAAAAATATGAACAAACGTGTAAAGGTAATTGAAAATATAAATTTGACAGTAAAAGAAGGCGGAATATGTGCAATAATTGGTCCATCAGGAGGAGGAAAATCAACTTTACTTAAAGTTTTAGCAGGAATTATTGTAAACTATGAAGGGGAGGTTTTAATAAATGGAAGTACAGTAAATCCTAAAATACATAGAATTGGATTAATACCTCAAAATTATGGACTAATTAGATGGAAAACTGTAGAAGACAACATATTTCTCTCAACTAAAATTAAAGATGGCAAAAATAATATTGATTTAAAGTTTTACGAGAAAATATTAAATGAGCTAAAACTTAAAGATTTTGTTAAAAGGTACCCAAGTCAGTTAAGTGGAGGTCAAATGCAGAGAGTGTCAATGGCGAGAGCTCTATTATTAAAACCAAATTTACTTTTAATGGATGAATCATTTTCTGCACTTGATGCAATGACAAGAGAGAACGTCCAAAAATTATTTTTAGAGGTCTGGGAGGAACATAAAGTTACTACAATCATTGTAACTCATGATATTAAGGAAGCAATATACTTAACAAAGGAAATTGCTATAATTTCATCGTCTCCCGGTAAAATAGTTGAAGTTATTAGAAATCCTTTATTTGGACGCTTAAATATGGAAACTGAAATAGAGTATATACATATGAATAGTAATCTTAGAAAAATCCTCAAAGGGGACTCATAGAAATGAGACTTAAACAATATAAACCAGTTAACTTCATAATCGCCTTTTTTATTATTTTCGCATTATGGCAAATGGCAGCAATGATTATTAAGAGACCATTATTTCCACCACCGCTTGCTATAATAATAAATATAATTAATACTTTTAATAGTGACATTTCAATTCATGTTTTTTATAGTTTTATCAGAATAATAGTAGGACTATTATTTACCTTGGCAATAGGTATTCCTGTGGGAATTTTAATGGGATATTTTAAAAAGGTTGATTTAATACTATCTCCAATTATATATTTTAATTATCCAATACCTAAGATTGCGTTACTTCCTATAGTAATGCTTATTTTTGGGTTAGGAGATTTGACGAAAATTGTTATGATTTTCTTAATTACATTTTTTCCGGTAGTCGTTAATATAAAAGATGAAGTGAAAAATATTCCTGAGGATGTTTTTTATACCATGTATTCATTAGGAGCAACCAATATTCAAATAATAACAGAAATTGTTCTATCAGGTATTATTAAAGCAATATTAACATCACTTCGAATAGGTATAGGTACAGCAATATCTGTTTTGTTTTTTACCGAAAATTTTGGAACTGAATATGGTATGGGTTATTTCATTATGGATTCTTGGATGCGGATTAACTATATTCAAATGTATTCAGGTATTCTAATTTTAAGTATGATTGGCTTATTCTTATTTATTTTAATTGATGTTCTTGAGGAGATACTTTGTCCATGGAGATAATGAAAATTGAATATAAAATTTGATGTGCAATAATAATGCTATACTGAAATTGTTATAAAAGTTTAAGAATGATATAATTATAGGGACAATCTATTTAACACATTTATAAGACTAATATCAAAGGAGGGGACTCGATTGAAAAAATTACTTGTATTAAGTCTAGTAATAGTTTTAGGTGTGTCACTAATAGCTTGCTCAAAAAAAGAAATAATTTATAAAAAAGGTATATATGAGGGCAATGCTGAGGGTCACATTGGACCGATAAAGGTACAAATAATAACAGATCAATATGAAATAAAAGAAATTAAGATATTGGAGCAACAAGAAACTCCAGTTATTGCTGATGCGGTTTATAAAAAAATTCCAGCTAGAGTTATCAAAGCCAATAGTCCGGAAGTTGAGGTTGTGTCAGGAGCTACATATACGAGTAATGGACTTATTAAAGCTATTAAAAATGGATTAGATAAAGCAAAAATAAAGTAAAATATGAGGTGAGGTGTTATTGAAACTACAGTATAGATTAACTATTTTTATAAGTATTATAATATTTATCGTAATTGGTGGTATAGGTATTGTTACTTATTATCAAGTTCAGAATTCTGTGGAAACTCAAATGGGAAATAACGCTATGGATTTAGCCGTTACTATTGCTTCAATAGATATAATTCAAAAAAACTTAGCAACATCAAAAAATTATAAAACTGTTGAGGAAACTATAGAAAGCTTTAGAGAAAAAACTAGATTTCAGTATATTATCGTTATGGACATGAAGGGAATAAAATACTCTTACCCTAGTGGAAACTCCTTAGGTAAAAAATATAAAGATGGTGGAGAAAAACGAGTACTTACTAAGGGAGAATCTTATGTGGCTAAGGACAAGAATGTGTTAATTTCAGCAATAAGAGCTTTTGTACCGATATATCATAATGGAAAGCAAGTTGGAGCAGTATTGGTGGGCCTTTTAACAGATACCGTATATGCCGAGCTTAGTATTCAATTATTTTATTTAAAGATAGCACTTGTAGGTGGACTTTTAATGGGAATAATAGGTGCATCTATTTTAGCGAATATGATAAAGAAAAGTATATTTGGACTCGAGCCAAAAGAAATCGCACTTTTATTAGGTCAAAGAGATTTAATTTTGCAGAATTTGAAGAATGGAATTCTTGCTATTGATAAAGAAGGGACAATAATACTATTCAATAAAATAGCAAAAAACATTTTGAAACTAGAAGATGTGGATGAGGGGAAAAATGTTTCTGATTTAAATTTGAATTATACACATGAAATGATGGAAGTATTGAGGAATCAGAAGGTTGTCTATAACCAAGAAATAAAAATATATCATGATAAAACACTTATGTGCAGTCATACCTTATTAAAGAATTATAAAGAAGAAATTATAGGAGTTGTATCCAGCTTTCAGGACTTAACAGAAGTTAAGAATATGGCAGAAGAATTAACTGGAATTAAAAAAATGACATGTGCTTTAAGATCACAGAATCACGAGTTTATGAATAAACTTCATACTATTTCAGGACTTATACAATTAGAAGAATATGATGAGGCTATTGAATATATTTCTCATATTGCTATGCTTCGAGGAAAAGTTTCTGATATCCTTGGCAAAAGAATTAAAAGCACTCACATTGCTGGATTGTTACTTGCGAAATATAATCAAGCGACAGAAGCAAAAATTTCTTTAGAAATAGATACAAACTCTTATATAGATAAAATCCCTAAAAACATAACAGAAGATGAAATTTGTTCTGTTATTGGAAACTTATTAGAGAACTCCATTGAAGAATTAGTAAAATTTGAAAATGGTAGAATTTTTGTAAGATTAAACTCTAATAATGAATCACTTCGAATAAAAATTCAGGATAATGGTCCTGGAATTAAGGATAATATAAAAGATAAGATTTTTACTCGCGGATTTTCAACTAAAGCTGGCAATAGAGGATTTGGTCTTAGTATAGTAAAACAGATAATAGATTATGCTGGCGGAGATATAAATATTCTACAAGAAAATGGTACTATTTGGGATATATATATACCAATGAAGAGGGGTAGAGAGAATGATTAAGACTATTATTGTTGAAGATGACCCAATGGTGAGGGAAATTAATGAGAAGTTTTTGAAAAAGGTAGATGGTTTTACACTATATGATAGTATAAATTCGATTGAAAAAGCAAAAGATGTTATATTAAGTGGGAAACCCGACCTAATATTGTTAGATGTATTTTTTCCTCAGGGTAAAGGTATTGACTTGTTAAAGTGGATACGTTTAAAAAATATAAAATGCGATGCTATATTAATTACTGCAGATAGGAACACAGAAACTGTTGAAGAAGCATTTCGATATGGTGCAGTAGATTATTTAGTGAAACCATTTATGTTTAGTAGGTTTAAGGAAGCTTTAATACAATTTAAAAGCAGAAAAAATAATTTTGAAAACATTGAGAATATGGAACAAGATACTATAGATAAATATACGATAAAAGAGAATAAACATATAATAGAATATGATGAGAATATTGGTGACATTAAGGGGTTTAATCAATATACCTATGAAAAAGTTGCAGTGGGTATATCTGACATGAAGGACAAACCTTTTACGTCAGAACAGATTGCAAAAAACATTGGAGTTTCTAGAATAACTGCTAGAAGATATTTAGATTATTTAGAGAAAGAGAAAAAGCTTGTGGTTGAAATGGAATACGGTAAGGTAGGTAGGCCTAAAAATAAATATAGAATAAAGTAAGAACAATAGTGCTGTCAAATGCACTATTGTTCTCATTAATATAAAGGGTAGTTGGGATTAAAGCTACCCTATTTCTTATAGATTCTAAAATTGTTCAGTTTCTAATTTGAATCCTTCTATTACAATATCATCCTCAATTTCAATAAGAAGACATCTGCGACCATCCTTATTTAGCACCTGCTTAACAGAATTTAAGTCCTTAGGTGTTAAAGAAATATTTGCAATTTCACTAGTGATTTTTATGGATTTAGAGTTAAATTCTGGAACAATGTTATTTATTTTAAAATCATATTTGCTACCACAAGTTTCTTCAAAAGCTGTTTCTATATCACACATAATTTCTGCGTCACAATTATTAAGAATGTTTTTAACATCAGTTATTCCAAGAATAGGGGTTTCTCCGTCCTCAGATTGCTCAGCTAACTCATGGATATTTGTATAAATATCCTGCATAAGTTCAGGTTTTATTTTATCTCCAATTATTGATTTTAATATATCACTAAAGCAATTTTTCTCGTCTTCAGCAGTAAATTTAAAACCACAGTTAAGTACATTCTCAACAAAAGACGTATTAAGTTCCTTAGGTTTTGATGCATAATACAAAAGTTTATTATAATCTGAATATCCACCAGTAAGAGTTGGAAACATAAAACCCTCCAACGGAGCATTAAGATTAATAACAGAATCTAAGGCGGAATTTGCTTTAAATTCCTTATCAGTATAATCAAATTTTAGAGTCCTCTTTGGAACATCTATTTTATTTACACTTGATAAAATAAAATTAAGAGATTGCATTGCATCATCAATGCTTTCATTTGCATCTGCATTTTTATGACTGGAGCCTAACCAGTATTCAGCTTTAATAAAAGTAACAACTACATCAGTTTCATACTTATAGTTAGCTGAAATCCTTCTAATAAGAAGATTAATTTGATCTTCGATATCATTTTTAGTACTTGCTTTTAGAACACTTTCTAAAATTTTCTGTGCATGTTTTTCTTCCTCTTTTTCTTCTTCAATATCTTGGAAATCTAATTCGAAAATTTTTGTATCAAGAGCGCCAGTAAGCACTTTCTTAAAATTCCCTAGAAATAACTCTTTTTTATCCATATCCATTCTATCAAAATAATCAAACTCTGAATAGATAATTGGCTCAAAATCAATTTGAACATTATCTTTCTTTAGATAAACACTATAAATTTCCTGAATTTTAATCATGCTACTATCTAATTTAAATTCTTTTCTTATATCAGCCAATTCTTTTTTATTCATAATTAGACCTCTTTTCGTTGTTATTTTATATTGAAATTATAACACAAAATTATGGAATAAAATTATAAAATTCCCTGTATTAATTAATAATAACTATTGACAAATTACTATTACAGTGATATTATAAAAATATAAGAAGCGCAACTTATCGTATATTTAGTAAAATCTTTAAACAAAATTTGATACCCCCAACGAGTTAATATAATATGGAAGTGTGGGGAGAGGTCATAAACAATCTATAAAAACTATAAGTAAACTAAGAATTCAATGATGATTGCCAAAGCAATCGGCTATCATGCCAAATAGGCAAATAAGCCATATACTAATTACTTAGTCATACAGGAAGATAGCTTAACCGAGATAAATTAAGTTTTAAATTAGAAATAATTTAATGGAGAAATTTACAAACGGAAATATAGTTTAAAGGAGAAAATATTGTTAAATATATTGAAGAATAGAAGTTAGAATCTAATTCGTTGTGAATTAAGAATTCTAACTTCTATTTATTTGTATAAACTTTTTGTATGCTTATAATTTTATTTGTTTAATATTTGTTTGTGAACCAGTCAATTAATTCTTTAGCAATGCTTATACTATCAGGTGCTAAAGGCATTTCAGTGGAACTATACCAATCAGCATGACCAATTTCATTTCCGTCCACTTGTATTTCCCCACTTGCATATTCTGCAGTAAAACCTACCATTAGGGAATTAGGAAAAGGCCACGGTTGATTTCCAAAATATTTTATGTTTTTGACAATTACTCCTGTTTCTTCATAAACTTCGCGAACAACACATTTTTCAAATGTCTCCCCAACTTCTAGAAATCCAGAAACTACACTATACAAATCTTTAGGAAATTGATTATTATGTGCAAGAAGCAATTTCCCTTCCTTTATTACAGCTACAATTATGGCTGGGCAAATCCTAGGATAATTTGAAAGCCCACATTTAGGACATTTTTTAACTCTTTCTTTTTCAACGTTTTGGGTTAATGTCCCGCATTTACCACAATATTTATGATCATTATTCCAGTTTACTATTTGAACAGCTCTTCCTCCAATCCAAAACATTTCTTCTGATAATTGGTGAGTTAAAGATTTCAGTTTGCTAAAATCTAGGTCTTTCGGAATAATAGCATCTTTATTTATTTCTCCACAAAAACAATTTAGACTATCTATACAACCAATATATTGAATGTTAACTAATTTTAAATCTTGTAGATCAAAAATAGTAGGTAGTGTTGCTTTATTGTTAATAGGTTTAACTAATAATTCATCATTATTAAATAAAAAATAAATGTCTTTATTTGTTTTAGGAGAAATTATATCTACTCCTGGTTTAAAATTTAAAATGGTTTCTTTTTTAATCATTATAATCATATCTCCAATCTATAGCCAATTAAGATTATGTTTTTACAACTTAAAAATATTTATCATATATATAAATAGTAAATATATTTAACATTAACAAAAATGCGGAATCATATACTATTAATTTTAAGACTTGTTTACATAATATAAATTATGTAGGTAGCACTAAAATGTAAACCTGTATAAAACTATAGCTTTGTGTACAAAATCATGAAATAGTTAAAATATATTTATCAAAATCCACTAAAAAATAAAACATTTTTTTATATCATTATCTTTGGTATAATCATTAATATACTATTAAATAATATTACATTAATTTAATTAATTTCGAAAAATACATAAATTTATAAGGAGTGGTTAATATGATACCTACTGCACATATTGAAGTAAGAGAAGAAGGAATTATTGCAAAAACTGTATTAATGCCAGGAGATCCATTACGCGCACAATTTATTGCAGAAACTTTTTTAGAAAATGTGTACAAATTTAATAATGTTAGAAATATATTTGGCTACACAGGTACATATAAAGGACGTAGGATTTCTGTAATGGCTAGTGGAATGGGTATGCCTAGTATCGGCATCTACTCATATGAATTATTTAGTTTTTATGGTGTAGAAAACATTATTCGGATTGGTTCATGTGGTGCGTACACTTCTGATTTAAACTTATATGATGTAATATTGTGCACTGAAGCTTTTAGTGAATCTACTTACGCTAAAGTCCAAAGTGGATATGAAAAGGATACAATTGTGGCATCCTCTGTATTAAATGGTAAATTAGAAAAAATTGCAAATGAACTAAACATTAAAGTTCATAAACATAAAGTTCATTCGTCAGACGTATTTTACAGGAAAAATTTTGATGAATACAAGGAAATTTATAAAAATCACGGTTGTACTTCCGTAGAAATGGAATCTTTTGCTCTATTCCATAATGCTAATGTTTTAGGAAAAAAAGCAGCTTGTTTACTTACAGTATCAGATAATCTAGTTACTCATGAACTAACTACGTCTGAGGAAAGACAAGGAGCATTTACTAACATGATGAAAATAGCTTTAGAAATGGCTGAATAGTGTAAAAGTAGTTAAAAGATAAGTACAGTAACGAAGTATTTATGATAACATGAATACTTCCAAAAAAGTATAAATCTTAATTTTAAAATTTATACTTTTTTGGAATGAAATTAATATGTATTAGTTGTAAAATACAAGGGCAATTAGTGAAGCAATAATTGCGCTACATGGAATAGTCAAAACCCAAGCCACTAATATAGTTCTAGCAAGACTCCATCTAACAGCAGAAAGTCTTTTACATGACCCTACTCCCATTATTGCACTAGTTATTACATGGGTTGTGCTCACTGGTGCACCTAACGCAGTAGCTGCTTGAATAGTTAGTGCAGCTGCAGTCTCAGCGGCAAAGCCATCAATTGGTTCTAATTTTATCATATTAACACCCATTGTTTTTATTATTTTCCATCCACCAGTCATTGTACCTAATGACATTGCTAATGCACAAGCAATTTTCACCCAAAGGGGTATAGCAAAGTTCTTTGGATCTAGAAGTCCTCCTGCAATAAGTGCCATAGTTATAACACCCATAGATTTTTGAGCATCATTTGAACCATGACTATATGCCATTAAAGCTGCAGAACAGATTTGTAATTTTTTGAATAATCCATTAACTTTTTTATGTGTTGCTTTGTGAAATAACCATGTAAGTATAAACATAAATAAAAATCCAAATACAAGTCCGAGTATTGGTGATGATATAAGCGGGATTATTATTTTGTCCCAAAATCCACCCCAATTAACAACAGATAAATCAAGTTTATGTGAAGCTATGGACGCACCTAAAAGTCCACCAATAAGTGCATGCGAAGAAGAACTAGGTATAGCAAAATACCAAGTTAATAAGTTCCATATAATAGCACCTACTAAAGCAATTGCTACAATCTGAGGAGTAGCTACACCTGCATTAATTATCCCTGTTCCTATAGTTTTTGCAACTTCTGTATGTAACATAGCACCAACAAAATTCAGTACTGCAGCCATTCCTAATGCTTGCATAGGTGTAAGTACTTTAGTACCAATTGATGTTGCAATAGAATTAGCTGTATCGTGAAATCCATTTATAAAATCAAAGACAAGAGCTAATATTATTACAACAACTATAATTGATGAACTAAGCATATTTCATCCCAACTCCTCGAATTTCATTTGCAAGTGTCTCACATGCATCAATGCTATCTTCTAGATAATGGTATAAATCTTTCCATTTCATTACGAATAACAAATCTTCTGGATTTTCGAAAAGTTTTCTCATAGCTTTTCTATAAATTAAATCAGCTTCATTTTCTAAAGTGTTTATGTCGATAATTTTATTTACTAATACAGTGCTTTTACGAAGACTTTTTAATTCTAAGATTACCATTTCAAGCTCAGACGTAACAAAAATTAGTTTGTCAACGAGCTCAATAGCTTCTGTTGTAGCAGAGGTAACATTATACATGTAAAATAAATGAGCCGTAGATTCAATACTATCAGTAATATTGTCTATGCCCTTCGTTATATTAAATATATCTTCCCTGTCTAACGGAGTGATAAACATTTTCTTAGTATATTCAATTAATTCATGTGTTACAATATCTCCTTCATGCTCAAGGCTTACTAGGTTTTCTAATCTTTCCTTCGGATTATCAAGTTCTTTCATTAACAATTTTAATTCTTTCGCAGATTTATTAAATATTTTAGCTCCTTTTGAAAAAAGTTCAAAAAACAAATCGTCTTTTGGTTTAAAGTTAAACATTATTGTTCCTCCTTTGATGAATAAAATCTTTTGTAATAATTAAATTATAAATATATAATTAGAAATTAAGATATATAAATAGTCGTACAAGCCTAATTATATGATATTAATTAACAAAGCACAATATTGTATTAACATAATTAACATAACTTAACCTTAGAATATGTAAAAGTGTTAAAATGTGATATGATTTTAAGCGTTCTAGCGAACATAATATATTCCTTTTGATTTCAGGAAAAATGTTGAATTAACGATTGTATTAAAAAATCCAGAATTAATAGCAGATTTTAACATTAACTTAGCTATATTTTGAAATATCTTTAGATTACGAAGATACTAGTATATAATAAAGAAATACATTATAAAAATACACTAAAGGAAAGAGTTAGGGGCTTGTAGAATTCAAAAATAAAAATTGTGGATAACTTTTAAGATTTGGCTTAAAAATGTGCAAAAAAAGACACAACAAAAAACCTTTTGTTAAAAAGGTATGCGTAGCATGTGAAGAGGTATTTAAATGTGGATATGTTGATATTTTAATTAAACAGCGATTTTAAGCAGTTTAGTTATACTTCTAAT